>Ga0056111_1000119_pt1 | contig 11977 bp, 10 predicted proteins | sample WorMetloBBELIZE2_FD_83874 | JGI IMG/M metagenome (GOLD analysis project Ga0056111, IMG submission 83874) | Marine gutless worms symbiont microbial communities from Max Planck institute for Marine Microbiology, Germany - Olavius longissimus B... ... | reverse complement strand
GTAAGCTTACCATACAGGGAGGGCTGATGATGGTACGTGGTACCTGGGATAGGGGATGGGTTATGGGAATTGCCGGTGCTCTTCTGCTTGTGATGATCACGGCTGCCCCGATTTCGGCCGGTGATATATCGTCCCTTTCCAAAGGGCAGACCGTCTATGTCCCGGGATATTCCCATATCTACACCGGGGACAAGGAGCGGCCGGTGCTGTTGGCGGTGACAGTGAGTATCCGCAATACCGATCCGAACCACTGGATCCAGATTCAGGCGGTGGATTACTACGACACAGAGGGCAATCTAATCAAAAAGTATCTGAACCTTCCGGCCCAGCTAAGAGCCATGGCGTCTACACGGTTTGTCATTCCAGAATCGGACAAGGGGGGCGGCTCCGGCGCCAACTTCATCGTACGATGGAGTGCCCAGAATCCAGTGAATCCGCCGGTTATAGAAACGGTCATGATTTCGACCCGGATGCAGCTAGGAATTTCCTTTACGTCTCGGGGGCAGGTCATAAAAGAGGCCAAATAGCTCGAAGAGCGACAACGGCTATAGTGCCGTGGCAATGAACGTATGCGACTCGTCAGATATGCGGACGTCTCTGGACATGGTCTTAACCATGTATTGACGAACAATGATGTATAGGCAACGCGCGATATATTTCCTCTGCCTCAACGCCCTCCGGTTTGTGCCATACGCCTACGGATTGCTGAGGATTTATGCCGAGCTGGATCCGATGATCCGGGATGGGTATACTTGGAAAGAACCCCTGACCGACATGGAGCCGGTGGATCTTAACAGTATCAAAGATCGCCGATCCAGCGGTATTGCTGGCCTCCTGTTATGTGTGGAATCACAATCAGCAGCTCCAGATTGCCCGACGTGTAAAAGAGGTCCATCCGGATTGCCGGGTGGCGTTCGGCGGTCCCCACGTACCGGACGACAGCGAGCCCTACCTCCGGGAACATCCGTTTGTGGATGTGCTGGTCCATGGGGAGGGGGAGATCGCTTTGCGGGACCTGCTGGCGGCATTTCTGACCTCGGAGCCCGATCTGGACCGGATTGCCGGCATCAGCTTTCTCAACGACGGCACCTATACCAACACCACCCCGGGCAAACAGCTTCCCAAAGATCTTCCGGTTCCCAGCCCCTATCTGAATGCACTATTTGATACCTTCCTTGAGGATGGCCGACCCAACAAGATCGGTCTCTGAGAAACCAACCGGGGTTGCCCCTATGAATGCACCTTTTGCGACTGGGGCGTGCGGACCATGAACAAGCTTCGGCGGCATAATGGGGATAAAATCCGTCAGGAAATCGACTATCTGGCGCAACATCGGATGGAAGATATCTACGTCACCGATTGTAATTTCGGTATCTTCGAAAGAGACTTGGATATTGCCCGGATGCTGGTGGAGGCCAAGCAACGATACGGGTATCCGAAGCGGGTCCGGATCCAGTTTGCCAAAAAGTCGAACGAGACGGTCTTTGCCGTGAGTAAGTTGCTTCACGACAACGATATGCTCTGGGGCACAACCTTGTCCATGCAGAGCGTCGACACCACCGTTCTCAAAGAGATTAACCGGAAATTTCTCGGACTGGAAAACTACCGGGACCTGGAAGCCCGACACTCCACCGCCGGCATCCCCACCTATACGGAGCTCATTCTCGGGTTGCCCCTGGAAACCCGGGCGTCGTTTATCCAGGGGATCTGTACCTTATTTGAGATCGGGATCCACGAAGATATCCGGGTGTTCGAACTGGCGCTTCTGCCCAATGCCCCCCTGAGCCGGCCGGATCAGCGGGAAAAATACGGTCTGGAAACCCAGATGCGGCCACTTCGGCTGGCGGAGGACGGGAAAATTCCCGAATACGTGGAACTGGTATTCGGCACCCGCAGTATGCCCCGGGCGGACATGGCCTATTGCCTCCTGTTCGGGGAAGTCATCCAGGCGCTGCACAACGGCGGGTACACCCGGTTTCTGGCACGCTATCTCCATGATTCCGGGCGTATGGGATATTTCGATTTCTACACGGGACTGCTCGATAGCCTGCTGGCGGGCGATACCGCCGCCGCAAGGCCGTTTCGCCGGATCCAGCGGCTTATCGACGACTTCTACCGGGATCCGGAGATGCCCCAGATCCACCGCATCCTTACCCAGCCGGATATGCTGGCGTTTCTGGATGCGTACAACCCGAAACGCAAGGGCTGGCCATTGTGGACTTATGTCTGGCTGGCAGTTTCCGAAATCCGGGATACATTCTACGCGGCGGTATCCGATGTTCTGGTATCACAGAACATCGAAATGGATGATCCCCTCCGGGATCTGTTGACCTACCAGCAGGATCTCATGCTGACCCTCGACTATGATCCGGCGGTCGGTAAAACCGTAACGTCCGATTTCAACTGGTACGATTACTTTTTTCACGGCCGGCCCCTGGAGCAGAGAACCTGTACCCTGCACTACGGCGACACGACCATGGGAATCTCCCACCGCTTCGAGATCGTCAAAGGAGATCGGAAACGGTTTGTCCGGGCCGCCATCGGCATGTCCTACTCGTATTCCAAATTCCGGCATTTTTTCCATCAGCCGGATACCACTGCCCGTGCGATGCATTAAACACGACGGTTGATCGTGGAGGACAAAAATCATGCTGAAGGTTTATCGTGAGCACCGGTTTCTGATCTTGTTGATAGCCTTTATTGTCTACTGGGTCGTGGCCCCCCTTCTGGATGGCATGCTCAAGCTACGGGTCGCGAGTGACATCCTGTTTTCGCTCAATCTGCTATCGGCCATTCATGCCGCCGGCACCAGTATTTTTCAAACGCTGATCGCCGTGGCCCTGGCGATTCCGGTGTATTACGGCGTGTGGGAAAAATATGTGGACCCTTTTCCCGATACCACCATTTTCGGCCCGATTTTCAGTGTTCTGTTCACCGCTTACGTCATCGTTATATTTCTCAAGGGCATCTTTAAAACCCCTGATGTTGACCTGGAAGTGGTTTCCTGCGCCGCCGTGATCTATCTGTTTCTGGGACTTCTATGGGGGGATCTGTATTTCATTCTCGAGCACGTTTTTCCGAACAGTTTTACGTTTGCCCACGATGTGGATATCCACGATTATCATCTATTCAACTATTTCAGCTTCGTCACCCTCTCCACCCTGGGATACGGCGAAATCACCCCGATAACCCGTCCGGCAAAGTCCTTGGCCTCTATGGAAGCGCTTGTCGGTCAGTTGTACATCGCCTTGTTGATTGCGCGCCTGGTCGCCATATACAGCAGCCGGCCCAGGGGTGTCGCTTCTTCCGCCGAAGACAAAGAATGAACCCTATCCTACAAAAGCCTTTCGGAGCGTTTCCATGGGGCTGCGCCTCCAACGGGCTGTCTTGACAACGGATAACCGCCTCCGATAGACATGGCACATGTCGGCTTGCCATGTGTAAGAAAGAACCTATTCTAGGTCATCAAAGAGAACAATGCATCTGCTGGCGTCACCTGTTCAGAAGGGACCCAGCAACGGGAAAGATAACTGTGAAAAGGACTTTAGTCGGAATTATGGCCTTGTGTCTGGTGGGTCTGTCGACTGACGGCGAGGCCAGGCGGTTGTGGCTGTCGGACCCGGAGATCCAGGTGGTCGAAACATCGATTTTTTAACGCCCAGTTCCAGCCGTTGAAAAACCCGAACAATATATTCGTGGCCTTCAATCTCACCATTGTCAACAAGACCGGGCAGGATCTTGTGATGGACTGGAACCGGAGCCGGTATATTCACGAGGGCAAGAGCAGGGGCCCTTTTGTGTTTGCGGGTATTGAACCGGAGACCAGACGAAACGAGAGCGTTCCACCGGATATCATTCCGCCCAAGGGTCGGTTGAGCAAACGGATTGCACCGTTTCGCCTGATCGCGTTTGCGCCCCTCGGCGCCTCGGGTATCGGCATCGCCATGGAAGGTATTTCCGCAGGGAAGATCCCTTCCGGAGAGAACGGCATTTTTCTGGTCCTCCGGCAGGGAGAAAGAGAATTTCGGAAACGCATCACCGTCCAGATATCTGTTGAGACCACACCCTGACCCTGCCATGATATACATTCATTTCAAGGTGTGACGTCATCACGATTTAAAGTATTGCCGGTTCGTATCCGACAGGTATGTAATCAGAGCCAACTGTATGTCCGTATCGACCATGACAAAAAAACGGCGAATCTTCATGTGGATCGTCGGCGTGGGGATTGCCGCCTTGCTTCTGCTCATGGCCGGTGTTGTGGTGGTCCTGCGGTATGCCGACACCGGTCCCCTCATTAAAGCGGCCCAGGCAGAAATCTCCCGGCAGATCGGCGGTGAGGTGGATTTCGGCGAGGTGGCGCTGCGGTTTTTTCCCATGCCCCATATTACCGTATCGGGCGGCCGCTTCCAGGTGAAGGATCTCGCGGAAGGTACGGTGGCGTCCCTGAGCATCTTTCCGGAGATCCTTCCGGTGTTCCAGACCGAATTTAAACCCGCTAAAATCATTTTAACCTCGCCTTCGGTTCGTATCGAAATTCCGGAGGTATCCCCTTCGCCAAAAGCCGGCAACGTATCTCCGGAGCCACCTGGAGTAGACAGACTGGAAGCCAGGGTATCGGCGATCATCGCCCAATTGACGACCATGGCCCCGAATATGAAGGTCTTTGTCGAGAACGGTAACCTTCGGTTGTCTCAAAAAGGACAGGATCGCTTCACCTTCCAGGATATCGAGTTCCGATTCGATGCGGGTTCTCTTCGGACGGAACTGGCCTGTACATCCAACCTTTGGCAGCGCCTGTCGATCCGATGGGTTTTTGATCCGGATGTGTTTCCAGGAGAGGGTCGGGTCAGCATGTTTCAGTTCGAGCCCCATCGGTTGAGTCGGTGGCTGCCATCCAACCTTCCGATTCAACTCGGAGAATCCATGGTGAATCTGGACATCCAGATTCTACAACCCGATCAAGACCGCGTGAGGGCTGATTTTCAGGGCTCGCTGCCCAGGCTGACGCTCATCTCCCGGGGAGAGAAGCTGGCGATTTTGGGGGACCGCTTCGAGGGGCAGGTCGTTTTGGGTGACACCGAGCAGCGCTTCACCTTTAGGCAATTGACACTGGAGGCTCCCAAACTCAATGCAGATGGCGAACTCGTCATATCCAACGGTTCGCCGAAAAAGACCTTCTCTGTCCACGGCACGGAAGTGGAGGGCGCCGCCGTACGGAAAGCCGTATTGTTTCTGGCCGGATCCATCCCCGAGGTCCAGGAGATTTTCGATTACCTCCGCGATGGGTATGTTCCGGAGTTGACCATCTCGTCCTCGGGCGATTCCTGGGAGGACCTGTCCATCCTGGAGCGGATTCGCATTCAGGGGACGATGCAACAAGGGCGTATCCGGATTCCTGCGGTTGACCTGAACCTGGAGAATGTTGAAGGTGAGGCGCTCATCGCGGACGGTTTTTTGAACGGTACCCGCCTGAAAGGTAGCGTCGGAAATACTTTCGGAGACAGCGGGCGCCTGCGGGTGGGATTCAGGGGAACGGATGCCCCGTTTCATCTGGAGATCGATCTGGACACCGATCTGGCGGAATTGCCCGGGCACCTGAAAGGCCTTGTCCCATCCGCCGATTTTCAGAGGTGGCTGAAACGGATCACCAAAAGCTCCGGCCGTGCCGAAGGACACCTTATCCTCGGGGAAGCTCTGGATGCTATCGAGCCGGAATTCCGCGTCGACAATTTGAAAATGCAGGCCGAAGTCGACTTCATGCCCTATCCCATGACCGTCGACGAAGGAAAGATGCGTTTCCGGGATCAAACGCTCCATGTCGAGAATCTGGTCGGTCGCGTTCAGGCATTCGCTGTGTCGCAATTGACGGCCGATGTGATATGGGGTGCGGAGACGGATCTGAGAATAGTCTCCGGAAGCGCGGATCTTGATCTGGTGGATCTCTTTTCGTGGTTTTCAAAGGTGGAGGGAACCGCGGCCCTGCTGTCCCCCGTGGGGATCACCAGCGGTCGTCTGGCCCTGGACAGTGTTTCTCTAGAGGGGCCGCTGTTTCGTCCCCACAAATGGGATTATACCCTGTCCGGAACCGCCGAAGGGCTGATTCTCCAAACTTCCGCGGCACCGAAACCGCTGAGCATCCCCAGGCTGAAATTTACCGCAGATCCGGACAGCTTCACGGTCCACAATTCCCGTCTTGAAATTCTGGATGCGTCTCTCAACCTTGAGGGGCAATTGAAAGGCCGGCTTCCCAAGGTGGACAATCTCCAGGTGGGACTCTCCGGCAGTCTCGGTGACCAAGGATACTCTTTTCTTGGAAAAATTGCCGGTTTTCCACCACTGCTGGCGATCCGGACCCCCATCACCATCAAGGAGAGTCAGATCCATTGGAACACATCCGGATTGTTGGCCTTGAAAGGTGCCGTTACGGTCGCCGGAGATCTTCACGTTGTCGCCAACCTGGAAACACATCCCGATGCCGTGGATATCCGGAAGCTCTACCTCAAGGATGATCAATCCGACGCGACGATCCGTATCCGCACCATGGGCGATACCATTCAGATCGGATTTTCCGGGAAACTGGACAAGGCGTCGGTGGCCAAGCTTCTGGATCACCGTCGCGTCAACGCCGGGAGTATCTCCGGAGACTTCTCCGCCGAGTTCCGCAGGAACGATCCCCGCACCTCGAAGATTAAAGGCATCCTGAACGGAGAATCATTGGTATTTCCCATCAGTGCCGGCGGCTCCGTTACCATCCACCGTTTTATGGTGCTGGGTACCGGCAGTGCCCTTACCATCCAGACGATCGATGCGCAGTGGGCGGACTCCCGTTTCCGCGTCAGCGGCCGGGTGGACGCCACGCCGGAGCAATACGCGGCGAAACTGATGGTCCGTTCGGACAGCCTGCACTGGGATCAGATCCGAAACATGTTCGGCTCAGAAACGCCCGCGCTGTCCGGGGGAAATGGCAAGCCCGCATTTCATCGATGGCCCCTGAAGGCTTCCATCGATATCGAAACCGACCGATTCTTTTATGAATCGTATCGATGGGAAACGGTGAAGGCGATGGTCGGCATCGCGGATCAAAACATCAGGATCGAGGTCACGGAGGCCGACCTGTGCGGGATTTCCACGCCGGGCCTTGTGGTGATCGACGCCGATAACGTCATTCAGGCAGACTTCAGCGCCGCATCCAGAACCTCGGATCTGGAGCACACCGCGTCGTGCCTATTCACGGATACGGATCGATTTGACGGTAACTACCGCTCCAAAGGCGTGGTCCATGGAGAAGGCTCTCCGGAGACATTTCTGGCCTCCCTCGATGGAAGCATGGAGTTCCACGCCCGGGATGGACGGGTCTACGGTCGCGGGAGTTTCGGGGTGCTCAAGAAGATCCTGGCCTTTGTCAACGTAACCGAGGTATTTGCCGGTGGCGCCCTCGATTTTTCGTCCAAAGGATTTGGCTACCATCGAATCCAGGCGATTGCCGACATCGAGGGCCCAAATCTGATTATAAAAAAAGCCGTTATCGACGGCTACAATATGAAAATTACCGGCCAGGGAAAAGTGGCCCTGGAAGACCAGGAACTGGATCTTACCGTGATTGTCGCCCCTCTGAAAACAGTGGATCGGGCGGTGGAGCTGCTTCCGGTCTTCGGGAAGATCCTCGACGGGCATCTATTCACCATCCCCCTTAAGGTGACCGGCCCACTGTCCGATCCTGTTGTGAAGACTACCGCACCGGGAAGTGTGGGGCGCGGCCTCATCGGCATCACGGAGCGCACGTTGAAGTTGCCGTTTGAAATGTTCCAGCCTTAGCCGGACTGATTCTTTTCCAGCCGATTAGGCGGCGTTCGGTTTCTCAGACCGACGCGCTTCCACATCCAATGTCGACTTTCGAGATTCTTCCGCAAAATCGATAATCCGTTGGATCAGCTTTCCAGTAGTGGCGGAGTTCCCTATGGCTACAAGACGTTGCTTATTTTGAAGCAGGGCATCCAGATAATGCAAATCCTCCACACCACCTACCCGTCCCAGCCCGCGAACGGCAATTCTCAGATTCTGAAGCAACACATTCACATAGGTAAGACTGTGTGTGCCTTTGTAGAGTGGGGATTCCGGATCGCTGTAATCCTGGAGGGCACTGATGACTACGGAACGCGCCGTCACGCCGCCCACAAGTCCAAGGAAAATGTAAATTTCCCGTTCCAATTTTAGCAGATAGTCCGGAGGTAATGGAAATTTTTCATTTTTTCCTATGTCTAACGCCTCGATCAGTACTTGATGGATGGTCTTGATTTTATCAAAAACTTTGTTTTGGTCCTTCCCGATCCGCCAGGCCATATAATCCACCACCGCTTTATCCAAACCCTCCTGAACCTTCAGGATCTCTTCCGGTGTAAATTCCAGATCGATAAGCTCCTGACTGTATTTACGGATCAAGAGACTGCAGAGCATGAGGGCCTTGGTATCCGAATAGCTGATCTGCTCGGGTTCCTGGTAAAAATCCGCCAGCAATGTTTTTACCGCCATTTTCGGCTTCTGCATCCGTGCGAGCAAAAGCTGCAGGGAATTCAGAAACGCCGTGCGATCGCTGTGGTGAACGTATTCTCTCAAGTAGTGCCAGAGAAACTCGAATATCTTGCGCTCGTAATGGGAAAATTCGGGAAGAACCGCCCGGAATGCCCCCCGGATGAATTTTCCATCCTCGTCAAAACAGCTTTCGAGCATTTTTATAAGCGACTTAGCATCCTCAATGCTAATTTCAAAGTCTTTGGCGAGGGTTTCAAAATCATTCAAGTCGAAGTTTACGGCTTTATCAACAATCTGCCGCATCTTATTTTTGGTATCGATGCGTTTCTTGTAAAATGAAACGACATTGCCCAGCTTTCCATGAATGGTACCGAGAAACCCCGCTTTCGCGTCTGAGGAATAGGCATCTGCTTCCGCCTTGCTGAACAGGTCGTCGATGACCTGATCGCTGACCGTGTCCAGCCGCTTTTCGATATTGCCAAGAATCTCCTGCCGCATCTCTTTGGCCTTGGGCGCGCTGTCCACCGAGGTCAAAAAGTCCGACGAGACCTGGAGTCTCTCCCCGAGATCTTTGGCGTTGATTTTCTCGTAGTCCTTGCCGTAAACACTCTTCAGGATTTTGGCCGCCTCGAGGGGGGATCCACCTGCATGCTTGATGGCGAACTGAGCGACTTCGCTCTTTTCCTGGGTCAAGACCTCTTTCTCCTGATCGGCCATCAACCACACAACGTTGTTGATCTCGATGGGTGGTCGGATGAGCCGACCTTTTAATTTCTTAACCGAGAATATGGCGTTATAGACGCTCATGAATTGGCTGACCAGGCGGGTTGCCGCAATCTTTTTGACCATCAATGCCAATGCGTCGGGTTTGATATTGTTGCTGATACCCAGGAGCGTGAGATTTTCATCCGGCTCGCCTTCATGATTGTGTATCAAAGGATAGGATCGTTCCTTTCCTGCGGCACTACGAAATCGGAGTATCTGATCGGATTCAGCCGCCTCCTGGAAACAGGTTAGCACTTGGAGTGCGTCATGAAATCGGCGTATTTCGTTTGGATGTTTTCCTTTGTATCGTAAATACAACGAGTAAACACGGTTACGATAGAAATCCTGAAACGACTCATGCAGGTGGTCGGCTATAGTCGTCTTGGTCACTCCGAGCCGGATCATCATTTCCGCCGTGGACGCTGAATCAATCGTTGTGTTTCCATAGATCATTTCGTAATCTTGGGTAATCTCTGCATTCGAATCATTTGGAAAGCCACGAAATCGAATCAGAAGCGAGTGTCTTGTTTTCGCAGTTTGGTGCAGGATTCTATACATCTCAACAATACGATGGAACGATGCTTTCTCTGTTTTTCTATCCTTCCGGGCCTTCTGATTGGTCAAATAGACGGCGATGAGGTTGGCTAACTCGATCAGAATGGAGGATGCGTTATCGGTGCGTTTTTTTCCGCTTCAATAGTTTCGGACAGGAGATTTTTACCATAATCGGTGTCAATGCCGTGGAGCATTTTATAGAGTTCCGATGCATCACCGTCTATAACTTTTTCCATATCATCCATCAATGACTCCCCAAAGTTTCGCCTACAGGATCATCGAATGCCGCCGGGGCCATACATTTATGTAATATTGAACGCTTGTCTGCGCCCTCCGACCGTTCTTTTCGAAGCGGAAGAGGGATATCTTGTTCCACCGTAACAGCCCTAATATACCATGAAACCCCTTGATATGGCTACGATACTCAGGAAATCAGGGAGCGTTCACGTGGAACATTTCACGCAAAGGTCGGGCCAACTCTTGCTTTCGGAAAATCATATTGCCCTTGTGAAGACTGCGGCGATTATTCACATCACGCAGTGAAAAATCCGTAATCAGGACCCGGAGTGTGGATTCTGAACAGAATTCTGATCAGGTCGATATTTGACGGACTGGCGGGTTCAAAGAGGCGTGTCTGACGGCTATGCCCATAGGCATGGGCCGATGCGGGCGGATCAGGTTACTGAATGCTTCGGATCAGTTGCTTGAGGCGAAGGGAGAGCGTTGCGGGGACCGGCTCCGGTTTCATTTCCCGACACAGCGCTACGGTCCGTTTCAGTGTTTCAAGGCAGGAATGGCAACATCGACAATCATCAAGATGCCGTTGAATCTCTTCGCAGGTTTCCGTATCCAGTTCATGATCGATATACTCAGAAAGCTTTTCGAAGATCACCAGGCAGTTTTCATCGTGATGATGGGTTGTCATGATCAAAATAGTCTTTCAGTTTATCCCTGAGAAACATCCGGGCCCGGTGAAGTCTCACCTTGACGTTGGATGTTGTCAAATCAAGTATTTGGGCGGTTTCCGCCGTGCTGAAACCTTCAATATCCCGGAGCAGCAGCACCATTCGATATTTGTCCGGCAATGTCAGGATCTCCTCCTTGATCCGGCCGGCAAGCTCCTCGTTGAGCAATTGGTCCAGGGGCACGGACGCCCAATCGGGTATCTCCCTCGGCATACCGCCATCTTTGCCCGGAATCAGTTCGTCCAGGGAGAGCTCTTTGTCCGGGGCAAATTTGGATTTGCGGCGTTTTTTGATGCACGCGCTTGTTGCGATCCGGTATATCCAGTTCTTGAATTTGGTCTCGTACCGAAAAGTTTTTAAATACTTAAAAACATTTAAGAATGTATCCTGGACCATATCCTCGGCATCCTGAATATTGCCGCACATCCGCATGCCGAAGGTGAAAATACGCCTTTCATATCGATTTACCAGTTCCTCGAAGAGATCCGTCCGGCCCCCGTTGATGGCCTGAATCAGATCGTAATCCTCGTCCCGTTTGATCGGTTTCTTTGAAATTTTCCCCATCGTCCGCTTTTCTTGTCACCTGACAAGATTGCCGCAATCACGTGGAGACGCCCATTTTGGGAAGAATGTAACCCTGCAACAGGAACCAGACCCCCACGAATGCCAGAAACACAAGGATTTCTTTCACCATTTTCTCCTTCCTTATAAATTGCTTTAAATAGGTTGTCCATGAATTTCAGATTTCTCAGTCGTTTGGGCTTAGAGACCCCTTATACACTGTGAGGTTACAGAAACGGTTTGTGTAGCGGGATTTTTTCTGTCCCAAAACGGTAAATGCATGTCCGGTTGACGCTGGGGGATCGGATTGGGTATTAAATATGATTCATTTAAGAAAACGTTCGAACAGGGGATGTGTCCATGCCGATTGTCACCGTCAGCCGTGAAATCGCTACACTGGTAGCGATCGCTCTTTTGCTGTCGTTTTTTGGGAACACGCTTTCTCCCAAGGGGATCGCCCTCGTCGGCGAATGGGATACCCGCCGGGGAGTGGTGTTCGCAAAAGCGAAAGATGAGGTTATCTTTCACGATCTGGAAATCCAGGATCTCAAGGTCGCGAAAGCACTCTTCGACATTGAAGGCACGGTCTTTGTGGATGC
>Ga0056111_1000118_pt1 | contig 12113 bp, 12 predicted proteins | sample WorMetloBBELIZE2_FD_83874 | JGI IMG/M metagenome (GOLD analysis project Ga0056111, IMG submission 83874) | Marine gutless worms symbiont microbial communities from Max Planck institute for Marine Microbiology, Germany - Olavius longissimus B... ... | reverse complement strand
ATTTCGGACCCCGGGGTGTCATCCGCAGTTACGCAGACGGGAGGATCGAGGACACCGGGCCGTTGACCAAAAAGCGGATGGAGACGGTGGACGCGGAATTTCTGGATAGCGCCCTTGACTTCATCGACCGCCAGCATGCAGCCGACACGCCGTTTTTCTGCTGGTTCAACACCACCTGGATGCACTTCCGGGTACGCCCGCCGAAGGAGATCGTCGGCCAGTCCGGGCGCTGGCAGTCGGAATATCACGACACGATGATCGAGCACGACAAGCACGTGGGCACACTGCTGGACAAACTGGACGAACTCGGCATCGCCGAGGATACCATCGTCCTTTACAGTACCGACAACGGCGTGCACATGAACACATGGCCCGACGGCGGCATGACACCCTTCCGAAACGAGAAGAACTCCAACTGGGAGGGGGCTTTTCGTGTGCCGTCTCTGGCGAGATGGCCCGGAAAATTCCCGGCCGGCATGGTTTCCAACGAGATCATGAGCCACATGGATTGGCTGCCCACCTTATTGGCGGCGGCCGGTGAGCCGGATATCAAGGAAAAGCTCAAGGCCGGCCATGAGGCGGGCAATAAAACCTATCGGGTGCACCTCGACGGGTACAATTTCCTGCCTTATCTGACAGGCGAAATAGAGAAGGGGCCGCGTGAGGGCTTTTTCTACTTTTCCGATGACGGGGATCTAACGGCCATGCGCTACGACAACTGGAAGCTGGTCTTCATGGAGCAGCGCATGACGGGCACGCTGCAGATATGGGCCGAGCCGTTCGTTCCCTTACGGATACCCAAGATGTTCAACCTGCGCACCGACCCGTTTGATCGGGCGGACATTACCTCCAACACCTACTACGACTGGCTGGTCGACCGCGCCTTTCTTCTGGTGCCGTCCCAAAAGATCGTGGGAGACTTTCTGGGAACGTTTATGGAATTCCTGCCACGCCAGAAGCGGCCAGCTTCACCATCGACCAGGTGATGGAAAAGCTTCTGGCAGGCATTGGTGATTAAGCGGCAATAAACACAACCTGTCCTGGCCGATCCGTCACCCCATAGGTCGGCCAGGACTGCTATAATCGTTCATCCGGATATGCCGGAGGATTAGGAGCAAAACGGTCAGCCTACCGTACATGGCGCGACGCCTTAAAGAGTTACAAAAGGAGATCAAGAATGGCTACCAAGCCGAACATCCTGTTCTTTCATCTGAACAATGTAAGCCATGGAGATTTCGGTTGCTACGGCGGCGCCTATCCACTCGGGACAAAAACCCCGAATGTGGATCGGTTCGCCAAAGAGAGCCTGCTCATGACCAACTACAATGTTGAAGCTCAGTGCGTACCGACCCGGTCTGCGTTGATGACCGGACGCCACTCGGTTCGGACCGGCTGCACGACCGTACTGCCCGGTGCGGGACTGGTGGCCTGGGAGGAAACCATTGCCGACAAGCTCAAAGAGCTTGGCTACAACAACGCAATTTACGGCAAGTGGCATTGCGGTGAGTCGGAGGGCCGATATCCGACTGACAAGGGGTTCGACTACTGGTACGGCATCAACGGTACGTGGACTACTGCATGGGGCGGAAGACAAGTGGTTTGCCAATGAAGATCTCGAACCTGAGTACGTCCTGGAATCGACCGGCCCGGGCAAGCTCGAGAAAGTCAAGCTACTGAATCGCGAGGGCAAGCGGACCAGCGATTTGGAGTACCTGGAGAAGGCCAGTCAATGGATGGAGAACTCCGTTTCCAAGGGTGAACCTTTCTTCGTTTACTTCAACCACTCCCTGCTTCACTTCCCAACCGAACCCAGAGAAGAGTACAAGGGTTCGTCCAAAGGCGGGGAGGTGGGTGATTGCGCACAGCAGATTGATGGGGATTTTCAAACCCTTCTGGATAAGATCGATGAACTGGGAATCAAGGAAAACACCATTGTGGTTTTTGCCGGTGACAACGGCCGCGACACATCATTTCACGCACCTACCAATCAGAGAGCTCCAGGGAACTGGCGTGGAGGATACTTCTCTACTTACGAGGGTAACAATCGAACGGCTGGCATGATCCGGTGGCCCGGTAAGATCCGGGCTGGAAAATCGGATGAGATCATGCATGTGATCGACTGGTTTCCAACCCTGATGAACCTTATCGGGCACGAAGAGGCGGTTCCCACCGACCGCGTGCTGGACGGCGTCGATCAGTCTGCTTTTTTAACCGGTGAACAGACACACTCGAACCGAGACCACTTCCACATGTTTTTCGATCAGCTGCATGTAGGCATGAAATACAAGAACTTCAAGATCCTGACCCACAAGATCGAAGATGGTGCGGCGCCTATTCAGAAACTGGCGACACCGCATGTCTATAATCTTACCGTGGATCCAGGAGAGACCACGCCCTACAACTACAGCGAGGTCTCCAGTTGGTTACTCTTCAGGATCTTCCCCGCAAAGACAATGGAGCTGCGTGCGTCGTTGAAAAAGAATAGCGTGCCGTTTATGGCGCCTCTGGATTTTAATCCATATGACACACAAGGCGGATCTTGATCGCATTTGCTGACTTCTAACCAGATGGGTAGAACGGTTGGTTTAGTGAAATCAGACCTTATGGTGAATACGATAACAGAGTTCTTCAAGATGGCCGTGATTGGTTTCGAAGCCATTGCGGTGCTGGTGTTGATCCTCGGGGGCATTCTGGCCATGGGGAAGTTTCTCCGGCAGATGCTCAAGGAGCCGGAGCGGCGCCATGCCTATCGGGATTTTCGGCAGAGCTTTGACCGGAGTCTGCTGCTGGCCCTTGACCTTCTGGTGGCCGCCGACATCATTCTTACGGTTACCCTCGAACTGTCCTTCGAAACCCTTGGGATGCTTGGACTTATAGTGCTCATCCGGACATTTTTGCCCTGGTGCTGGAACTGGAGGTTACCGGTCGCTGGCCCTGGCAGGGCGCACACGAATCGGAAGCACCATAACGAAAGCGCGTTCAGATTTACATTAGGGAGAACAGACAGAGTGGACAATCCCATTCTCCATCATTTCGTTGCGATAACGATTTTCAGCCTCATGCTCTCCATGGGGATCAATCACACGTTCGAGGATGTCAGTCATATCTGGCGTGATTCCGGTCTGCTACTCCGTTCCCTGCTTGCCGTTGTCGTCCTCGTCCCTGTGGTGGTGGCTCTGATATTGTGGACCATGGGCCTGCCTATTGCTGTGGCTGCCGGTCTTGTCGTTCTGGCGGCCTCAGCGGGAGCGCCCATGACCTACAAACGCACGCAAATGGCCGGAGGAGACCCTATCTATGCCATCAGCCTGCAGCTGACCCTGGCGCTGCTGGCTGTCATGATTACACCGATGACACTGGCCGTTTTTTACACCCTGTTCGAGCTGCCCATCGCGAGGGTGACACCGTTCCACATAGCGTTGCAGGTAGGCGAGGTGACATTTCTGCCAGTGATCGCTGGTTTGCTCCTGAGACGCTTTCTTCCGAAACTTGCCGAAGTCATCGGCAAACCGGTGAAGGTGCTCGCCAATATCCTGTTTGTCATACTTGCTCTTGTCCTCATTGCTCTTCTGGTTGTCGCGCCCGATGTGCGGGCAATGGTCAATGTGGGGAGGATGCCCGTTGCAGCGATCATGGTTATGGTAGCAGGGGGGCTGGTTCTGGGCCACCTTCTGGGGGGGCATCTCGGGAGAAACGGTCGGTGCTTGCGGTTGCCAGCATTGCACGCAACATCGGACTCGCCCTGTTTGTTGCAGGTGTGTGTGACTACCAGGCACCGTTTGTACCCACTCTCTTTGTCTATATGATACTGGGAACGGTTCTTGCCATTCCCTATTCTCTCTGGAGTAAACGCCAAATAAAAAAAGGGAACTCTCCATGACTGAAAAAATAACTTTGGAGGCCGCCGCAGAAGTGATGCGTGAGGCCATGAGGCAGGCAATCAAACGGTATTCGCTCTACTATACGGTACAGGGCGGGTTGATGATTCTGGCAGGTGTGTTCGCATTGCTGACACCCTTATTCCCTTCTTCTGCGGCTCCCAGAATACTCGGATGGCTGCTGATCATCAGCGGGCTGGTTCAGGGTATCAGTCTGGTAGGAGCCCGTAACGTTCCCCATTTCTGGGTGCAAATCATGTCGGTGGCACTATCGGTGCTTATTGGGTTGATGTTTGTCCGCAATCCCGGACAAGGGCTATTCACCTTAACCGTACTGTTTATTGTGTATTTCATGGCGGAAGGCATCTCCAAGGTGATATTTTCACTCACCATCCGTCCGTTTCCGAACTGGCAATGGATTCTTGCCAGCGGTCTTGTTGGGATTTTTGCTGGAGTCCTGACGTGGAACAAACTTCCAGTGACCGCGCTCTGGTTTATATGCCCGTTGCTGGGTATTCTTCTCATTAGTGAAGGTGCGGCTATTGGTTATCTATCGTGGCAGGTTCGCAAATCCTGATGATGCGGGGCGTCTGAACACCGTGCTCATTGGGAAGAAAGCAGAATCGGTATGAGTCAGAACGAGTTTAATATGAATCTGAGCAATGAGCTCGCAAAGGAGCGCAGCCGGGAAGCTGCCGATCGGACGCTGATGGCGTGGATTCGTACCTCGATTGCGCTGATTGGTTTTGGATTTGCGATTGCCCAGATTTATGAGTATGTCGAAGCGGAATATATAGAAAAGTACGGAAAAGCACTTGACGTGCTTCACACTCCGCTGACCTTTGGGCTCAGTTTTATGGTCCTCGGCCTATTGGGAACTATCGGGGGGGTTATCCAACATGGGCGGATTTCAAACCGAATCAAAAGTGGCGTATTTGTCTATATTGAGCCCTTGCCTTTATTGAAAATAATAGCGATCGTCCTGGTGCTTATCGGATTTTTTGGATTCATAACGATTCTGTTCTAATGTGAGAAGGGAATACAAATCATCCTTTGAACGCCTCGGATGGAGGTTGCAATGACACGCTTCAAACGACGCCTGCTGATCAGCGCCGGAGTCATCCTGCTCATTCTCGCCGGCATGGTGGTTTTTTTCTGGCGTCCCACCCGGCTGGCCCTGGAACGCGCAGAGGCGTTTCAATTCCGCCGAATGCTGGTGACCAAGCAGGCCGATAAAGGTACTTACAGGTTTTTTTACGTCACCAACCGCAATTTGCAAAATCAAGACGGGCCTGTGGATGACCGTTTCGGGAATCAGCGGGAAGAATCGCTCAAGTTCGGGTTCTTCGATACCGCCATCGAGCCAACGCTGGGCATCGGCATGATCGTCAACCCGACCGACTGGTTTCAGAACGAGGAAATTCGGCTCCGGCAAGTCCGGTCATTGAACCAGAAGGAACTTATTGAGCAACTGCGGGAGCAGGTTCGTGCCTCGCCGCTTCGGTCGATCCTGATCAACATCCACGGATTTCGGGAGCGTTTTCCTTCGGCACTTCGAAAAACCGCATTCCTGGGCCATGTCCTGGACATCGACACGCCGGTTCTGGCATTTGATTGGCCCGGCGACCAGGGTTCCACACCGCGAATGTACCGGCGCGCCCAGAAGATTGCCGGGGAATCCGGTACGGAGTTGGCCCGGACCCTGGAATTGCTCATCCGGGAGGTGCGACCGGAACGCGTGTGGCTGCTGGCGAACAGCATGGGCGCACGGACGGTCGTCCATGCATTTCATGTCCTGTACCGAGATGCCGATCTGTCCGATGCGGAAGCCGAGATTGAAGAAGTCGTGCTCACGGCACCGGATGTTGCCAAAGAGGCGTTCAGTGACCAATTCAAGCATGAAATAGCGGCCCTGACACGCCACCTGACGGTGTATGTGTCCTCCAATGACCGGGCATTGCTGATGAGCCGCGTCATCAACCGGGCCAGACGCTTGGGGGAGAGCACGTTAAACATACGAAATCCGGACCAGTTCGATGAGGCCGCAGGGTTTGCCGAATTCACCGATCCGGACAGCCAGCTCGTTACCTTGGTCGATGTGACACCGGTAAACCGGACGCGCAACTTTCATAACTTCAGCCTCGAAACACCGGAGTTTTTCGACGATTTGTTTTTACGGCTGATCAACCCCGAACCACCCCTGAATCGACTGATCTATCCGATCCGCACGGAAGACAACCGGTTGTACTGGATATTGACCAGTGGAAGATAAGATGTGCCCGAGTCGTAAGCGTTATTTTAGGCGGGTCGTTTCAGCGAGGTTCTTGAATTCTATCGCGTTTTAAACTACGAAGCACGATCCGCCGTCGTAAACAACTATGGCGGACAAGAATCCGAAATTCGAAGCATATCAAAAATTCGAATTATCAAATTTCAAAACAGATCTATCGCAGATGCCAAATTACAGTTTTGGCCATTAGAACAGGAAAAGAGCTTTTATGAGATTCGGTCTGCTTTTAAAACGGTTGGTCCTCCTTGGGACCATTGCCGTACTCGGCTTTGTTTTGGGTGCCTTTGCGCTATACGCTCATATAGTGCGCAGCGGTCCGCCCTTGGAGATTTGGCACACCGAAGTGCTCGACGCGGAGTATAGCGCCAAAACAGCAGGAGACATTCGCACGTTTGAAGACTACCGGGGACTGGAAGAAAAGTTATTTTCCCAGTTGGATGAGACAATTTATGCCCGCACCGGCACCGGCTCTGAATTTCGATACGCCCGGTACAGCGCAGGCAGCGCCGCAGAACCACGGCGATGGACACCCGACTGGAACCGCAGCTTCGAATTGCCTGCGACGGTGCCTGCCGGCGGGGTGCTGCTCCTCCACGGCATGTCCGACTCGCCGTACAGCCTCAGGGCACTTGGCGAAAAACTCAACCAGAAAAACTACTGGGTGATCGGTCTTCGTCTGCCCGGTCACGGTACGATCCCCTCCGGTCTCAAGAAGGTCCGCTGGGAAGATATGGCTGCCGCAGTGCGGCTTTGCATGGATCATCTTCGTAAAAATGTCGGAATAGACAATGTTCATATAATTGGATATTCGACAGGGGCCCCCCTGGCAGTGGACTATGCCCTAAATGTTCTGGAAGGAGCCAAGACACCGAAGCCGGCCAGCATGGTGCTGATATCCCCGGCCATCGGCGTTACACCGGCAGCTGTACTGGCCAGATGGATAGACCGGCTGTCCATCCTGCCGGGACTGGAAAAGTTTGCCTGGAAGTCCATCCTGCCGGAGTTCGACCCCTATAAGTATAACTCGTTTGCTACCAACGCCGGATACCAGGTTCATCGCCTCACACGAAAGGTTGCCGGACGTATTCAGGCCCGCTCCACCTCCTCCCCGATCAAAAACTTCCCCCAACCCTGGTGTTTTTGTCCACAGTTGATGCTACTGTTTCTGCTGACGCCGTCATAGACAATCTCCTCGAACACCTGGCACCGGAGCGGCATGAACTGATCTTGTTCGATATCAACCGCCGGAATGCAGGGAGAACCGTTCTGGTGTCCGATCCCGGCCCGCTGACGGCCCGCCTCATGGATAACCCATCGCTGCCATTTCACCTAACGCTGATCACCAATGAGAATCCGGAAAGTTCAAATTTGGTGAAACGCCGCAAGGGGCCGCTTTCCGCTGAAATCACGGTCGAACCGTTGAACGCGGCCTGGCCCTTGGGCATGATTTCCCTGTCTCATGTCGCGCTGCCCTTTCCGCCGGACGATCCGATCTACGGCCAGCGCCCGCCGGAGAAGACAGACAGGGTTTTCCTTGGCCAGTTGGCTATCCAGGGCGAGCGTGGGTTACTACTGTTCTCCTCTGACATGATGCTGCGGTTGCGGCATAATCCGTTCTACGATCTACTTGAGCGGAGGACGCTGGCGTGGCTGGATGGCACCAAAGATAAATAGCCTTTTCTGGTCCATCCTGGTGATGCCGGATCGGATGGCATTAACACCAATTCGACATTCCATTCTTAGTGCCTCTGCACGAACCATCTTCTGAGATATACTCCGAAGGTCATAATTCCGTTCCAAATCGATATTTATAAATCAATCGGCTACTGGGGGCGGGTACGGAGCCCCGCCTTACGAAAGCCGATAGGTAATGGGCGGGTACGGCCTGTTGGGACGACTTGTGGGGTCGTAGCCCTTAGGCGAAGCCCCAAGCCTTTGCCAAGACCAATGCCCCGCCTACCAGCCTTCGTAGGGAGCGGCACCGTACCCGCCAAGGCTACGTTACTGCAGAACGTACTGGCCTCATGCCGTTTTATACCGAAATATAAGTTGGGCAATCTCTCTGAATCCTTTCCAGCCTGAAGACCAAAATAAGGGATGTGCATATAATGCGCCCTCCCTCTGACTCCCTCCCTCAAGGGGAGGGAGAAATTTTTGTCCTCCCCCTTTGGTGGGGAAGGCGCGGTGGGGTGATTAGATCGGCCAATTTCACCATCCTTAGATTTGTTCGTAGGCCGGCAATCTTTGGCCTTTTTAGCGACACCGTCGCGTTTCATAAAATCGTGTAACGATTTTATTTTCATTAGAGCTTTTTAATGTTCAGTTAATCCTCATTTCATTTAACGGATATAGATTAACTGCTATGAGAAACCGATCCATCTCCTGCGGGTCGATTAGGCCAAATAATTCAGGGAGAGATAACATGATTGGAACAGGGAAAGCATTCAGGATGGCAAGAGTGCATGCCGCGAAACAGCAAATCGATATGCGGTATTCGAGGGACGATGGAATGTGGTATCCGTCGCAGCCTGCTTCCCGAAAGTCGGCGAGCGAGGGAGTTATCAAAACCAAAGCTAAAGCGGATACCGGAAAATTGAACGCGCAAAGTAACGAAAAGAGTGTCCTCATGATTATATGTGACACTTCTCACAATCCCGTCTCGAATCACGATGAGGGAGCAGCAGATGATCGGGAAGACACCAATCTTCAACTCCCATTGATTCTGATTCTTGAAATGGATCCGGTTCAGGACCAGCCCGGCGATTATGCGGAGGTTGTGTACCCCCCGGAGCCGCCGGCTGACGTAAACGGACCTCTCTCAGGTGGGCGGTCTGTTCGGATGGAATGAATCAAACTATAACATGGACGACAGTTCTTGCCAGTGCAGCGGCAGAACGGAATACGTCAGGTGCCGCGATGCCCGCTGCCAGATCCTCGATCCGATGCCTTCCCCTACGTCCGGGGTTCGGATTTTGTCATTGCGAGCTGAATCTTTTGAAGGTATGCCGAGGCCGATTCGCCGGATCGGTTTTGGCACATGCCCGCATCGGCTTCTGCTAACCCATGCAGGCCATCTTTCCCCTCTGACCGATGCGGGTGGTCCCCGTGCCGTCTTGAGGAATCCGGCGATTTTTTCAGTTCTCGCAGTGGCAAAACCTGAACCCCGGACCTCTCCACCGTTAATAAAAGATCAACGGGACTAAATAGAAAAATAAGGAATGCATTGATCATACCCCCTCCCTCTGGTTCCCTCCCGCATGGGGAGGGAGAACATAATGAACTCCCTTTTGAAGGAGCGAGGCGCGGCGGGAGTGACGGAATGGCCGATTTCAGCACCTTTAAATTAATTTATAGGCCAGAAGATCAAAACGCTGCTCAGCGAATCTTAACGGTTTGCCTGTTTCTCCCATTTGTCCAGAAGGGCATCATACCGATCGGCCTGGCGCTCCCACCGCTTTAGCAGCCGCTCCCAGCGATCCGCCAATTTCTCTGATCGTTCAAGTTGAGCCTGGTAGATTTCCAGCTGTTCCGCCGATTTCTTCAATTGCCGGTCGGTTTCGACGAGCTGGGCTTCCGTCCGTTGCTGATCGCCCGAAAACCCGACCCCGGGCAAAAGAAAGAAAACAAGGGCAAATGGAATAATCTTTTTCATAGTCATCTCCATGTTACGTCATTCAAAATAAGGAATGAGCCGATCATACCCCCTCCCTCTGGCTCCCTCCCGCCCCCTAGTCAAGCTCGGGATCTGTGACAGTAGAGGGAGAAAATAATGACCTCCCCCTTGATGGGGGAGGATCGGTGGGGGTGATGGAAAGTTTTGAAACCCCTTCTAGTCTTTGACATAGTAACCGTACTCTTTAGCATTCACATTGTGCCACTTCTCCCAGCCAAGAGTGGAAGAAGGCGTCGGACCGTAATCATGGCCGGGCCAGACGATGGTATCATCCGGGAGTTGCATCAGGCGCCGGATGGATTCTCCGAGTGTCGGGCGATGCCCTCCGGGCAGGTCGGTGCGTCCGCTGTCACCCACAAACAGGGTATCTCCCGTGAAGAGGTTGCCCTGGGCATAAAGGCACATGCCGCCGGGAGTATGCCCCGGGGTGTGAATGATATCGAAGACTATCTCACCAAGTTCGATTGTTTTTTGATCTTTTATAAAAACATCAGCCGCCGGAAACTGATCCCTATCCAGCTCATGAATGACAATCGTCGCGCCGGTCAGTTTCTTCAAGCTGTCATTGCCTGCGGTATGATCCCCGTGGCCGTGAGTGTTGACGATCATGACGATGTTCAGATTTTCTTTTTCAGCCTCAGTCACAATAAACTTGGCATCGGACGCCGGATCGATCACCATGGCTTTTCGGGTGCTCTCGCAGCCGACGATGTATGAAAAGTTGTCCATGTAGCCGATTTCAAGCTGTTTGATGATCATTGATGTTCTCCTCATTTACTACTTTTTATATATAGATGACCGGTATTGTTGTCTGGAGGGTGTTTGCCCATTCACCAATCCGCCTGAAATTGAGTACACTAATGTTAACAGGTTACCTGTCACAGATTGAAAAAGGCCGGTGCGGTGCCCGGCCCTACAAACCGGTAAATGCCTATTGAGGGTAGGGCGGGGCACCGTACCCGCCCTTAGCACTAAAGGTTCAGAGACGTCGGAAATGTGAAGCTTTGGGGCGGACATTACAAATCCATTTGCCACAACGGCTTATTAAACAGCTTCACCTCCTGGCCGGTCAGCGGTTGTTTCAGGTTGTCCGGCAGCCTCGTACCGGCAGGCTGGCGAAGCGTTGCCTTCGCAAGGCGCCTCAATGATAGTCACGTCTGCTGCGGCAATATGCTATTTTATCTATATGATTCTTTGCGGTGACTAATCCTAAGAATAAGAACTGTATCATCAAGAATCGAGAAAATGATACGGTAGTTACCCACTCGAAGCTTTCTTAATCCTGAAAATTTGCCGGTTAACGAAGGATAGCTGTCAGCGTTGTTCGCTAATTTGTCTTCTATATTTGATAGGATCCTCTCAACTTGCTGCTTTTCTATTTTTTTTAGATCACGCCCCACCGATTTTTTGAATCTGATCTTAAACGTCAAGGTCTTTCCTCATCTTTTCGATGCTTACAACCGGGTCAGAAGGATCATGCAAACGGTCAAGCGCAATTTGCAGATCAGCTTGTTCCGCAAGATACGCCTCTATCGCCTTTTGAACATGGAAGGATTTTGGTCTTTCTGTTTCCTTTGCGATTTCAGCTAGTTTCGCTGCCAGATCATCGCGGATGCGTACAGATATTGCTGTAGTCATACAACACCTCCAATGTATATAAATGTAATACAATTTAATTCATTGGGGATATTTTGGCAAGGGGAAATTATTTAATTAGGTTCTTCTCCAATTTAGTTGGAGAAGAGGGGGCAAGGCCCGCCAAAGGCGGGTAAAATTCAAGGGGTTGGGGCTCCGCCTTCCAGGCTTCGACCCCACAAGCAAGGGTTCAAGGGTTTGTTATCTAAAGACTTTATCAGCGCTTTTAGCTTTTGTTCAATTACGGAGTTCGCATGAATGCTGCATACCTTCAACTCATTGTAATTTTGAGTATTTCACTTGAACCCGCGAATCCCTGGTCGCCTCCGGCGCCGCCACAGGCGGGTAAACCTTGGCCCCTTGAACCCCATGGAACGTGTCGACTCAAGAGGGAATTATCTTCCTATTTTGTCTGGATTACCCACGACTAATCGAGAGATGATTCTTTAAATATACCTTCAGTTTTCCGAAGCACATCCTATTTTCTTACCACGACGGTTTGTTGAACAGCTTTACTTCCTGGCCGGTCGGCGGTTGCTCCATTCTTTCCGGCAGCTGGGTGCGTTTAATCAGATTTCCCCAGTTGGTGCGCTCCTGCATGACCTGGATGATTTCTTCGGAAACGAATTCATTCCCT
>Ga0056111_1000115_pt1 | contig 12458 bp, 11 predicted proteins | sample WorMetloBBELIZE2_FD_83874 | JGI IMG/M metagenome (GOLD analysis project Ga0056111, IMG submission 83874) | Marine gutless worms symbiont microbial communities from Max Planck institute for Marine Microbiology, Germany - Olavius longissimus B... ... | reverse complement strand
GTGAAAACCTGTTCGGATGATCGGATCGGGTGTTGGGACAACAGGAAATGTCAGCTCCCGAATGATTTCGGACTTTCAGTCCAAGAGCAACCTATGCACTTTCAGTGCATAGTGGTTGAGTACACTAATTGCATTTACTGTCTTTATGGTAGGGCTTGGTATCGTCGTTAAAGATGCTATATCACATGCCCGGAAATCATCACACAACAAGGCAAATCCGGTGACATAGACGGAGTATCCTTAAGCAGTGAGTGCTTTACTGACGTCACTTGCCCTGGAACGGGAAGCTCCCCCTCTGCACCAAGATGCACACGGAGTGATCCGCGTCGCACAAACTCGTGTGACGCTGGAAAGTGTCATCTCCCTCTTCGAGCAAGGTGCGAGTGCCGAAGAAATTACCCTGCGTTACGACGTACTGAACCTGCGTGACGTTTACGCGACCCTCGGCTACTTCTTCGGCCATCGGCAGGAGGCGCAAGCGTACCTGGACCGCGCGCGTCGGACATCGCTCGTGACACGTTGCAACGACGAACGCCGTTCGCCCGTGGCGCAGATACGCGAGCGTCTGACCGGATACCAGAACCGAGCCGATGCTCAGTCTGCTGGCTGACGAGAACCTCGATTACATACCGCTGTAGGGTGGGCTGTGCCCACCGGGTGGGTCCTGACTCGCGCGATTCGTCGTTTTTCCTCTTTTAACGCTTAACTTAATGGCATCGCACAATAAGGGGTTGCCAGTCACCTATAAACCGCGGGGACGTAGCGCCTTTTTTCGATGACTGCTCTGTGGTCTCCGCGGCTCCGTGCTTCAAAACCGGGACTGATCGCCAATGGTTTGGGTTTTGCCTCCGGCGTCGGCGTCCTGTTTCTACTGCCGTCTTTGCCATCCTTATGGCTTCCGCTCCTGTTTGCCGTGCCCGTGGTGGCGGTGGCCTGGCGCTGGCCCTTGCTGCGGCCGTTCGCCTATGCCCTGGTCGGTTTTCTGTGGGCCTGGATTCAGGTCTGCCAGGTCCTTTGCGGGCCCTTTTCGGAGACCCTGGTGCGCCGGGATCTCGAGCTGACCGGCAGGATCGCCGGTCTGCCGGGGGAAATGGGCGACGGCGGCGCGCGGTTTCTGTTCCAGGTCGAGCACGCGCGTGCCGATGGACAGGCTATCGGCTTCGATGGACTAGTGCGCCTGAGCTGGTACCGGGATGCGCCGGCGCTTCGGGTCGGTGAGCGTTGGCGCCTGACCGCTCGCCTCAAACCACCCCACGGTTTTGCCAATCCCGGCGGGTTCGATTACGAGCGCTGGCTGTTCCAGCAGGGTATCGAGGCCACGGGATACGTCCGCGATGGGGGCGAGAACCTGCGCTTGGATGCCGGGTCCGGGATCTATGTCATCGATCGCTGGCGTCAAGGGTTGCGTGAGCGTATCCGGGAGATTCTGCCGGATGCTACCGGGGAAGCCTTGGTGCGGGCTCTAGTCCTGGGGGACCGTTCCGGGCTGAGGCCCGAGCAGTGGGAGGTCCTGACGCGCACGGGCACCAATCACCTGATCGCCATCTCTGGGTTGCACGTGGGTATGGTGGCCGCCTTCCTGTTCTTTCTGTCCCGCTGGGTCTGGTCGCGCAGTGCCCGGCTGACCCTGCTGATCGCAGCCCCGCGGGCCGGTGCGCTGGCCGCCTTGGGTGGGGCGGTTGTCTACAGCGCTTTGGCCGGATTCGCCGTCTCCACGCAGCGCGCCTTGATTATGCTGGCGGTGATCCTGGGGGCGGTGCTCTTCTCCCGCACCGTACGTCCGGCGAGCGGGATCGCCCTGGCCCTGGTCGGGGTGCTGATCCTGGACCCCCAGGCGGTGCTTGCCTACGGTTTCTGGCTGTCCTTCACCGCCGTGGCCGTGCTGCTCATCGCCTTCGGGCAACGGCTCGGGACGGACAAATTTGGGCGCAACTGGGGGCGGGCGCAGTGGGTCGTCGCCCTGGGGCTGTTGCCGCTGTTGCTGCTTCTGTTCGGTCGTGCTCCGGTGATCGCGCCGCTGGTGAATCTGGTCGCCGTTCCCCTGTTCAGTCTGGTGTTGCTGCCGATCGTGCTGGTGGCGAGCCTGCTGGGCCTATTGCCCGGACTCGGGCTGGAGCTGCCGCTGGTCCTGACAGCGGAGGTCTTGGAACGGGGATTCGGAGTGTTGGAAGCGGTCTCCGGGTGGGATTGGACGGCGGTGGTCGTGTCCCGGCGTCCGATCTGGGTCTGGGTCAGTGCCTTCGCCGGGGTGCTCCTGTTGCTCGCTCCACGGGGATTGCCCGGGGCCTGGCTCGGGTCCCTGTTCCTGTTGCCGCTGGCCCTGATTCGCCCGCCGGCACCGAGTGAGGGTACCGCCGAGTTTACGCTGCTCGACGTGGGACAGGGCCTCGCGGCCGTCGTTCGGACTCGGCGCCATGTCCTCGTCTATGACACGGGTCCGCGGTTTTCCAGCGGCTTCAATACCGGCACTGCGGTCATACTCCCTTATCTCTACCATCAGGGCGTGCGGCACATCGACACCCTCGTCATCAGCCACGCAGACCGGGACCACGCGGGCGGATTCACCGGTCTGAACGGCAAGCTCTCCATCGGCCGTATCCTCAGCGGGGAGCCGTGGGAACTTCCGGAAGTGGGTGCGCGTCCTTGCCTCGCCGGCAAGGATTGGACCTGGGATGGGGTGAACTTCACGCTCCTCTACCCGGCTACTACCGGGCATAAGGGCAACCGCAGCTCCTGTGTCCTGCGGGTAAGCCTACCGGGCGCCGGTTCCGGTGTTCTGCTGACCGGGGACATTGATGCCAGCGTGGAAGACGGGCTGGTGGCGACACAGCACGGGCGGCTTGCAAGCACCATTCTGGTAGCTGGCCACCACGGCAGCGCGACCTCCACCGGGAGCGCCTTCCTGGCGACGGTTGCGCCGCACTTCGTGCTCTATGCCGCCGGTTATGCGAACCGCTTCGGTCTTCCCAACCCGGCGGTGCGCAAGCGGGTAGCGGCCCAGGGCGCCGCCCAGCTCGACACCGCGAGCGCAGGTGCCATTAGCTTTCGGCTCGGACCTGCCGGCATCGCAGGACCCTGGTCATTCCGCCGGGAGCATAGACGTCTGTGGAGCCATCGCGTCGAGTCGATTTCGAGCCGCAAGGGCGCAAGGGATTGAGATCTGGTTCATCCCCGCAAGCAGGGGGAACATCCGAAAATGCTGTCGCTATCCGAACTGTCGGGGCTGGAAACCCGTGGGGTTGACGATGGCGGCGCTGTCGCCCGTGGCCCGAATCACGAATAACCCCTGGTTCTGCGCATACTGGTCGCTCGATTGCTCCGCGCGCAGATAGGCCACCGCACCCAGCACCTTATGGGTGCTGTACTCGGGCAGGTAGTCCCTGGCTCGATGGAAGCGTTCGATGAACTTGTCGACCAAGCCGACCCGCAGGGTCGTCTTGACCTCTACGATGATGATCTCCTCGCCATCGTGCGCAATGATGTCGAACTCGTAATTCTCCCCGTTGCGACATCCCTTGCGCCGGGTCGAGGTATCCCGGACCTGGATTCCCCGCTTGCCCAACAAGTGAACCAGATCTCCTTCTACCAGGCTCTCCATCAGCTTGCCCCACTGGCCCTCGAACAGGTCTTGCAGGGCCTTCATCTTCTTGTCCGTTTCCCGGAGTATGCGGTCCGTTTCCTGGAATTTGCGATCTGTTTCCTGGAACAGCTGCCAAACTTTCTCGAAATTCAATGCAGTTTCCATCATGAAAGCAATCTTCGGTCGCTGAAGGTTTTCCCCTCGCTCAGGGGATTCGGCTGCGGTCGGCCACCGATTTCGGAGATGCGCTGACAGAGCTTTGGTTCAGGACGGAGGAAAGATCAAAACGGGATAGCAACTGTTTGCCTTCGGAACCATAAGGTTGTGCTAACATGTTATTGTCTCGTGCCGCATGACGGACGTAAGGTTCACGGAATACGCTGTCCATGAACGGTCTTCAGAATATCGGTCTACTCCTGCTGCTGGTCCTGGTCGGCGGTTGTGCCTCGGTCCCCGACGAACAGGCTGACCACAGGGATCCCCTGGAGTCTTACAACCGCGCGATGTACAAATTCAATCGAGTGGTCGACGATGCGCTCGTGAAGCCCGTTGCGAAGGGATACAAGGCCGTTACACTGGAGCCCGTAGACCGCGGCATCACCAATTTCTTCAACAACCTCGCGGATGTCTCCTCGGCGCTCAACAATCTGTTCCAGTTCAAGCTTTCCCGGGCCGGGTTGGATGTGGGGCGCTTGGCCGTGAATACCACCATCGGCGTACTCGGCTTCTTCGATGTAGCGACCAATATGGGGCTCCCGAGCTACAAAGAAGATTTCGGCCAGACCTTCGGTTACTGGGGCGACGACTCCAGCCCCTATTTGGTGTTGCCCTTTCTGGGGCCCAGCACCATACGCGACACCATCGGGATGGGCGGAGATATCGCTACCAACCCGTTGTTTTATAATTTTCTTTATGTTGATGAGGGGACTGTCGCTTGGGGGTTAACTGCCCTTGATGTCACCGATACCCGGGCCGATCTGTTGACCGCCGGAGACCTCCTGGAAGCGGCAGCCATTGATCCCTACGCCTTCACCCGAGACGCCTACCTGCAGCACCGCCGCAATAAGATCTTCGACGGAGATCCCCCCGAGGAAGAAGACGACTGGGAGGACGACGAGGACGAGTCGGACGAAACCGACGCCGCGGCGGATGATCGGTGAGACGGCGATGCTGGCGATCTATTCCCGTCCCGCCGAAAACAAACTACGAATCCACGCGAGTCTGTCTGCCACCTGTCGCCGCAAACAGTGGACAGACAGATCGACCTTGCGCGGAGATTGGCGTGATTCGTAGTTCCCCGTTTCTGAGCATTTTGCATCTGGCCCGTAGGGTGGGCTGTGCCCACCAGTCGGGCAGGGATTGGTGGGCACAGCCCACCCTACGGGTCTGAGTCCGATCCCCTCATAGAAGAAGACCATCATGGAGTGGTGTCGAGATCGCATTCGACCCCTGCCATCCGGTGGATCAACCGCGTTCCCCGCCGCCTGCGGCGACGGGCCTGGGGCGATAGGGAATCGGCGCGTAGCCGACCCAGGAATCCGACCGCCAGTCTGTCCGTGTATCTTCGCGAGGCGGGACCGGGATACCGCATTTGCCGGCGAAATAGCGGTGGAAGGCGAGGCTCGGGGTCAGCTCCGGGTGGAAGACGGTAACCAGAATGTCGCGGTCTTCCGCGGCGGCGCAATAGTCGTCGAGCTCGAGCAGGGGCGACACCTCTGTGCCGAGGTGGAGGATCTTCGGGGCCCGAATAAAGGTGAGTGGGATGGGCTCGGGGTCGACCGCCGGGACCTCCAGGGTGCGGTTGAAGCTGTCGATCTGGCTGCCGAAGGCGTTGCGTCGGACCCGGATATCCATAAGCCCCAGACTTGCCGTCTCGCCCACGACCTCTCGTGCCAGGAGGATGGCCCCGGCACAGGTGCCCCATAGCTTGAGTCCGGCCCGCCAGCCTTCTTCGATTTCGCGGTCGAGCCCGTAGCGGCTTAGCAGACGGCTCAGGCAGGTGCTCTCGCCGCCGGGAAGGATCAATCCGGTCAGACCCTCGAAATCCGTCGTTTGCCTCACTCGTCTGGCCGGCAGGTCCAGGGCGGCGAGGTGCGCCAAGTGTTCGACGACGCCCCCCTGCAGATCGAGGACCCCGATGATACCCGACATGGAGGCTTACCAACCCCGTTCGGCCAGGCGTGCCTCCTTAGGAATCGTGGGGATCTCGATGCCGGCCATGGGCTCGCCCAAACCGGCGGATACCTCCAGGATTTTTTCCGGGTCGTCGGCGTAAGTGGTGGCCTGGACGATGGCGGCGGCGCGGCGGGCGGGGTCGCCCGACTTGAAGATGCCCGAGCCGACAAATACGCCGTCACAGCCGAGCTGGATCATCAGCGCGGCGTCCGCCGGCGTAGCGATACCGCCGGCAGCGAAGTTCACCACCGGCAGCCGCCCGGCCTCCCGCACCTTGAGCGCCACTTCATAAGGGAGCCCCCGGTCCTTGCAGAAACCCGTGAGTTCTTCCCGCGGCAGGCCGTGGAGGGTGCGGATCTCCCGGTTCATGGTGCGCATGTGGCGCACTGCCTCCACCACGTTACCGGTGCCCGCTTCACCCTTGGTACGGATCATCGCCGCCCCTTCGGCGATGCGCCGGCAGGCCTCGCCCAGATCGCGGGCACCACAGACGAAAGGGATGGAGAACCCAGTCTTGTCGATGTGGTTCTCCTCGTCGGCCGGGGTAAGCACCTCGCTCTCGTCGATATAGTCGATCTTCAGTGCCTCGAGCAGTCGGGCCTCGACGAAGTGTCCGATACGCACCTTGGCCATGACGGGAATGGATACGGCGGCCTTAATCGCCCGAATCAGGCCGGGGTCGGACATGCGCGCCACACCGCCTTCGCTGCGGATGTCCGCTGGCACGCGCTCCAGGGCCATGACGGCCACGGCGCCCGCCTCCTCGGCGATGGCGGCCTGCTCCGGCGTGGTCACGTCCATGATGACGCCACCCTTGAGCATCTGGGCCAACTGCGCATTCAAAACAAGTCGTTCAGCGGTCACCTGTGGTACTCCATATTCGCGATCTCTGGGAGACTAAGTGCCGTCAAGAGGTGGATTTTCAAGCCCATGGCTTCCCGGCGCTCGGCCTCTGTATTGTGTCCCCAGCCGGCCATGTGCAGGTGGACGGTCGCCAGGTCCGGTCGGGCGAGGAATCGCTTCAAGGTCGCCAGGCGGTCCTCCACCAGATGGACGGGATCGCCGGGATGGTGCGCCATGAGGTGATGTACCACCGCTTCCTTCGATATCCCGCGATCCAGACCGAAGATACGTTCGGTATCGAAACGCACGCCGTTATGTTCCAGCAACCGCGTGACGAACCGCTCTTGCTTGGTGGTGACGATATAGCAGTCGGTTCCGGGCGGGCGCTCGTTCAGGGCCTGGCGCGTCCCCGGATACAGGGGACTCAAGGACAACCATCCCTGCGGGTCCGCTTGGAGCCAGCGGTCCCGAACCGCCCCGTACAGTCGTTTCAGACCCGCTGCATCCGTACCGGACTTTTCAACCACCTCGTGGATTCGGTGCGGAAAGGTCTCGAGCAGCGCCTCCGGGTCTTCCCCGTCCTTGAGCAGACGCATCATCAGGATCGCCTGATAGCCCGTTTCGATCATCGGTCGGGCGTGACAATAACGCTCCAGGAGCGGCTGCGGGGGCAACGCTCTTTCCATATCCTCCCACAGGGGCGCCGCCGCCTTCCAACCGGTAATGCCGGTCTCCCGGGCGCTGTCACAGAGAACGCCGTCGAAATCCAGTGCGAGTACGGACATGGAAGCAAGACCTCTTTTAGAGGCCGGCCCTGGCCGGTCGGCGGCCGATGGAGAAATAGGTCAGTCCCGCCGCGGTGACGATCTCGGGGTCGAACATGTTGCGTCCGTCGAAGAGGAGGGGCTGATCGAGCTTGCGCGCGATCGCCGCGAAGTCCGGGCTGCGGAACTCGGTCCACTCGGTGACGATGACCAGGGCATCCGCGCCTTCCACGGCGGACATGGCGTCTTGGGTAAGGAGCAGGTCGTCCCGCTCGCCGTAGATCCGAAGGGCCTCCTCCCACGCAGCCGGATCGAAGGCCCGAACGCGGGCGCCGGCGTTCCAGAGGGACTCCATAAGCCTGCGGCTGGGGGCCTCGCGCATGTCGTCCGTATTGGGCTTGAAGGCCAGTCCCCAGAGTGCGAGCGTGCGGCCCGTCAAGCCCTCGGCGAAATGATTGGCGATTTTCTCGAATAGGACATCTTGCTGGCGCTGGTTGATCGACTCCACCGCGTTCAGGAGCCGGGCCTCGTATCCGATGGCCCCGGCCGTCCGCTCCAGGGCGCGCACGTCCTTCGGGAAGCAGGAGCCGCCGTACCCGCAACCGGGGTAGATGAACCGGTAGCCGATGCGGGGGTCGGACCCGATGCCGACGCGGACCTTTTCGATGTCCGCGCCCACCGCCTCGGCGATGTTGGACAGCTCGTTCATAAAGCTGATCTTGGTCGCCAGCATGGCGTTGGCGGCGTATTTGGTGAGCTCCGCCGAGCGTACATCCATCAGCATGACCCGGTCATGGTTACGGTTGAACGGGGCATAGAGGGTACGCAGGAGCTCGGCGGTACGCGGGTTGTCGGTGCCGATGATAATGCGGTCCGGTCGCATGAAGTCCTCGATCGCCGCCCCCTCCTTGAGGAATTCGGGATTGGAAACGACATCGAATTCGGCGTCGGCCCTACGTGCGGCCAAGGCTTCCCTGACCGTCTCGGCGACCTTGTCCGCGGTGCCCACCGGCACCGTGGATTTGTCGACCAGGATGCGATAGGTATCCATGTGTTCCCCGATGGTCCGAGCGACGGCCAGCACATGCCGCAGATCGGCGGAGCCGTCTTCATCCGGCGGGGTGCCGACGGCGATGAACTGGAATAGCCCGTGCACGACACCGGCTGCCGCATCGGTGGAGAATGACAGACGGCCCGCTTCACGGTTTTTCTTTACCAGCTTCTCGAGGCCCGGCTCGTGGATGGGAATACCACCGCCTTCGAGCACGGCGATCCTGGCGGGATCGATGTCGACACAGAGCACGGTGTTACCGACTTCGGCAAGGCAGGCCCCGGTCACCAGGCCGACATAGCCGCTGCCGAAAATGGTCACATCCATCGCAAGTTCCAGTGGCGTAGCAGGTCAACGAGCCGGACCGAAAAAGACACCGCCGACACGTGCGAGAGGCACGCATCGCGGCGGAAGATCCACAAGTGTAATAGTAGCAAGGCGGGGATCTTCGGGGCCAGCAGGCTTCCGTAGGGAAAACGACGAATCCTCGCGAATCGATCCGCGAAGATGCGTGTGATTCGTTCTGTTAATCTTGGAAATCCTGTGAATCCTGTACCATTAAGAGACAAGCTCGAAGGTCGGAGTTTACTCCTTGCGATTCCGCCATGGCTGCGCGGCGGTTCCCCGTAGCCTCTGCTGGCGTGCGGATGGAATCGAGAGTGCCAACATCAGAACGGCGAGGCCGACGGTGAGCCGGTTGCCCAGGTGCACGAAGGGCGTCGCCCCTCGGCGCGGCTGTATCTCGGCTGAAAAGGCGCCGCGTTCGAAGAGGGGTACGCGGCCTACGATCTGGCCTCGGTGGTCGAGGATAGCGGAAATCCCGGTGTTGGTTGACCGCAGCAGCCAACGCTCGTTCTCCAGGGCCCGCATGCGTGCCATCTCCAGGTGCTGGTGGGGTGCCAACGAATCGCCGAACCAGGCATCGTTGCTGACATTGATGAGGTAGGCCGCCTCCGGCAGGGCCTCGCTCACCTCGGCGGGGAAGACATCCTCATAACAAATGGAAGCGCTGGCCAGGCGTTCGCCCACCCGCAACAACGGCCGAGGGGCATCGCCCGCGCTGAAATTCGACATGGGGACCTCGAAGGCCCGCGCGATAGGCCCCAGCCACTCCCGGAAGGGGATGAACTCGCCGAAGGGGACCAGATGGCGCTTGCGGTAGAGGTCCCGGACCGTCCCGATACTGATCAGACCATTGAAGTAGAGACGCGCCTTGAGATCCATGACCGGAATCCCGATCACCAGCTCGGTGCCCTGTTCCCGTGCCTCCGCCGCGAGTGGCCGGATGATGGCATCCTCTACCTCGTGCAGGAAATCCGGAACCGCCGTCTCCGGCCACAGGATCAGATTGCTGTCCCAGTTCTCGCGGGTGAGCCCCAGGCAGGCGCGCAGGCTGGAGATGCGCGTGTCCGGGTCCCATTTCATGGACTGTGGGATATTGGCCTGCACGACAGTAGCACGGAAACCCCGGCCATCCGGCTCGGTCCACTCGATGCCCTTGAGGGCGGTGCCGGCGAGCCAGATCAAGACGAACCCGGCGAGCGCGGCATACCTGACCCGCCCCCGCCGCCGTATCAGGCACCAGAGCAGCCCGGCGCACAGGGCCAGCGCCAGACTGATCCCGTAGACGCCGGCGATCGGCGCCAGGCCCGCCAGCGGGGCGTCGATCTGGGTATAGCCGATGGTGAGCCAGGGAAAACCCGTGAAGAGCCAGCCCCGCAGCCACTCGGTCAGGACCCAGACCGCGGGAAACGCCAACAGAGGACCGCTGAGGCGCAGACCATCGCCGAGCCTGGCCGTCAAGGCGCCGGCGATCCCGTAGTAGAGGGCCGCCACGACCATCAGTAAGGCGGTCAACAGATAGGCCAGCCAGGGGGCCATGTTGCCGTACTCGTTCAGGCTGATGCGGATCCAGAAGATACCGAAACCCATCAGACCGATCCCGAATCCCCAACCGATCAGAAAGCCCTCCCGCGGCCTCGACCCGGATAGCAGCGCGTAGCAAAGGGCCAGAGACAGAATAGCGACGGGATAGAAGGAAAAAGGCGCAAAAGCGAGCACCGTCAGTCCCCCCGCGGCCACGGCGAGCAGGATACGAACGGCAAGAGAAGGATCGGAAATCACGGACGACTCGTTGGAAGGTCCTGCAGAGGGACACAAGTGCCGTTTCTATCAGCCGTGTCCGATGTGGTCAAATCCTCAGCGAACGCCGGTGGATTGAGCTTGGCCGGTTCTGTCCGCCTAATCAGTAGTGCCGAAGTACCGATAACAGCGGTTTGGTTCTTGCGGTAGGAATTCTTTTGGCTCTTTATGGATTCCAGACTGGTTAGGATATTTTGCGCAAATTCGCCTTCTCAGAAAGCCAGAGGTTCATCGTATAACATTCTGTTATTGTTGAGAAGAGACTGCCTGTTCTGTCATCGGTCAGAGTGCTACGGACCGCCGTCCCCTTCGATCAGTCTGGAATCCATAAAGAGCCAAGCTTTTTTGTACTGTTCTCCCAGGTAACGTCGGAATCGCATGATGTCGGCGGTGAATTTGGCCTTCTGGATCTCGATGACCACGTGTTTCTCTTCGCCGGCGGAGGTTTTTATCAGGGCGGAGAAATCCAGCCGGTACACGATGAAGGTGTGCTTTTCCAGCGCCACGGCGGTTTCCTGGGGTAGGAGATCCAGGGAAAGGATCTCTTGCTCCAGGATCGTGGAAAGTATCAGAGTGGCGATTTCGTTGTTCTGCATCAGGTACTTGAACACGACATCATAGATGGGATTGGCGATTTGCATGGCTTATCTCCTGGCTCTATGTAGCTTCGACGCTGGCGTCTTTGCCCATGAAAGTGGTGTATTTACACAGCCTATTCACCCAAAATTTATAGGGGAGAGTTAGAGATGTCGGAAGTCCAAAAAGAGGTGAAGCTTCCGCCAAAAGGTTAGCCGAAACAGTGGGGAGGGCCTTACGGCCGATCACCGACAGCTAGTATCCCGTTTCACATGATTTTGTGGTAGGGAACGCCCTCCATGGCGTTCCGAACGGCCTGCGGAACGGCACGGAGGCCGTCCCCTACAAATGCAAAATGGAGTGAAACGGCGTACTAGTCGTATTGCCCATCCTTCCAGCGCCGCAGGGCGGTGAAGACCTCCGCGCCGGTGGTCAGCGATTTGCAGGACGCGGCCTCGGCGGCGGATCTGACCGCCGGTATCCCGGTGCGCAGAAAGGGATTGGTCGCCAGCTCTTCGCTCAACCGGGAAGGGACGGTAGGCCGACCCAGGGCGCGGAGATCGGATACCGCCTGTTTCCGTTGGGCGACGGCGGTACTCTCGGGTTCGACCCGGCCGGCGAATCCCAGGTTGGCCAGGGTGTACTCGTGGGCGCAATAGCAGCGGGTTGCTCCCGGAAGATCGGCGATGCGTTTCAGGGAAGCGGCGAGCTGATCGAAGGTGCCGTCGAATACCCGTCCGCAGCCGGCCGCGAACAGGGTGTCGCCGCAGAAGAGGGCACCGGCGCCCAGGTAGGCGATATGGGTCGAGGTGTGTCCCGGTACCTCCAGGACCCGCAACCGCTCGCTGAGATCCGGGAGCTCGACCCTGTCGCCCTCGCGGACCACATGGGTGAGATCGCGGATCCGCCGGTCCTCGGGACCCGAGACCCGGACCTCAGGAAACGCCGCCCGCAGGGCCTCCACGCCGCCGATATGGTCGTCATGGTGATGGGTGACCAGGATGGCGCCGAGTTCCAGATCTTGCGCCTCCAGGGCCGCCAGGACGGGTCCCTCGTCCCCCGGGTCCACCACCGCGGCCTGGGTGCTGCCCGAGTCCCTCAGCAGCCAGATGTAGTTGTCGTCGAATGCCGGTATGGGGCTGATATCGAGCATGGGTCGCATCTCCTCAATGTAGGGTGGGCTGTGCCCACCAATACGGTGCTTAGAACCTGTTTACGATCTTTAAGTCAAAGTGATTTTGACCCCGAGGAAAAGCGATGAGAGATTCCTACCCAAATGATATAAGCCGAGAGCAGTTTGAGCCCTTACAAGCTATATTCGAGCAGG
>Ga0056111_1000114_pt1 | contig 12580 bp, 13 predicted proteins | sample WorMetloBBELIZE2_FD_83874 | JGI IMG/M metagenome (GOLD analysis project Ga0056111, IMG submission 83874) | Marine gutless worms symbiont microbial communities from Max Planck institute for Marine Microbiology, Germany - Olavius longissimus B... ... | reverse complement strand
AACTTAGGCTTGGTTTGGTTATGGCGCATCGGAGTTTCAAGTTTAATAGCTCTGGTTTCAAATAAATCTCGTTGGTATGTTCGACTTAGGTATCCTTTATCACCAATCAGCACACAGTCATTAAACCTGTCTTTCACATCTTCAAGATAATGGATGTTGATGTGCACTCAAAAAAACGGACACTTTTTAGTTAAATTTAAGGAGTGTTCAAATGCGAGAAAAATATAGTGAAGAATTCAAATCAGAGGCGATGTCATTGGCTTTATCCAGCGATAGTCCTTACAGTGTGATAGCACGTGATTTAGGGGTAAACTATCAGACTTTTGGTAACTGGATGAGAAAAGCGATGACAGATGATAAATCCAAGAGCGGCAAACGAGTAAGCAAGCCGGACTATCAGGAGCTTATAAAGCAAAATCGGGCAATGGCCAGGTAATTGAAGCTGCGTAAAAAGGAGATTGAAATTCTAAAAAAGGCCGCGGCGTACTTTGCAAAGCACGATCTGTAAGGTACGCATTTATAAAGAGCAGCAATCGCCTTCCTAAAAGCCGATTGTGCCTTTTATTTGATGTATCCAGAAGTGGCTATTATGACTGGTTAAAGCGAAAACCATCTTTAAGGTCTTTAGCGAACAAAAAGCTAGACGAACATATAGGTGGGTATATTCTGAACATGCTGGTCGTTATGGTTATCGCAGAATTACTGATGACCTGCTGGATGTTGGTTTTGGTCTATCCAGGGAAAGAGTCAGGCGCAGGATGAGAAAACTGGGTCTTAAGGGTGTACAAAAGAAGAAGTTCAGGCACACGACTGACAGTAACCATAATTTACCGGTAGTGGCTAATCTGCTTGTTCAGGATTTTGCCATGTCACAACCGTATCAAGCCTGGGTTTGTGATATTACCTACGTCCGGGTTAAGCAACAATGGTTATACCTGGCGGTAGTTATGGACTTATACTCACGTAAGGAAACAGGCTGGTCAATGAACAACAGGATGACTGCCAAACTGGTTTGTGGTGCGCTAAAGATGGCTTTATATGCCAGAGACTATCCTGAGGGTGTGATTGTACACTCAGACCGGGGCAGTCAATACTGTTCAAGAAAATATCAGAAATTGCTTAAGGCATATAAGCTGATTTGCAGTATGAGCGGCAAGGGTAATTGCTATGACAATGCGGTGTGTGAAAGTTTTTTTCACACCATGAAAGTAGAGCAAATTTACCGGGAAGTTTATCAAACCACCGAAGAGGCCAGAGCTTCGATATTTTGGTATATTGAGGCTTATTATAACCAAAAGCGCAAGCATTCTTATCTTGGTTATAAAAGTCCGATAGATTTTGAAAAAGATGCAGCATAAAGGCGCATTATTCACAGGCACCACAGGCCTCATCAAAGAAATAAAAAATGTTTCAAAATCTGACCTTGGAGTTGTGAATAATGCTAATATTTTACTGTCCGGGAAATGAGGACACATCAGAATTATTAAAAGAGCTAAAAGATATTGCGAGTAAAAAAGGCTATTCACTAGAAAGTTTTAAACCAAGAGGGTTGAGCGCAAATATTGAAGCAAATATTACAGCTTTAAAAGTTGCAGGAATTAAGGTTCACAAATTAAAAAGAACTAATAAAGGCAGTATGGTTGGTTTTAGTTTAATTTTAGTCTTTTGATATTGATTACTCTAATAGATTAAGAAAATTAAATATACATGACATGCACCGCTATTTCCAAACACACTTTATAATTAGCTTTGTGTTGTGTACATATATGAAGTTTACCTACATTGAATGTATACCAAATACATAATGTGATTTTTAACTGCATAACTTTGAACGATATACATGCTGATGTGCATCCCTCAGACTTTTTGGCAATCTTGCTAAATGGCTTTAGTGTATGTTGTGCATTTATTGATTTCATGAAAAAATAAACCACGAATTGGAAAGTATGAACCTAATACAAGAGGGAATAGATAAAGGCTTAATCAAATTCGATGATGAGCAAAAATACATCACCTATGTTCACCATAACAAAAGGCGTAATTACAGCAATCCAGAAGAGCAGGTACAAGCAGAGTCCTTTCTAAAACTGGTTTTGATCTATGGTTACAAACCAGAAAGAATAGAGCAATTTGTTGCGGTAAAAATTGGCTCTGATACCAGAGAAGCGGATATTATTGTTTACAACAACGATGAACACACCTCCGCCCATATTGTCGTTGAGTGTAAAAAAGAGGATGTTTCTGAACTCGAATTTAATCAGGCGATTGCTCAGGCGTTCAGTTATTCAGCCACTGGAACAGTAAGAGCAAAGTATTTTTGGGTAACTTCAAAAATCAAAGATGCCTATTTTGAGATACCCGAAAAAGAGCCGAAAAAATACCTATCCGTTCCTGATGTTCCCCAATATGGCGTTAGCAAACTTGCCAAATTCAAATACGCCAAAGGCGGCGGTTCCGCCAATGGTCAAAAATTGTTTGAACTTGAGGTGGTGACAGAAGATGAACTCACACGAAGATTCAAGCAAGCCCACAATTCCCTATGGGGTGGTGGTGAGCTCAATCCATCAGAAGCCTTTGATGAACTCGACAAGCTGATATTTTGCAAAATATGGGACGAGCGCAAACCCCGCAAAAAGGGAGAGGCCTACGACTTCCAGATATTCAGCGGAAGTACCGAAGCCAAAACCAACAAGGAACTACAAAAGCGCATCAATGCCTTGTATGCCGAAGGTCGCAAGAAAGACTCCGAAGTATTTAAGGATGATATACGTCTGAGTATAGAAAAATTGCGTACCGTAGTCGGCTACCTTGAAAGTATCCATCTGGGAGAAACCGACCTTGACAGTAAAGGTAGAGCTTTTGAAACCTTTATGGGTTCATTTTTTCGTGGCGACTTTGGGCAGTACTTCACCCCTCGCCCGATTGTGAAATTTATTGTTGATACCTTGCCTATAAATAATGATTCACTGGTGTTGGATACATCTTGTGGTAGTGGTGGTTTCCTACTTCATGCTCTGGATAAAGTCAGGGGGCAAGCAAGCGATTATTACGAAGACAAAACCATAGACCATTACAAGCACTGGCATGACTTCGCGGAAAACAATCTGTTTGGTATTGAAATCAATGAGCAAATAGCCAGAACCGCCAAAATGAATATGATAATTCACGATGACGGTCATACCAATGTCATTGCCACTGACGGGCTATTGCCCATAGATGATATTAAGGACAAAGAAGGAAATATTACCCAAAAAGGAATTTACTCAAGAACCCAGAACAAAGGTTTTGCTTATAACCGTTTTGATTTCATTATCACTAATCCCCCGTTTGGTTCTAGTATTAAACAGGCCGAACAACCTTATATGCAACAATATGCTTATGCTAAAAAAAATGTTGATTGGCTTAATCCTAGGAGCAAGACGGTCATAAGAGATAAACAAAGCACCGAAATACTGTTTATTGAGCAATGCCATAATTACTTGGTTGAAGGTGGTTATCTTGCAATTGTTATCCCTGATGGGGTTTTGACTAATTCCAGCCTGCAATATGTCAGGGACAGCATAGAAGAAAAATATCGTATTGTTGCGGTAATCTCGATGCCACAAACCGCATTTCAGGCAACAGGAGCAGGCGTTAAAAGCTCGGTGATGTTTTTGAAAAAACACACGGCAGAAACGACAGAGAAAATCCAAAATCAGAAAGCGGGACTACAAGACAGCATTAAGGAAAATAACAACTATCTTAATCAATTACAGCAAATCGAAAAAGAGAAAAAACAGCACATTAAAGACCTGAAAGGGTTTGATAATCCTGAAGGCTTGCAAGGCAAAGCCCTTACTCAATCGGAAGGCTACAAAGAATGGAAAAAAGAGGTCAACGCCGAATACAAAGATAAAATTGACGCGTTCAAGGAAACCTTGAGTGAGCAATATTTAGAGCAAAAACAACAGCTACTTACCGACTACCCTATCTTTATGGCAATCGCCGAAGATATAGGCTACGACGCAACCGGCAAGCCTACCAACAACAACGAACTGGAAACCATCGGCAAAGAGCTTGCCCGATTTATTGAAGCCATAGAAAAGGGGGAAGCATGAAGGGATATACATATATATTAAAATGTTGTGACAATTCTTATTACACGGGGAGCACAAACAACATAGAAGCTAGACTATATCAACACCAAACAGGGCAAGGAGCAAACTATACCCAAAAAAGATTGCCAGTTGAGTTGGTGTACATGGAAGAATACGAGAGGATTGACGAGGCTTATTACCGTGAAAAACAACTTCAAGGTTGGAGCAGGAAAAAGAAAGAGGCTTTAATCAATGGCGAGTATGACAAGTTGCCACTTCTATCCGCTTCGACAAGCTCAGCGTCCGAGAGCGTCCGAGAACCTTTTGCTCCGCTTCGACAAGCTCAGCGTCCGAGAGCGTCCGAGAGCTATTCGTTCCCTGAGCTCGCCGAAGGGATTATAGATGACAAAAAAAGGTGACATATGAACTTTCAGCTTTCGCCTGAGTTGGATAGCAACAAGGTTTTTCTAACCAACTTCTCAGAGATCGAATCACGTTTTGATTGTTCCTATTATAAGCCTGAATTTAGAGAGTTTTACAACAGAATTGGTCAGGCAGAAAATATCTTAAAGCCAGTATCTCATTGCTCAAAGATTATTTGCGGCCCCTTCGGCTCCTCGATTACAACCAAAGATTACACTAAGGCAGGTATCCCGCTAATAAGAATTTCAAATATTGATAGTGATGGCAAACTATCAAACAAAGGGATTGTTTACATTTCTGAGAAACTAGCAAGCGATTTGGCTTCATACAGGGTGTACAAGAATGACATAATTGTTTCCCAGCGTGGAAGTCTCGGCATGGTTTCTGTCGTTCCAGAAACTTTAGATGGAGCGGTAATTAGTGCCAATCTGATTGCAATTAAAAACCTGTCAACAATATCACCTGAGTATTTACAAACAATACTCTCAACAACAATTGGTCAAAAGCAAATTCAGAGGAAGACTAGTGGACAAGTCCAAACAAAAATAACAACTGACGACATTAAGGCTTTACTTATCCCATTATTTGACACACCAAAACAAAAGCAAATAGTAGCCAAAATGAACACTGCTTATACTACCAAAAAACAAAAAGAGGCAGAGGCTCAGAGGTTACTTGATAGCATTGATGATTACCTGCTGGGCGAGTTGGGGATTGAACTACCGGAGCAGGAAGACAACACCATTCAAAGCCGTATGTTTACGCGGCGGTTGAGTGAGGTATCTGGTGGGCGGTTTGATCCATTTTTTAGTTCATTAAACAAGCAAGATAAATCTGGTAAGTATCCATTCTATAATCTGAAAGAATTAGCTCAAATTAGGAAAGGTAATTCTATAACCAGTGACGATGTTGTGGATGGTCTAATTCCTGTAATAGCGGGAGGGAAAACGAGTCCTTATAATCACAATATGGCTAATAGCAATGGTGATGTGATTACCGTAAGTGCATCAGGCGCATATTCTGGTTACGTTGGGTATCACGAAAGCAGTATTTTTGCCTCTGATTGCACAATGATTTCGTCAAAGAATACTGACAAATTGAGTAATAAATATATATTTGAATACTTAAAAACAGAGCAGCAAGATATTTACAATCTTCAGCAAGGTTCTGGTCAGCCGCATGTTTATCCTTCTGATTTAGAAAAAATTAAAATACCTGTGCCACCCATAGAAAAACAAACCGAAATAGCCAACCACATTACCGAAATCCGCAACCAAGCCAAAGCACTACAACAACAAGCCAAAGCAGATTTAGAGCAGGCTAAAAAAGAAGTAGAGGAAATAATTTTAGGTAAATGGTAAAGGTTAAAACCCATCAGGATAATAATGAACTGGAAACCATCGGCATTTTTAAATATTTTGATAATACCGTGAACAAACCGTAAAAAGATAAAACTGTACATTGACATTGAGCGGCTGACATCGACAAATAATAACAAATGAGGCGGATAAGTTTTTTTAGCTTTAACTTTCAACTTTAGTGGAATTCCGCCAAAATGCAGGTTGTCGCGAATAGTTTTACGCAAATCTATTAAACCAGCTTTTTTTCTTAATTTATATCTGCATCTTACTTTTTGACGCATCTTGCGCGCAAGCCTTGCTACATATAACTCAACCAGGTAGATTTGTTCTTTATCGGTAATAAAACGAAAATCAGCTTTAGCCAGGTTTTCATAAGTACTGGCACCTTCGCTTACTCCGCTATTATTTGCACTTACTCCTTCCTCCCCACGCTCGGCCATATCTGCCATACCAGGGGTTACTTGCTCGCTCTGGCTTAAACCCAAACTTGAAGTTTTATTTCCGGGACCGACATTGGTTTGAAGTTTTTTTGCTGGGTACCAATAATTTTCAAATAAATCGCGAAATTTCTGCCATTCAGTGTAAGAAGAACAATAAAGACTTCGTAGAACATAAAATAACCGTCCAGCTTTAAAAATCCCACTGTCAAGCACAGTACGCTGTGCATCGATTTGTTCGGCAAAACCCACCAAAAAGCCATTGTCGCGTAAAATACGGCCAAACTCTAATATCCTTGCTTGTACCATGTTTTCCGTGCTCATATAGCCTTAGCCAGGATATGTTCTATTTCTGTCTTGCTTAACGAGTCTCGGTCTTCTTTGGTTTTTATCAGACAAACCATGCTATTTATAAGCTTGTTTATATCTTCATCAATGTTTGAGACATCAAGGCGTAACAGCGCACATGCCCAATCAAGAGTCTCGGCAATTCCCGGATTTTTACGCAGTTCCAAAGAACGAAGCTCTTGTACAAATGCGACCACCTGACGGGCCAGTTGTTTATTTATATCCGGCAGTCTAGTATTTAATATCCGTAACTCCTTGTCAAAATCAGGATACTCCAAATAGTAATAAAGACATCTGCGACGCAAGGCATCACTTAAACCCCGGGTGCCGTTTGAGGTTAGAATTACATACGGTATAGTTTGGGCATTAATAGTACCAAACTCAGGCACGCTTATTTGAAAGTCGGCTAACAGCTCAAGTAAATAAGCCTCAAATTCCTCATCTGAACGGTCGATTTCATCTATCAGTAAAACCGGTCTTTTATCCTGGCGTATTGCTTGTAACAGCGGTCGGGACAGCAAATATTTTTCACTAAAGATTTCCGGGGCTTTATGATTTTTATTGGCAGAGGCGATAGTTAATAATTGATGTTGATAGTTCCACTCATAAACCGCAGAGTTTACATCAAGGCCCTCATAACATTGCAGGCGGATAAGTTCACACGCAAAAATATCACTTAGGGCGCGGGCAACTTCGGTTTTGCCGACCCCGGCCTCCCCTTCAAGCAAAATTGGTCGTTTAAGCTCGCTAAACAAAGCCAAAGCATAAGCTAAAGGAGCCTCGGCAATATAATTTACTTTGGAAAGTTTTTGACGAATTTCGTCAACTTGCACCGGGTTTTTTACCGCCGCCAAATAGGTTTTTGAAAAAACCTTTGATAACAGACCACATCATGACCATGCTATTTAATTCGCCAGTATTTTTTTCAAGTTCTAATTTGGCATTTTCAGATTTTTCACCCTCTCCTAAAGCCAGTACTTTATTAGTGAAATTTTTACCAAACTCAGCCAGAATATAATCAGAGACCTGGCCCATAATTCTACCGCCCAAACTTGCCGCCTTGCCATTCATGACAACCTTGGCATCTCCTTGCAACTCACAATTATTTGAGCCTTTACCCACAATCACAGAATGTAAATTCATTTCGGCGGACGATGTTCCTTTAGAGTCCTGGCCGCGGGCAATCATATTAAGTTTGCGCTCACCGTTATTTAATTCCACAACTTCTATATCACCGTTAAAAATCATGGTTGCCGGGCCAATTTTAGCTTTGACAGTTCCCTTATAATGTTTATCGTCGATTTTTTCGGTAATCTCAGCTCCCGGCATACAATTTGCAACTTCGGGAATATTCTGCAATAGCTGCCAACCTCTTGCCACAGAAGACTCTATGGAAAAGACTTTCTCAAGCTTAATTTTCATGACAGCTTATTTATTAAGGCCAAGTTCGTTAATCTTGTTCCAGACTCTATATGAATTATGCGGCATATCCATGTGGGTTACTCCTAGGTGAGAAAAAGCATCCACCACAGCGGAAGTAAAACACGGAATACTGCCTACATGCGGTGATTCAGCAACACCCTTAGCGCCAAGTGGGTGGTGCGGCGAAGGTGTGACCGTATAATCGGTTTCCCAGTGCGGAGTTTCCATAAAGGTCGGAACAAAGTAATCCATAAAGGTATTGCCTAACAGATTGCCCTCTTCATCATAAGGCATCTCCTGGCCCATTGCCACGGCAAAACCTTCATTTAAACCGCCGTGAATTTGGCCTTCGATAATCATCGGATTAATTCTGGTACCACAGTCATCCAGCGCATAGAACCTACGTACCTTGACTTCGCCGGTATACTTGTCGATATCAACTACACACAAATAAACCCCAAACGGATAGGTGAAATTAGGTGGGTCATAGTAGTCGACCGACTCAAGCCCCATCTCCATACCATCCGGGACATTGTTATATGCAGCCCAGGCGATTTCCTTCATGGTTTTTTCTTGCCCGGGAACTCCTTTGACCTTAAATTTATCAACATCCCATTCCAGGTCATCGGGTGATGTTTCCAATAAATGGGCCGCAATCTTGCGTGCCTTATCATGAATCTTGCGTGCAGCCATTGCGGTGGCCGCTCCACCTACCGGAGTTGAGCGCGAACCGTAAGTACCAAGGCCGTAAGGTGCGGTATCGGTATCTCCTTCCTCAATCTGAATTTCTTCTGAGGGAATACCAAGCTCGGAAGCAATAATCTGGGCATAGGTTGTTTGGTGTCCCTGACCCTGGGTGATAGTACCCATGCGGGCAATTGCACTGCCGGTCGGATGTACTCTAATTTCGGCACTTTCAAACATGCCTACTCCTAACACATCACAGGCTTTACTGGGGCCGGCACCGACAATTTCGGTAAAGGTGACCAGACCAATGCCCATTAACTCACCTTGCGCACGTTTTTCTTCCTGCTCTCGTCTTAAACCGGCATAGTCAACCGCATCCAGAACTTTATCCAGTGCGGTATGATAATCACCACTGTCCAGCTCCCAACCAAGTGCGGTTTTATAGGGAAATTGTTCGGCTTTGACAAAATTACGCCGTCTTATTTCTGCTTTGTCGATATTTAGTTTTTGGGCGAGAGCATCCATCATCCTTTCAATTAAATATACCGCCTCAGTTACCCGAAAAGAACAGCGATACGCTACACCACCGGGAGATTTGTTGGTATATACGCCTTTAACCGACACATGAGCTGTCGGAATATCATAGGAGCCGGTACATATACTAAATAATCCTGCCGGCCATTTGGTCGGTTGAGCGTGGGAGTTAAATGCGCCGTGATCGGCCAATACATCTACTTTTAAACCTTTAATCCGCCCTTCACTGTCAGCGGCAAGTTCGCCATCCATATAATAATCACGCGCCCAGGTGGTGGTGGATATATGCTCCATCCGATCCTCAATCCATTTGACCGGTCGCCCTAATACGATAGAGGCCACAATTGCGGTTACATAACCTGGATAAACTCCGACTTTATTACCAAAACCTCCACCAATATCCGGTGAAATTACCCGAATTTTACTTTCCGGCACTCCTGAGAGCAACGAGACCACGGTACGTACAATATGTGGGGCCTGGGATGTAATATAAACCGTAAGATTACCCTTGACCTTATCAAATGAAGCCACACAACCACAGGTCTCAAGCGGGCTTGGATGCACTCGGGGATAATACATGCTTTCCTTGACAACTACTTCTGCCCCTGAAATGGCCTGGTCAGTGTTATCCTTATCACCTACTTGCCAGGTAAAAATATGATTGGGATGTTCCCGAGGCCCTTGACCAACACTGTCATTATCTTTTACATCTTCACGTAAGATCGGGGCATCATCAGTCAAAGCTTTATGCGGATCAACCAAAGGTGGTAATGACTCATATTCAACCTCCACCAGATCCACCGCATCAGCAGCAATGTAGCGATTATCTGCTACCACCACCGCTACTTCCTGATATTGAAAATGTACTTTTTCATCAGCCAGAACTGCCTGCACATCACCGGCCAGAGTTGGCATCCAGTGCAGTTTTAAGGGTTTTAAATCATCAGCCGTCAATACTGCATGTACACCAGGCAATTCTAAAGCCTTGTCTTTGTTTATAGATTTTATTCTGGCATGAGCATGTGGACTGCGTCCAATATCAGCATACAACATGTCCGGCATTTTTACATCATCTACATAATTACCCTTACCCTGAATAAAGCGTGGATCTTCTTTTCTCTTGCGTGAACAACCAATCCCTTCTATTTTATCTTCAGTATTTTCTTCTGCCATATTTATCCGTCCTGTTGCATTTTCACAGCGGCTGCTTGCACCGCCTTGATAATATTTTGATAGCCGGTACAGCGGCATAAATTACCGGACAATCCTTCCCGGATTTCTTCCTCACTCGGGTTAGGGTTTTCCTGTAAAAACCGGTAAGAGCGCATCAGCATGCCGGGGTACAAAACCCGCATTGTAAGCCATGCTCATCTATAAATGCCTGTTGTATCGGCTGTAATTCACCGCCCGCAGCCAAGCCTTCAACTGTCATTACCTCAGCACCGTCGGCCTGGATCGCTAACACCGTGCAGGATTTGACCGATTGGCCATTTAGATCAACCGTACATACCCCACAATGTGAAGTTTCACAGCCAATGTGTGAACCGGTTTGTCCTAACTGTTCACGCAGTACGTGAATTAATAATTCTCTGGGCTCCACCAAAGCATCCACTTCATTGCCGTTAAGCGTAAAATTTATATGTTTTTTAGCCATTAAATACTCCCCTGTGCTCTTTTAAGCGCATCATTGATAGACCGTTTGGTCATTTGCGCTCCCATATTTTTTTATACTCAATACTACCGCGCAAATCCTCAACCGGGTCACACTCTTCCATAACTTTAGTTGCCGCCTGATTTATAAGTTCTTCAGTAATCGTCTGGTTTGTTAAAATATTTTCAGCCTCTTTGGCTCGAAAAGAGCATGAACCCAAATTAGTAAGAGCAATCCGCGCCTCGCTGCATACTCCACCTTCAAGCTTCATCACCACCACGGCAGCGGCGGTGGCAAAATCACCGGCCTTGCGTTTTAATTTGTTAAAGCCATAACCGGTATTTGAATCAAACGCACTAACATTTATTTTAGTTAAAATTTCATTGCTTGCCATTTCGTTCCAGTAGGTACCGTGAAAAAAATTATCGGCAGCAACTGTGCGATTACCGTCAGGGCCCTGTAGCATAAACTCGGCATTTAACGCCAACATCAAAGACGGATGGTCATTACCCGGATCGCCGTGGACTATATCGCCACCGATCGTGCCTAAATTACGCACAGTCGGGTCGGCAATAAGTTTGCCCACATCCACAACTAAGGGGCATTTTTCCTGTAATAAAGTTGAGGATATTAAATCATTTTCGTATGTCATGGCGCCAATGCTAATAACCCCGTTTTCTTCGCTTACTCCTTTAAGCTCGTCTATCCCGTTAATATCTATAAGATGAGCCGGTTCAGCAAAACGCAACTTCATCATAGGCAAAATGCTATGCCCGCCGGCTAAAATCTTCGCTTCTTCATAAGTTGAAAGTAACTTAAGAACCTCATCCAGATTTGTTGGATTATGGTATTTAAACTTGCTTGGTATCATTCCGAGTATACCCTCCTATCTCCTTTTGAGCGTCTACTTATAACCCAATAAGGAAGGAAATTTTGTCAATTTTTGTATGCGTCCAGCTTTGTACACGACAAAAAATCATGCGGTAGATGGCCCGATATTATTAACGTCCAATTTAGGCATACCCAAAGGGTTCCATCAATACATAAACTGCTGCGCGCCATTTGTGCCGCGCGCGATTGATTAATAATTCCTGTAAAAAATCCAGACCGTATCTGAAAATACTAAGTCCTGATCTGCCATGAACTTTATTTTTTAATGGCCGGTCTTTAATTCACCATTGGCCTATGCTGTAGGCCCAGACAAAAGCCAGAGTAAGCACCCCCAGTAAGTGACTTATCTTCTTTTGATCTGTCATGTGCGTTGCTTCAAAATCAAAACCTCTGGATTTTAAAGTGCCAAATAAGGTCTTTATAGCCCAACGCTCACGATAGGCATCAATAGCCGTGTCCGCATCAAGGTTGCTGGCTACTATTTAAAAGTTCCCCCTTGTGAGTCATAGTTCCGGCAAGATAAACCCGTTGTTTCCACAGTTTGCGTTTACCACAAAGTGCTCTGGTTTCCCCTAGTTTTAAATCATAAAAAAGACCTGATATTTCAATTTCCAGACCTTTGGCATTCGAACTTATCACATTGTTATTTATGCGAATAAAGTAATTTAACCCGTGGTGCATTTAGGAAATAATTAAAAAAATGTCAAAAGTAAGTTGCTCACGAAAGCTCAAAGAGTATCATAGTATTTT
>Ga0056111_1000112_pt1 | contig 12669 bp, 13 predicted proteins | sample WorMetloBBELIZE2_FD_83874 | JGI IMG/M metagenome (GOLD analysis project Ga0056111, IMG submission 83874) | Marine gutless worms symbiont microbial communities from Max Planck institute for Marine Microbiology, Germany - Olavius longissimus B... ... | reverse complement strand
TCGGATCGGTTTTTTCAGGCACTGGCAGGGAATCTGGCTGTTAACCCTGTATGCTGCCTACGTTATCCTTCAGTTCGCTCTGAATGTGGAGATGCCTGCAGGCCATTGATCCGGCCAGGAATCCCACTGTCGGCGTTTGCTTTGGGAGCACCTTTCTGCTGCAGGACGCGGCTGCATTCCCGCAAGACGAAAAATTGTGAGATGTGTCACAAAAAAAGCGTATTGCTTCATATCCAGATTAACGGGATGCCATATAATAAGGAAGGATTTGCGTAAACAGATGGAGTGCCTCTTCTATAGAGGTTGTCAAAAAAAACGTTCCGATTGACGGACGTTTTTTTGTTACAACACTTATGCCGCCATCCTTATTTCGGAACATATTTATGACAAGCGGTATAAAAAAAACGCCCGCCGGATGAGCACCAGCGGGCGTCGTGAAATATCGTCTATCGGAAGGCTAGATGGCGTCTTTCAGCTTTTTACCGGGTTTGAATTTAACCACGTTTTTGGCCTTGATTTTGATCGGGCTGCCTGTCTGGGGATTGCGGCCCTTGCGAGCTTTCCGGCGGGTTTTCTGGAAGGTTCCAAAACCGACGAGCGTTACCTTGCCGTCTTTTTTCTTGAGAGCCTTGGTTACATTGGTCATGAACGAATCCAAAGCTTTGCTGGCGGCCGCTTTTGAAATTTTGGCCTCCTTCGCCATCTTCTCAATCAATTCTGCTTTTGTCATCTGCTTTCCCCCTTTGAGTTTTGTTGCGGTTATAACCCTGTCACCTCTATGTCACAATTACAGAAAAAGAAAAACAGTGTCAATAGGAAAATCATGTATATCAAGGGTTTTTTTAGAAGGAGTCCGGGAAAAGGTGGTCAAACAAGAGTTTCAGGAAACATTCCCTGAAAAAAACCGGGATAGCGCACCTGATCCGGGAAACTTTTTAGTCGATTTTGGCGATATTACGCCTCAGATTTGAGGTCGGCCCGCGATGTTCTGTCAAGGTACCGCGCGATCACTGCCGCCTTGAGAAAAAGAAAAACATCCGCTTCTTCACGATCCGGTTTTTCCTGTCCGAGGGCCACGTTATGGATGGCTTCAATGGCGGCTTCATCCCTTTGGCTCACCTGCTGCTCAACCAAAACAAGCCTGTTGTGAATGAGACTATAGATCACAATGGGGCCGAACAGGGGCTCTCCTCCCGGCCGGTCCGTGATCGGCCCGAGAATCAGATACTGACCCATCTGCAGCTTTTTTGGGGCCTTCCGGTAGTTCAGGAGCTCTGCAAACAGCGTCAGAGCCTCGACCACACCGTCGGTGTATTCCCGCTCCAGGGAGCGGATCCCGTCTGCAGCGATATCGTCGATTTCCGACTCCCCAAAAGACAGGTCGAGCCTCTCAAGCAACTGACGCTGGACGGCTCGGACCGATTCATCCTTTTTGCAGACCACAACATCGCTATCACTCAGGATTTTGACCGCATTGCGTATGCTAATCATCTCTTTGATGGTTGGATTTCGCCGCATGGCAACATCCGCCTCGGACGTATGGTAAATTGGCAATTCATTGTCCAATACGAGGATGTCGCCCTGGTCTGTCTCTTCCTCCCGGAAATAATACAGGTCCATCTCCCGCACGGTGTCATGGCGAAAATCACCGATCTCCAGTAAAGACCGCATGGTGTCCTTGTCGATTCTCCGACCGCTCTCCGGCGGACCCCAGGATTGAATCACCTTGTTGGCCAGGGTGTCGATTTCGATTTTCTGAAGCAGGTTGGCTTTGAACGTCATGGCTGCCCCCTTGTTTGGAAAGGGATGCAATATGGAGGTGTCGGCGGTCCGCTTGTCCCGCAGGAGCCTGAAGTGTCTGATAACCCGAATACCACAGGCAGGAAACCGTGTCCAGCTTGACCCAAGCAGGATGTTTGGCTATGATGGCATCGCCTTTCGGTAAGTCCTCCATCTAACCAGAAGAGTAATTCCGAACGGAGCCGTTGACAATGTCATGCCCGGGCAAAGAGGTAAGGGGGAGTCTTTTATGAAAATGATTCAAGCTGCAGAATCTGTCAAACTTACGTATGGCGGCAAGGAGTATGAGCTGCCCATCATCGAGGGCTCAGAAGGGGAAAGGGCCATTGATATTACCGCACTCCGGCGGGATACTGGTCTGATCACCCTCGATCCGGGATATGCCAACACCGGAAGCTGTACCAGCGCGATAACCTTTGTTGACGGCGAAAAGGGTATTCTGCGATACCGTGGCATCCCCGTCGAACAGCTCGCTGAGCAGGCCACTTTCAAGGAAACCGCCTACCTGTTGATAAACGGCAAACTTCCCACTCGAAAACAGCTGATCCGCTTTTCCGTGCTTCTTAACGACCACTCTCTGGTTCACGAAGACATGAAAGCCTTCTACCAGAATTTTCCGAACCGTTCCCATCCAATGCTGATTCTTTCGGCCATGGTCAATGCATTGAGAAGTTTTTATCCGGAGCTTCAGACCGCTGAAGAAGAAAACAACATCACGGTAACCCGGCTACTCTCGAAAATCAGGACCCTGGCCGCCATGTCCTATAAAATCTCCAGAGGGCATACGGTGGTGTACCCACGCTCGGATCTGGCGTATTGTGCGAACTTCCTGAATATGATGTTCGACTCTCCGGTTCGCCCATACGAAATAGACCCTGACGTAGTCAACGCCCTCCGGGTGTTTTGGATATTGCATGCGGATCATGAACAGAATTGTTCCACGTCGGCCGTGCGACTGGTCGGGAGTGCCCGGGTGAATCTCTACGCTGCCATTTCATCCGGGATCGCGGCACTGTGGGGGCCTCTCCACGGCGGTGCCAATCAGGCGGTAATCGAGATGCTTGCCGACATCCACGAGAGCGGCGGCGATTTCCAGCCGTACCTTGAAAGAGCCAAAAACCCGGACAATTCATTCCGTCTCATGGGATTCGGCCACAGGGTCTACAAGACCTATGACCCCCGGGCAAAAATTATGAAGAAAATGTGTGATACGCTGTTGACAAAGCTCCGCATCAACGATCCCCTTCTCGACATTGCCAGGGAGCTGGAAGAATCAGCAGTCCATGACGATTACTTCATCGAGCACAATCTTTACCCCAATGTCGACTTTTATTCTGGAATAGTGATGAGAGCTATCGGTATACCCACCAACATGTTCACGGTGCTGTTTGCCATTGGACGCCTCCCAGGATGGATTGCCCAGTGGAAAGAGAGTGTGGAAGACCCGGAATGGAAGCTCAACCGGCCTCGGCAGATTTACACCGGCTCTGGACAAATAGACTTTATCCCCATTGACGAGCGCGAGTAGAAGCACATGAGCGGATTCAACCTGTCCCCAAAAGTTGGACGCAATGAGCCCTGCCCTTGCGGAAGCGGCCTTAAATTTAAAAAATGCTGCCTGGGCAAGAAGGACGGCTTTTCTGTAAAAGAATACTACCACAATAAATATCGTATTCAGATCAAAGAAGAAAAGGACATCGAGAGGATCCGTGGTGTTGGTAGGCTGGTCATAGAAACTCTGGACCTGGTGGAATCTGCGATCAAACCGGGGTTGACCACCGAGGCCATTAATACGCTGGTCCATGATTTCACGATTCAGAACAATGCGACTCCGGCCCCGCTCAATTACCGCGGTTTTCCTAAAAGTGTCTGTGTGTCGGTGAATGAGGTCATCTGCCACGGTATCCCTGGAGAGCGCGTGCTCCTGGACGGAGATATCGTAAATGTCGATGTAACCTCGATACGTGATGGTTATTACGCCGATGCCAATAAAAGCTACTTCGTCGGCACCCCTGGAAAAGACGCGGCCAAGATCGTGGCGGTCGCCCGCGAATGCTTGAAACGGGGGATGTCGGCAGTCAAGCCAGGCGCCACCATCGGGGACATCGGATGGGCCATTCAGGACTATGCAGAGTCGCAAGGGTGTTCTGTGGTGCGGGAATTTGTCGGCCATGGGGTCGGCTTTGACTTTCATGAGGCGCCCCAGGTGCCTCATTACGGGAGAAAAGGGGACGGCGTTATTCTGGTTCCGGGTATGGTGTTTACCATAGAGCCCATGATCAATCTGGGGAAAAAAGAGCTAAGAGTTCTACAGGACAACTGGACGGCCGTCACCCGTGACGGCTCTCTGTCGGCCCAGTTCGAGCAGACCGTCCTGGTGACGGAATCGGGGTATGAAAGTTTGACGCCCTATGAGTTATAAACTAGGTTTGCCCGTGTGTGGGTATTTGGTATTCGGTATTTGGTATTCGGTATTTTTTATTTGATAATTGATGTTTGGTGTTTTGTAGTTTGTTTGTAATTTGTGATTTGGTATTTGGTATTTGGTATTTCGTGATTTGTGATTTGTGATTTGTGATTTTTTCCTTCAACTTTCAACTTTTAACTTTTTTTCGTATCCTGAAACCCTACCAGTGGGATCGTGCTCGAAGAGCGTAGCCCCAAGCCCCACAATAAGAAGATAATAAAAACCGGGCGATCCTCTATACGAGGATCCCCGGTTATTTAGTTCGGCAGGCTACCGGGTGTAGGAACAAGATCTCCTACGGGCAAACCTCAGGAGGTGAAAGCAATGGCCGTTGGATTACTTCGGCTCGAATTGACCCAGAGGCCGATTGAAAGTATGACCGATGGGATCTTGAACCAGTTTCTCGGCCGCCTGGTCCATGTTCCCACCGATACCCGAAAGCGATATGGTAACAATAAACGTTGCTGCGCCGACAATGGTCGCTGCGAAACTGATGGGTCGCGTAAAAACCAGATCCGCGAACATGGCACCGGCATCTCTGTCTTTTTGAAAACTTGCTGACTGCTGGGCCAGCAGAGGGGTGGCGCTCGGCACGAGGACCAAACTTAGGGCAAGCAAAAAGACCGTGGCATGTTTTCCGAATTTATGCATATAATCCTCCTCCGATCTGTCGCCGTTTGGATCTGAGGTGATGAGAGAAATTTTAGGGGGCGCAATCTTCAATCCCACCACCCGCATGATTGCCTGGAATGATATGTAATTCTTGCAATGGTGTCAAGAAAAAACAGCAAAATCAGGCAATTCGAGCTCTTTGGCCGCAACGGCCACGACATGTTGTATATCCATGGTAGAATTTCCCGCATACATTGACGTCGCCGTTCCTCTTCCGGTGTATCGCGCTTACACCTATGGTGTGCCGGACCACCTTGTCGACCAGGCCAAACCGGGAAAGCGGGTTCTGGTGTTTTTCGGAAAGCGCCGCGTCACCGGTTTTATTCTGGAGCAACGGAAGAAACCTGACGATAAAAATATCAAACCGGTGTTGGATATTCTTGATCCGATACCGCTTTTCCCGCCCTCGATGATCCCTTTTTTTCAGTGGATAGCGGAATACTACATACACCCCATTGGAGAAGTTATTCGAACAGCCCTGCCCGGGGGACTGACCGTCGTGGACCGAACCGAAATTTCACTGACAGATCGGGGCCGAGAGGCGCTCGCTCAGGGCGGCCTGATCGATGAAAATGCGGCATTTATGGAACAGCTCCAATCCGCGGCACGACCCTATCATCTGTTACTGCGCGCTCCGGATCCCAAACGGATCGTCGCCATGGTCAATGCTTTAGAAACCCGAGGCTGGATCTGCAGGCGGCAGCAGTTGTCGGGCGGCACCACCCGCCATCGAACCGAACGGTTTGTCTCTCTTCCAAAAGGGTTTTTTCCTCCCTCGCGATTTTCGAGTCAACGCAGAAGAATCGTAGATATTCTTCAGCCCCGGGGAGCCATTTCTGTGGCGGCACTCAAGAAAGCAATTCCTACGGCTGCGGCCTTGGTCCGGTCTATGGAAAAGCAGGGCCAGATCGAAGTATACCGTAAACCGGTCTTCCGGGACCCGTTTGGAGAGGCCATTTCACCCGATACCGCCCCCCAGCTGAATACCGAACAGCAACATGCCGTTACATCGATATTGGACAGGCTCGGGCACGGGTACGAAACATTTCTACTGACCGGAGTGACCGGCAGCGGGAAGACGGAGGTCTACCTCAGGGCTGCCGAGGAGGCCATTCGTCGGGATGTCTCTGTAGTCGTTTTGGTTCCCGAGATTGTCCTCATCTCGCAAATGGAACGGCGATTTCGTGCCCGATTCGGAGACTGCATCGCTGTGCTTCACAGCGGGTTGACCGCCGGAGAGAAGTACGATCAGTGGATACGGATCCTCCAGGGACAAGTTCGCATCGCGATCGGGGTACGGTCGGCAGTATTTGCCCCCATGGATCGGATCGGGCTGATCGTGGTCGATGAGGAACATGACGGCTCGTACAAGCAGGAAGGTGGATTGCGGTATAATGCCAGGGATCTTGCGGTGGTGAGGGCGCGACAGCAGAACGCGGTTGCCGTGCTGGGCTCGGCGACACCGTCAATTCAGTCCTATGATAACGCCCGGAGAAAAAAGTATTCCGAAATCACCCTTTCCAGCCGTATTGAGATGCGACCGCTCCCGACGATCGACGTCATCGATCTCAGATTAGCCCGGGATAGGCGCGGCATCCGCCGTTTTATGACACAAGAGCTCATCGATGCCCTGGCAAGGACCCTCGCAAATAACGAACAGGCGCTGTTGTTTTTGAACCGCCGGGGGTTTGCCAGTTTTCCGGTGTGCGGATCCTGTGGTGAGGCGATTCGCTGCCGCAACTGTGACATCTCCCTGACCTTACATCGTCGGTTCAACACGCTCCGCTGTCACTTTTGCGGGTTTTCCCGCCCGTTCCGAGAGACATGCCCTTCCTGCAGCGTCAAAAAAATACGTTTGTTGGGGATGGGCACCGAAAAGGTGGAAACGGCGGTCCGAGACCTGTTCCCCTCTGCCCGGGTTGCCCGGATGGACCGGGATACGACCTCGCGTAAAGGTGCCATCGTAAACCTGCTGAAAGGCCTTCGAAACGGGGACATCGATGTGTTGGTCGGAACTCAAATGGTAGCAAAAGGCCATGATTTTCCGAACATCACGCTTGTCGGAGTTATATGTGCCGATCTTTCCTTGAACTTCCCGGATTTTCGATCGGGCGAGCGGACATTCCAGTTGTTGGCCCAGGTGGCCGGGCGGGCGGGCCGGGGAGATGTACCCGGCCGGGTCGTTTTGCAAACCTATAACCCCGACCATTTCTGCATCACGGCAGCAAAACTTCAGGATTTTAGAAAGTTTTATGCCGAGGAAATTTCGTTTCGAAAGGCACTGGACTACCCTCCCTTTACCCGCATGATTCAATTCCGTATCAGCGGTAAAGGGGCCGAACAAACGGAGGCCCACGCCCGAATGCTGGGGGAGAGGATTCGGCACCTGCTTGGACAGGAGCCTTTCCGAAACCGCTCCATCCATGTCCTGGGGCCGATAGAGTCGCCCCTGGCGAAACTGGCAAATCGCTACAGGTGGCAGATCCTGCTCAAGGGAAAGCGACAACGGGAACTTCATGCCCTGGCGTTGCCGGCCCTCTTCGACAAGACAATCCGGCAAAAGCGAAACGTGAAAGTGATCGCAGATGTAGACCCCGTGTTTTTGATGTAAGCACGCCAAACCGCCCCAACTTGACAAGACCCTTGAAGACCGCTTATGTTTAACTCATGTTTACTTGAATAACAGGAGTGCGATCTGATGCGATACCGTTCGGTTGTTTTTCTACTTTCTGTAGTCGTTTCACTGGCATGGGTGACAGCGGCAGTGGCTGTCGAATCCCAGAAGCCCGATTACCCAAAAGCCTTTGCACCGGAGCCGCGATTTGATTTTCCCACAGTGGTAGAGGGAACCGAGGTAACCCATGATTTTGTCATTGAAAATCGGGGGACGGCACCTCTCCACATCAGGAGAGTCCAAACCGGCTGAGGGTGCACGGCAGCCTCCTACACGAGGCAGATCCCTCCCGGTGGCGAGGGAACGGTCACGGTAAAAGTCTATACAGCGGGGTATGGCGGCAGAAAGATGGCAAAATGGGTCCATGTTCACACGGATGATCCCCGGAAGAAGACGTTGAATCTGATCATTGCCGGCCCAGTGGATAAATTCGCTACCATTTCACCAAAAGTTGCGCGTCTTTATGGTAAAATTGGAAATCCCACAAGGGCCACCATTTCAATCATCCCGGAAAAAAAATATCCTTTCAAGTTTGTGGGTCCCAGTCAGCATGAGGAAAAAAATATCCGGTACACCATTTCCGAGCTGAATAATGCCCAACGCAAAGGATATCAGGTGACCATTGAAAACGTGAAACCGGATAAAGGTCGGTATTTTGAAGTTCTGAAACTTAAAACCGACAGCACGGTACGCCCGAAAATCATCATATCGGTGCACGGGTACATCTCAGAATGACCGAAGGCATGGTTTTCAAAGACATCAGAGTTGTCGCCTTCGATTGTGACGGCGTTCTGTTTGACACCGAAGAGGCCAATACCGCGTACTATAATAGCATTCTCACACAGTTCGGACGCCCCCCCATGACACCCGAGCAGTTTGCCTATGTCCACATGCATACGGCCGAGGCGTCCCTATCGTTCTTGTTCCCGGAGAAGGAAGCGCTGGAGGCCGCAATAGCCTACGCCCGCCAGGTGACCTATTTCCCGTTTCTCAAATATATGGTCATGGAACCGGATCTGATGCCCCTGCTAAAGAACATTCGGCCATCCATCAAGACCGCCATCGCTACCAATCGCTCCGACACCATGCTGCCCCTTCTTGAGACATTCGAACTCGCATCCTACTTCGACCTGGTGGTTCGCGCCCTTGACGTCGAGAACCCAAAGCCTCATCCGGATATGCTCATTAAGATTCTGGATCATTTCGGTGTCCAACCCGAACAGCTTGTATATGTCGGCGACTCGCCGCTCGACGAGCAGGCCGCTGAGGCGGCCGACGTACCGTTTATCGCCTACCGCAACCCAACCCTTCGTGCCGCGCTTCACATCGATCGCTTTCAGGTATTGGAAGAACTGGTAAACGGCTGCGTGTCGGGGTAGCCCGGTTCCGCCACTCATAAGGCACGGTACGGTAAACTCAACCTAAAAGGACGTATGTGAATGAAGACCATCGGACTGATCGGCGGTATGAGTTGGGAATCCTCCATTGAATATTATCGGATCATCAACGAGATGACCAAGGATCGCTTGGGCGGACTCCATTCCGCCAAATGCGTGATGGTTTCCGTAGATTTTGGTGAGATTGAACCTCTCATGAGGGAAAACCAATGGGACGCCGTCACCGACCATCTGATCCTTGCCGCCCGCTCGGTCGAACAGGCGGGTGCGGATTTTATCGTGATTTGCACCAACACCATGCATAAACTGGCAGGGGACATTCAGGCGGCCATTCATATTCCCCTGCTGCATATCGCCAATGCGACCGGCGAACGTATCCGTGAGCAGGGATGTTCCATAGTGGCACTGCTGGGCACCCGATTCACCATGGAAGAAGATTTTTATCGAGGGCGCCTGTCACAACAATACGGCATGCACGTTATCATACCGGACAGACCCGAAATGGAGGTCGTTGATCGTGTGATTTTCGATGAACTGTGCCGTGGGCGAATTGACCCGGCATCAAAGACAGCCTACCTCAAAATCATGGACAACCTGGTGACCGCCGGTGCTCAAGGCATCATTCTGGGGTGTACGGAGATTGGACTACTCGTGCAACAGAAAGACATACACGTCCCCCTGTTCGATACGACCCGCATCCATGCAGAAGCAGCAGTGGAGTTTGCGCTTCAATAATGAATAATTTGTACTTCCTCCGTAACCATCACATCCAAAGTTTTGCGACAGCTACAAATCCGAAGCACGAATATCGAAGCACGAAATTCACCCGCCTGAGGCGGGCAAGATATCAAAATCCGAATTTTCGAAACTCTTCTTTATTGGTTTTTCGATATTCGTATTTGTTTCGAATTTCGAGCTTCGGATTTCGAATTTTAGACAGAATGCGTCATTTATGATAATTTTTGTTATATGAAAACGAAAAGCCTCCCTATGAACATCGTTCTAATTGGTATGCCGGCAGTCGGCAAAAGCACCATTGGAGTCCTCCTGGCGGAACGCCTCGGTTTTGCCTACCTGGATTCCGACATCTTTCTGCAAGTCAACGAGGGACGCAGACTGTACGAGATTATTGCTGCTGAGGGAATCGAGGGGTTTTGTGATATCGAAGAAAAGAATATTCTTTTGTTAAAGTGCCGGTCCCACGTCATTGCCACCGGCGGCAGCGTCGTGTATAGCGCAGCGGCCATGACGCATCTTAAGTCCATGGGCGTCGTTGTCCACCTGGATATCCCGGTTCACCAGTTAAAGCAGCGCATCGGCGATATCGACCAGCGCGGTGTGGTTCATACCGGGGCTCAGACGCTGGAAGATTTGTATGCCGAGCGGCATCCCCTCTACCGGCGATATGAAGATATCTTCATCGACTGTTCCGGCAAATCGCCGGAGGCCATCGTAGAAGAAATCGCCTCCCAATTTCGGGCCTGATTTGGCGGTCCATTTGCCTTTTGCCTACCCTGCATGATATTATTCCCGGAGTTGTAGATAATCTTTTCTTCAAAGGAGGAACAGATGCTTAAAAAAGCAATTATTCCGGTCGCCATTTTTATGTTTGTAATCAGTGCCGGCCTGGTACAGGCCATGTCGGGTTTGCAGGTCAGTCAGATTACCTTTGCTACCGCCATCGAGGATCGACAGCCCATCGGCCCGGGCACGTCTTTTCCGGCAAATGTGGAACGGTTGTATTGCTTCACCGCCATCAATGGTGCGGAAGGAGAAACATCGGTCAATCATGTGTGGTACTACAATGACGTGGAGATGGCCAGAGTAGACCTTTCGGTTCGGGCTGCCGCCTGGCGCACCTGGAGTTCGAAGAGAATCATGCCATATTGGATCGGCCAATGGCGGGTGGATGTAGAATCGGCAAGCGGAGAGGTACTGGCCAGTAAAGAGTTCACCGTTACTGCTCCATAAGAAAGTTAGCCGGTATGCCCTGCCTGTCCTGAGCTCGTCGAAGGGAGCCTGACGCAGGGTTGTCCTGTTGGCCGGTTGGCCGGTTTGCGGTAAACATCCCAAGAACCGGCTAACCGGCAAACCGGCAAACTCGGAAAAATTGAACGCGGTTATCCATGTTCAATTTCAAAAACCCAACCTCGCCGTCCCGACCATGCCTTCCGGTGGCCCTACTCATCCTTCTTCGATACGGCCCTGCCCACCACCCCCTTCCCATACTTCGCGGAGATGGTATCCAGAGCCCGGTCGACTTTCTCCCAGTTGTCTCCACTCCGCGGTCCGGCCTCGAAGAGATCCAGTTGAGAGGGCGTACGGGAATCCACAAATCCTGACGCACCCAGCCCGACCAGTCGAATTTTTTTTGTCAGCGGATAGCTTCCCAGCAGTTGAACACCCTCCCGATAAAGTGTTTCCGATGCCCGGGTCGAGACGGACAGCGTGGTGCTGCGGGTGACCTGACGAAAATCGACATGTTTCAGTTTCAGGGTAACCGTGCGGGCCTTCACTTCCAGCTTCCGGAGTTGGCGGGCGACATCTTCGGCCTGGCTCAACAAATGCGTTTTCAGCACTTCCCGGTCATCCGTGTCTTCGGACAACGTGCGCTCACTGCTGACGGATTTTCGAAGGGGGAAGGGCGTCACCGGAGATTCATCCACTCCTTCCGATAGACGGAACAGCCTTTCGCCAAATTTACCCAGGCGGCGAATGATCAGCGCCTTGGAATAGGATCGAACGTCGCCAAGGGTCCGGATGTCCATCTCCTTCAGGGTCGTGTAGGTGCGTTTGCCGACACCGGGCACTTTCCGGATGGGAAGGGTTTTGATGAATCCGGGAACCTCCTCGGGCATGATGATAAACAGCCCATCCGGCTTATCCATATCTGAGGCAATCTTCGCCAGAAATTTTGAAGGGGCGATGCCCACCGAGCAGGTCAGGGCCACTTCTTCATGGATCTTTTTCTTGATCCGAATGCCGATATCCACCGGAGAGCCAAATAGCCGAGTCGATCCGGAAATGTCCATGTAGGCTTCATCGATGGACACCACTTCGACCAACGGAGAAAACTGCCGAAGCAATTCCATAATTTGGATCGATATGTCTTTATAGCGATCCATCCGGGGAGGCAGGAAAACCGCATCCGGACACTTTTTCCGGGCTTTAAATGCCGGCATTGCGGAATGGATACCCCGTCGACGCGCTTCATAACTGGCGGCCGAGACCACCCCCCTCTTGGATGTGCCGCCCACGATGACGCACTTTCCCTTCAGCCAGGGATTGTCGAGCTGTTCCACCGAAGCGTAGAACGCGTCCATGTCGATGTGCAGAATCATTTAAGCACCGATCTATTGTCGTGTTCCGGAATTGATTTCTAAAAGGACCATCCGTGTCGTTAGTCGTTGTAGTACATAATTCCGGGACACGATACTATGTCGTCATCGACCCCATTGATGGAAAACTATGGGAGACACCGAGAATCTTCCAAAAACGGAACTTCCACAAAATAGTGTACCAAGGTTGCCATTTATTACAAAAATGTTATTGTCTGAGCAGCGCCTTACTCTTTTGGCCTGAACAGGAGTCAGATCCGTATCATGAAAAAAATCGAAGAAATGAAGCTTCTTTATGAAATCAGCAAGACGCTTAACGAG
>Ga0056111_1000111_pt1 | contig 13002 bp, 12 predicted proteins | sample WorMetloBBELIZE2_FD_83874 | JGI IMG/M metagenome (GOLD analysis project Ga0056111, IMG submission 83874) | Marine gutless worms symbiont microbial communities from Max Planck institute for Marine Microbiology, Germany - Olavius longissimus B... ... | reverse complement strand
TTTCCTATCTGACATCTGCCCGTCAGCCCGTTAGCCCGTTCGCCGGTTGTACTCGGATACAAGATCCAAGACTCAGGATTCAGGATATGAAAGACAATCAATCAGTTTCCACCCCATGAGACCTGCATACTGTATCCTGGATCTTGGAACCTGACATCCGACATCTGACATCTGCTTGCCGCGCCATCTTGTCCGTCGTAGCCTTGGCGAAGTCGGAAGCTCATAGAGCGACTTGTGGGGTCGAAGCTTTATGCTTTATGCGAAGCCCTACGGCGGGACCCCATTCCTCCCAGCATCCAGGAATCCAGCATCTTGAATCTATCAATCCCAAATCCGCAATCCAAAATCCAAAATGGTCAATTCTGCCCTCTGTTTCATCTCGGTAGGCTCTTGGGTGGGATCTCAGCTCCGCAAAATTTACATTGGACAGAATTGTTATTCTTGTCAGACGAAACAACCTGCGGTCGTTTGCAATTGGGGCATTCTCGCTTGAGGCCTAAAACTCTCCCAACGACCATTGAAATATAAAACGGATTCACTCTTATTTTCCCCTTTTGCCATGATCGAAGAACGTGCTCCTATTGTTCCTAACCCGGCTAATTTAATCTATTTTCTTCGTGTCAACATTCGATACTTGCCTACAATGCAGGATTCAGTCGTATTTTCATTAACTTATGTATTTAAAAACGGTTTGCAAATATATCGGATGTCGAGGTCATCGGTCAACTACAACATCTTGAGGCGGCCACTTCAAACGTCGAAGTACACCATGCGGACATCTATGTGCACCTGTCAACTTGAAAATAAGGCGAGGGATTTCTGAAGCTTTCCGCGCTTTTTTGACGCGAATTGAGAAAGCGGTATTCCGGATTCAAAGTATAGAAATTATAATGCAAAACTCGCCCCCACGCCCTCTGCTTGCCCGCCAAAGCTCAGAGAGCGATGGCGGGACCCCATTCTCATGAAAAATGATCATTTCTGGGTCCAAACTTTTTCCGATCGAATCTGATTCATTATGTTATCCAAGCATGTATCAAGCACCTTTCCTGCTAAATTTGCGCTTGGATAGACATAGGTTCGCTCTTTTGTGCTGCAGAAGTAGTCTCGAACCACTGGATCCATGGTAAGTCGATCCGATTCTATCTTTAGATTGATCTGTATCTCGCCAATCATATCCCAGTAAAGCACCGTGGTATTAGTTTCTACCCAAAATCTGCGCACTTCACCGCTGATGTTTATATCTTCTCCTGCCCCGACAATATGGTATCCCATTATTTGGATTTCATCTAGAAGCGACTCATATAGATAATCTGGTACACTCCTAAAAAAGTGAACGTCGCCCATCGATACACCGAAAGCAGCCGTTCGCCATCCAATACGGCCAACTTCTTCGCGATTATCTTCTAACGGCTCAATTCTGACCTTATATGGAGAGATCTCAGGTTTGACTGTAGGAACAACGTCAGATCGCGTTTTCATAGCAACGACAAAATCCCCACCCTGTTCAATTTTAACCTTCAGATCTTTCGCTATATCATTTGCCATGGAAGGAAAAATATAATCCCAGGCCCCGATTGAGTACCCTCCACCAGCCACTACACTACGTTGATGCTCAATTGATGCGATTAATGATTGGTCTGTCACATCCTTTAAATCACCGCTGACCGATAAAACGGTACTTCCGTACCCGGGTAGCAACTATCGTTTAAACGCATTACCAAGTCTGTATTCGGTGATATTCAGAGAAATCAGAAAATCTGGTTTCACAGTCGATCCATCCGAGTAAATATCGCTCTCCTTTAGAGCAGAAATGAGAGCATTTTTTAACTTGGCCTCAATATCAAATTCAAAGCTTTCACCGCTTGAATTGGTTACGCTGCCTACTGCTATTTTTGCTCCCGGTTTCGGCAATTTTCCGGATTTTATATCAGCTGTGTCCGGTGTTGCGGCGCATCCAAGCATAAGCACTGAGACTACCGCTAAATACAGTAAAAGTAGAAAGGATACTTCATTTGCTCTTTTGGCAGTTCGCATTTTGCCCTCCTTAATCTCAATCTGTTCAAAGGAGTGACGAGCTGCATACACCCATTTGATGAGCAATCTGGAAATGATTTGTTTGTAGGTGTGGAATTCAGGAGATGCAGAAACTTAGGACGCCGGTGCAGAGCAATTAAACCGATTCAAATGCTTACTTACTATCCAATTGCCAGATTCATTGCCAGTTGCTGATACTGGGTAGGGAAAACGCTAGTTTTGATACAATTTCCGAGCAATCCTACAGAATCAGCATAGGTCGAGAGCAGTCGAAAGTCAATCAATATGAAATGGGTGATGCGGGAAATTTCAGCACAAGCGTTTATATACGGTTATCTTAAATAACATTTTGATATTATAAAAATAAATTGGTGGAATGGCGAAAATCGAACCCGCACGATTCTTTTTGTCGGTGTTGGACTATCCGAAGTTACGGTTATCAACCGAAAGTTAAACACCAAAGTGCACAAAACGGCTATTTAAGCGCACCAGGGGATAGGTAGAGTAAAGCGCTTACTTTCTGAAGTTTTCCGCGCCTATTGTTTTATTCCAAGGCACGAATCGAGAAAGCGGTATTCTTGATTTGTTGTCTATAGGTTATAATGCAAGACCTGACCCAATTCCTCCCAGCATCCAGCCCGCCGAAGGCGGACAAGTATCAAGAATCCAGCATCTTGAATCTATCAATCCAACCCGCCTCCGCTGAAAGCTATGGCGGACAAGAATCCGCAATCCAAAATCCAAAATGGTCGATCCTGCCCTCCGCCCTCTGCATGTGGGGTCGTAGCCCAGAGGGCGAAGCCCTAACCTCTGCCTGCCGGGGCATAGCTCCGAAGGAGCGACGCCCGGTCCTCTGATTTCGGACCTCCGACATCCGACCTCTGATATCTGCCCTCTGTCCTCCGCCCTCCGCGATCCCCGTCCCCCTGTTTGTTCCCTTCTGCTCATTGTTCATCCTTGCGGAAACCATCCTTTTTTGTGTATCTTATTATATCGATTGGCAAAATTACTTATCAGAAACCTGTCGCCGGTGAAAAAAATGAATCGAGATGAAGTTGCTCGCAAACTTAGAGACATGCAGGACGAGTTACGCCTTCTGGGTGTGGATGCGGTCTTCCTTTTTGGTTCCGCGGTTCGGGATGAGGCCGGTGCTGAGAGTGATTTGGATCTACTGGTTGACTTTTCCCCGGACGCGCGCATTGGGCTTTTCAGTCTAGCTAGGTTGAATCGACTGCTAAGCGAGCGGTTGCAATGCAAGATAGACCTTGCCACTCGGGATTCCCTTCATCCAGCATTGAAAGATCGAATTTTATCGGAGTCAGTACATGTCGCCTGAAGATTGGAAGTTTAGAATCACCGACATTCTCAACTCGATCCAGGCCATAATCGACTATACATCTGGACTTGGATTCGAAGAGTTCGTTTCAGACCGTAAAACCGTTGATGCTGTTATTCGAAACCTGATCGTAATCGGTGAGGCGGCAGCTCGTGTACCGGAGAAAGTGTGTGAACGTCATCCTGAGATTCCTTGGGTCGACATGCGGGATATGCGAAATTTTGTCGTTCACGAATATTTTAGGATCAGCGACAAGATCGTCTGGGAAACTTTAACCAACGATCTCCCGTCCTTAGTGAAACCCTTGAAAGAAATAATTAAAACCAGCTGACCGTATTTCGAACTTCCTGGCTAAGACCTGGAGATCAGAAACTTTTTACGCCCGCAGTATTTATCCTGCCTGCCGTGTCGTAGTTCCGCGATAGCTGGACGAAGCCTGGCGTCTCGCTTGTCCTGAGCAACGTCGAAGGGAGTGAGCGTAGCGCTTGTCCTGAGCAAAGCCGAAGGGAACGGGTGGTAAACGTCCGTGCCAGCCGCCCGCAGGGCATATCCAAATCTATCTCTGTGCCCTCTGCGTGGCGCGCCATAGCTCAGAGAGCGACGGCGGGTGAGCTCTGTGAGAGAATCTTGACTTAAAGAAATTTATATGAAATTAGGCTATTAAGGTCCCTCTTCAGCTATCTTTTCAGCCTGGGAAATTTTAGCATGCCAATGACAGCTCAACAAATGGAGGACTTCAAGAAGGTCCTTCCCATCGACCCCCAGGATATGGCAGCGCATCTGCTCCACTTGGATGTCAGCTATGCCATCTTCGATTTTGACGGCAAGCCCATTGCCATCAATAAATCCGCATCCACGGTCATACCCCATGATGTGTTGATGGCGCACAACGCGATCGATATCCTGGACACCGACGCCTACCACGCCATTTGGGACGAGCCGGGAAAGCCCACGGACGATCTCCTGCAAAACAGACTTACACCGGTGTTCACTGCCATCGCGAGGGATCCACGGACCGGTGAAGAATCTCTGTTTGCCGCCCAGATCTTCATCGTTCGTTCAGTGCCGCTGGACAGGGATGTGATCATGCTGCTCGGATTTGATCTGACCGATCAACTGGCTGTCGAGATCAGGTTGCGCCGTTCTCTGGAAAACACCGAATCGGCTCTAAAAGAAATGCTGGATCTGCTCAGACGCCAAAAGGATCTGCCTGAGGACATCACGCCCACGGAACGGTCCATCGCCAAAATGATCAAACAGGGGAAAACCAGCAAAGAAATTGCCGATGCCGTGAATATCTCCGTCAATACGGTCAACACCCACCGGCAGAACATCCGCAAGAAGCTGCACCTTGACACCTACGCCGCCCTATCGCTGGAACTCCTGAAATATTCCATCGAATAGCCCATACCTGCCCTCCCCAACGTCAACAGTAAACCAATACTTAATACATACTTAAAATCTCATTATTGTTTAGGCGTGGTTCGCATTGTATTTTTATTCCTGCAATCGATGCGAAGGAAAGTTGTTAAAAAGAGACTTTATGCCTGCTTACCGTACTCCAGCGAGTGCATTTGTTCGGATATACGAGGCCTACCCTTTTTTGTGGGTTCCGACTATTCTGATCGCACTAGCTTATATCATTAATAGATCAAACAGATTTTTTGAGCTTAACTCTGAAGAAAGAGCGTCCGTATTAAAAAGGTGGTCTCGTAATGCAGTAATAGTAGTTTTAGCGCTTGGTATATTCACCTCCGCACTAGTTACTATTGTGTACATCTTAACACCCTAATATTTGGCAGGGAACAGGTTTATACTAAACTTGGCTTCTCATTTTGATGGCCTAGTAGAATTTAGATTGGGGGATATCAATATATCGATGCCCGTCCCCCTGTTTCTAAATGAGGAAGAGACAATGCTATTTATTACGATTGCAGTCTTGATCGTTATAAATGGTTTTTTATCTGCTTATACCACAAGATTTCAGGAGACAACCTTGTGGGCCGGACAAAAAATTACACCCCCTGATGTATTAGAAGTCAAGCCAAGAGGTTATCAGGATGCAATTACTCCAGGAAGCTAAAACATAAGGAACATTTTACAGTTATTGTTGTTAATTGTTATTTTCGCGTTGGGTACTTACTACAAATGGTACTTTGGAATTATTTTTGTTATCGCAACATTCTTGTTTACTTTAGTCGCGAAAATATTTGTCTCCAATGATTTGGAAAGGTATTTGCTTAAAATCATAGATTCGTTAGTTAATAGAGAAGCCAATTATCGGGAAAATAATGATATTATGAGAGCAGAGGCAACTGCTGACGTCAAGAGACGACTAGAATACTTATTTGCCGATATCGAAGGGAAAAAACTCTCTGTGGAAGAAATAATTAAGTAACAATCTGATTGTCGATTCCTTTTTATAGTACTATTTGTCGACAATTTCTATAGATCGATTCTGGTTGATCTAAAGTTGTTTTGAAGGGGATGCGCAATGGGAATGAATGAGCAGATAGCTGAATCAGCTGTTCAAGAAATGAGAAAGAAGTGGGGTGGGAGCCTGCCCAGTTGGAATTACTTCAAAAAAGCACAAAAAAATGGTCGAGTAGGAGCCAACAAGACCATTGCTGCACAGTTTGCGGGAATGAATATCCTTCCAAAATCGTATTTCATTCTCTATGGCATCATTACCCTATGGTTTGGATTTTTTTTATTTCCGTCGACCCTTATTGCATGGTTCTTTTTTCACTTCAGTACGTGGTGGATTCTCGGATCTATATTCATGGCATGGTTTCTTGTAAAAGTCTCACGGGAAGGTCATTGTGAAGGAATGAAGGCTGCTGCTGAGAAGAACAAGAAGGTGTATGAAATACTTGTTAACAATGGCGCTTTTTTATTTACGCCTGGTGTGAAAAAGGTGAGTAGTGAGAAGCCATCCAAAAGGTGGGGATAGGTAAGACCAAGGCGGTGATAAGGAGAAAAATACACAGAAGACTGTCTGTGGTGGCACCGTTGCTGAGGTGGCTGTTCTGATTTGGTCGGGTTCCTTTTGATCGCCAAAGAATTTTTAGATTTGGTAATACGATCAATATATCAATACCCATCCCTCATATTCTAGATCTTTAATGTACTTACGGAGGGACTTGATGAGTAACTCATTACCATTATCATTGGTAGTATCCTGGGTTCTATTCTTTGGGTTTGTAAATACACATCAACGCCAAGCAATGAATTTTAAAGGCAGTTCAAGAGGCTTTCATTCTATCCTTTATATTTCCGTTGGTTTAGGTTCATTAGTAGGACTGGGGTTACTTTTTTTTTACTTTCTTAATGTGTCTTGGTATTGGCCAGTTGTATTGTTTGTGGGTGGTAGTATCATTGGTGGAATAATTTTTGGATTATTGGATGGCCTCATTGGATCTCTGGGAATTAGTTTAGTTTCTTTTATAGGATGGCCTGCTGCAGCATTATGGACTTTCTATATTATCCAGGGACTAAGATAATAGAGATTAAAGGTTGTTTATAGAAAGACTCATATGAAAAGAGGTGGCCCAAAAAACAAAGGAATATGAAGATGCGATCGCGATGTTTTTTATCGAGCGGAGTTGAGTGATTGCATGATTTTGCCTGCGGGTTCGTAAGTGCCGGGTCGTAGTCGATAGGTGACTTGTGGGTTCGTAGCCTTCAGGCGGCCTGTAGGGTCGTAGCCTTCAGGCGGAGACGCAAGCCCCAAACCCGGTCCGCCAATTTATGAGGGGGAGTTCGGAGTAGTGCCGTGTGGGGCGACTTGTCCGGCGACTTGTGCGGCGTAGTTTTAACGAAGACGTTAGCCTTGGCGAAGACGGACGCCCCAAGAGCGGCGCTATAGAGGCGGCGGGTCCGCAGGCAAAACAAAAGCAAGAAACGCATAAAATCATCACCGCCCCCTAAATTTTGCGTCAATTCTCGATCTTGCCTGTGCCTGGAACCTGGCTGACACTAGCTGCCCGCAGGGCTGAGCCTATTTTCATTTGTCGGCCTCTCACCGACAAATGAAAAAAACTATCATCTCACTCTGTGTCCTCTGCGTCTCGAGTGAGCGTAGCGAACGGGTGGTAAACGTCCGTCCTTGTCTGCGTGTGCTTGCCGGGTCGTAGCTCGCAGAGCGTAGCCTAGTCTGCGGCTAATAACGGACCTCCGACCTCTGACATCCGAAATCCCTCCCCTAATTTCCCTTGCGCCGCTTTCGGCTTTTTTTCGCCCTGGCCCAGGTCAGATCGACCTCGACGTGCCTCAACAGGGTGTAGTAGGCGTCGGGAGCCTCCTGTTCGAAGGCCAGCAGTTTTTTTCTGAGGGTTTGAAAATAATCCGGATCTTTGAAGTCCCGGACATCCATGAAGGGCATATTAGTGACATCGGCGCCGGTACAGGCGCGCCGAACCGTGTCGGCAAAGTTGAGTCCGGACCTCTGATATCTGTCCTCTGCCCTCTGACCTCCGACATCTGCCATCTGGTATCTGCCCTCTGTCCTCTGACATCCGACCTCCGACCCCCGACCTCTGCCCTCTGTCCCCTAATTACTCAGCACCATTTTCATGTCTTAGGATGAGAAGTGTGTCCGCTCCGGCAATGCGACGATTTCCTGCTCCAGACCGGCGTTGTACTGCTCAATTAGTCTGATCACCGGAAGACAGTCGCGGTTCTTTTCATCAAATAGAGCTTTTCGCTTCTGCTTATCAATCAAATTCCGCTTACCGAACTGTCTGAATAGTGCCTCGATATTGTCCGGGATATAAAGCCTGGCCTGCGGTAGCACTTTCTGCAGGCGCTGAAAAATGTACAGCCCCTCCCAGTCGTAATCTCCAAAATGAAGGACCGATTCCGGCGGGGTCGAAAATGTTTTAAGCGCCACCATCACGCTCCCGGGCGCATTCCCGCCCAGATATGTCACCATGACAGGGACCTGTGCTCCGGAATAATCCGTTCGGAAAAAAGGCTCCCAGTTTTCAATCGTTAAAAGCCGCCATCTGGCCGGCAGCGTGAAATCCGCCAGACGGTCGGTTAGAACCGCTGCCACCCCATACGTTCTGGTCATTTGTGTCCACAGATCGTCCTCCTTGCCGAACCACTTGAACTGAAAAGAGAACACGCTATGGGCACTGTCGCCAGCTTTGCTGCCGCCGCTGCGGACAATATTCCCCTCCCGGACATGGGCCGCATCCGGGACCATGCCGTGATCCGGATAGTGTGCGTCAAGCCATTTTCGGAGTTGTTCCGGTTTAGCGGAAATGACCGACCGGCGAATGCCGGCGGTTTTGATGGCTACAATTTCTAAACTGATAAGTTCGGAGAGTATTTTCGGGTTCGCAGCGGAGTGGGCCACCGCCCCCCTATCCACTAGTGTGGTGAGCCAGGATGGGCGCTTGTGTCACCATTTGCCGGTTTTCTTTCAGAGATTTTGACCACATTCTCCAGGAGAGACCGGCTCCCGTTTCGTCTGAAAAGATAATTACAGGAAATATCCTTCCGGATTTCGGGACTGGCGAAAATCGGCAGGAAGTTGTTGCGACTGCAGTAGGCAATGAGCTGTTTCAAATTCTCCGAGTCGATGCTCCCAACCTCATCTAGGAAAAAAGGAATTCGTGTGGCAACAACATTCTTTCGCTCCTGGAGGAGTCCGATCAGACCGAGATAAATTACGATTTTCACACCGGTCTCGGTGCCGTTGGACTCGAACCGGTGGATCTCGTATCGCTCAACCGGCTGGGCCTGATGGTTGAACTTGACGGAAAACTTGAGCCGGAACATGTCCTTCAGATTGATTTCGTTGCCGTACTGTTTGATATTGTCGAAATAGTCATCCAATAGGGCGTGGGCCTCCTCCAGGGATCCGCTGCCGGACCGGGCGGCAAACAGATCTATCTGGCCGGGGACGCTCAAGTCGATGGCATCCAGCAGGGCGGTTTTTTCAAGGGTGATTCCGATCTGATCGATATTGGAAATCCGAACGGTTCGAATGCCCGTGTTCAGAGCCGCCACCTGGGCCTCAACGCTCTCATAAGCCTGGGGATTTTGGAGAGTTTTGCCCGGACCACGGTAAAAATTCCCTCGTACTCCCGGGTCAGCTGCGCCTCCAGCCCTGTGATTTCCTCCGCAAGGTTCGTTTTGAGCGCCAGCCATTTTTCAAAGCTCGCATCCACCCCCGATCTTTCATATCGGGCCTCCAGTTCGGCCCTCGGTTCGTCGAGCTCTCTATGATACCTGGCCAAGGATTTCACGATCTCGGAGAGCTCCCCGCGGACCGGGGTGTATTCATCCCGTAATGCTTCCAGGGTTAGCTTCTCCAAAGACTCCGGCAAAACGGACTCAAATGCTTCCAGCCCATTATGCTCCAGGCAGACCTGCCGCCACCGGCCTTCCGCCGCGTCGAGGGCGCTGTGGGTCCGGTGTTGGGCCTGCCGCAGGGACCGGCTCTTCGCTTCCATGGCAGAGACGGCATTTTCGAGCCGTTTGACTTCGTTCTCCTGTTTGATTCGCTGAGCTTCGATATTTTCCAGGCTTTCCCATTTTTCGGTAAGGCTATCCAATTCTGCAAACTGGCCAAGCAGGGTTTCCCGGGCCTGAATATCCGCAGTGAGCGATGCCAGTTCCCTTCTTTTCTTTTCCTGGTTTTCGGCGACATCGATCTCAGCAAGAATCTTCTCCATGTTTTTTTCAAGCCGGTCACGTTGAGCTGTGAGGGGTTCCTGCTCCTTTTCGGGAACAAACCAGATCGACCGGGAGACGCTGAGACCAAATCCCTTGAAGTTGCCCTCCGCATCCAAATAGTTTGTCGCCCGCCGGGAGGCGTCGATAAAGGCCTGCCGGTCCTGAACGCAATCGGAAACCTCAAGACTTGCCAGATTGCTTGATACCAGAAACGAAAGAAGTGCCCGGTGCGCTTCATCGAAACCGGCATCTATCCAGACCTGTTGCAGGGTTTTGGCTTCCAGTCGCCTTTTTACCCCCGCAAGTTCCCGCTGGAGCGATGTCAGCTGCCGCTTGAGATCCGGAATGTTTTGGGGGCTGGCAGCGGCGAGGGCGTTTTCAAGCGCCACCTTGGTATGGACGAGTTCGTCGCGCTCCCTTCGGACGAGGGGCTGCGAGTACTGCTTGGAGATTTCCGTCAAAACTTCCAGGCGTTCTTTTACCGTCTTGATCTCCTTCAGAGTGGTCTCCGCTTCCCCGATGTGTTTCGTCCGGGCCTTGATCTGCTCACCGAGGGTTTCGAGTCGAGTCTCCTGGGCTTTGAACTCCCGGGAAAGGGTCTCTTTCTCACCCAGTAGCCGGGCCCGGTAGACCGTGGAAAGATGAAACAGCCGTTCAGCATGGGATTTTCTCTTTTCCTCGGCCTCTGTAATTCGGGCACGTATCTTCTCTGGTACCGGGCCACCACCGGCTTCAGTTCTCCCAGTTCCCGAAGCTCGATCCGGAGCTGATTGATATGACGGTACTTCTGCTCGAAATCCTGGAGAAGGTTAAAGCGGGTCTTCACCGAGCCCCGCTCCACGATGCGGACCAGAAGATCCTGAACCTCCGCCACATCGATGCGATCGAGCCGAAGCAGTCCCTGCATGAGCTTCCTAAGGAGCCTGAAATTCGTCTTGGAAAGATCGAACATAGGCACGTTGTATTCGCCGTGGGTGTGAAGGCCCAGAAGCGCTTCCTCATAACGCTGGAACCGGTCGAACCGATGGAAATCCCGGCTGAAAAACGCGGCCTGAACCTCCTGAAGCGACTTCGGCGTGCTGTCTTTGCTTAAGAACTCCTTAAGATCGAACCCGCCGTTGAAAACGAAATTGACCCGGCCGTCCGACTCTCCGGTACCGTAAATGCCGACGGTTCGGATATTTCCGGTGATGGTGCGCACCTCGAACAGAATGTAGGAGCCCTCGGGCCGGAAATAAAATCCCATGGATTCGCCGGAAGATTTGATGAAGGTCATTTCGTTGAAATTCGGAAAGAACAGGAACTGAATCACAGCGATCAGGCTCGTTTTTCCCACATTGTTGGCCCCCACCAAGTGAACGGCTTTGACGTCGAAATTGAGAGACAGGGTATCGAACATACCGCTGTTAATCATGCCGATTCGACGGATACTGGCGGTATAATCACTCATGACTCGGGGCTTCCTCCTTCAGGGTACCGTCTCCCGCCTCCTGGATCTGCCTGTGCAACCGCCGGGCCATATTGATCAGCCGTTCCGCGGGCCTTCGAAGGGTCAGGGTCCGCGACTCTGCGCTGTAATCCAGAAATCCTTTATTTGAAAGCCGTCTGAAGAGCTGTTCCAAGGCCACGTCGTCACCCGATTCAATGCCCACCTGGCCCAGATACTCGCGGCCGTAGCCGTCCCTGAACCAGTCCAGCTCCGACCAGGGGACGCTGAGCTGGAACAGATCGCCGAAGCTCTTCCCCCTTTCCAGCCACAGATCGGTAAGCAAAAGAAGGACGACCACGGCCTGCTTTTCCTCCTGGCTAAGGAGCTTGTTTTCCTTTTCAAGAAAGATCACCGAATGGTCCCGGCTGAGCGTAAACCCGCTCAACCTCAGATGCTCCCGGAACCAGTCGAAATGTTGATCCAGGATATTGTACCAGCGGTCATAGTCTGGCTTGAAAAGATCCGCATCACTGAACTGGTAGCCCCGCAGCAGGATCTGAATGATTCTGGCAGTCTCTTCCGGCTTGCTATCGACCATGGGCACCTTCCCAAACAATATCGAAATCGGTCAGCTCCACTGTAAATTCCGTCAAATCCCCCGAAAATGTCCGGTCGCTCATCCGTACGGAAAACGGCGGATTCGCCATGATGAGCGGCAGGGCGATGGCCTTTAGCCGCTCACCGGGGGGGTAGGCGGCATATTCCCGAATCACAAACCCCGGCCAGCTTTCAATGTGCGTATCTTTTTCCATCCGTGAAAGCAGAAGGTCATCGAAAAGAAGCAGATGATCGGCCCGCTCCTCTTTTGGCGGAGTGATGGTAAGGGGTCTTGGTCGAGGAACGAACTTCCCGTGAACCACGTCATTGAAAAAAGCGCCCTGCCGATCCATGCTGGCCGCCCGGCTTGTCTGAAAACCGGTCAGCACGATGGTGTCTGCTGCCAAGTTTTCCCAGATGCCGCCGAGGTCTCCAAGACAGGATGCCAGAGCATCCTTGATGCTTTTTTCCTCTAAAAGGGAGTTCAGAAGCGCCCGGCTGGTATCGATCAGGGTCTCAAAATGGCGAATCAGGGTATGATCGATGTACTGAATATCGGCAGCAAGCCGGGCCCGACGGGTATCAAGCTCCACGGATTCGGAAAGAAGTCCGGCATCCACACCGAGATCGGCCATGCGACGGCGAAGCAATGAAATCTTCTGGACCGGCTCTGCGCTGGGATCGATAAGTTCCCTGAGCGGCTCGATATAACGCCGGTGGACGATTTTAAGCTCCTCGATGCGCACATCGATGGGCTTTTCTGCGCTGTTTCGCTTCATGTCTCCGAAGGCGCGCATGCAAGCCTGGTAATGCTGGTAGCCGCTTTCCCGCACCTCCCGCACCACCAGATAGAGTTTGTCCACCGTATCGATTATAACGTCCATTTCCGGCGTTTCGGTATACAGTATCTGCTGCAAAG
>Ga0056111_1000110_pt1 | contig 13045 bp, 7 predicted proteins | sample WorMetloBBELIZE2_FD_83874 | JGI IMG/M metagenome (GOLD analysis project Ga0056111, IMG submission 83874) | Marine gutless worms symbiont microbial communities from Max Planck institute for Marine Microbiology, Germany - Olavius longissimus B... ... | reverse complement strand
GATACAGGATCCAAGATTCAGGATGAGGGGAGCTGAAAGTTCAAAGCTAAAAGTTGAAAGCTGAAAGTCTAAAAAAACCCGACGACGAATGACGTTCCGCTCAGCGGAACGAATGACTTAATGACCCCGCCAGCGAGCGGCAAATGACCCATGTTCTCTGTTGACGGGCAAACAGGCAAACAGGCTAACCGGCCAACCCGTCTGCGCTCCTTCGGAGCTTCGCCGGGCACGCCGGCAAGCTCGTCCTTTTCCTTAAGCTTTCAACTTCGAGCTCTTTTTATCTTTCAGCTTTCAACTTTGAGCTTTCAGCTCCTATTAAATCCAAAATCATCACATCCCGTTTACCCTTGCCACCAATCGTGCTATAGAAGCCCGCATCATTTATTCTGTTCCTAAATCCAACCCGCCAATAAGCGCCATGGCGGGCAAGAATCCAGCATCTAATACCCATAACCCAATACCTGATTGATCATGCCGCATCGACTTGAAATCGCATTAACATCCGGTCTCCCGGATGCCGAGGGAGATGGACTCCGCCAGAAGGCGGAAAACTATTTCGGAGTGGCATTGGACTCGGTCCGGACCGTATCCATTGTTACGGTGGACGCCGAGCTCAATGGGGACCAGCTGGAGAAGATCCGGCAGGACATTTTCACCAACCCGATTACCCAGATCTCGTCTTACGATCCGTTGCCCATCGATTTTGACTGGACCATCTGGGTGGGATTTCGTCCGGGGGTCCGGGACAATCCCGGCGCGACAGCGGTCGAGGCCGTGGAGGATCTTCTCGGCATCCAGTTCGGTAAGGATGACGCAATTTACACCTCAAAGCGCTATTGTATTGCGGGAGAGTCGCTTTCCGCCGAAATCATGGATCGGATTGCCGGCGAACTTCTGGCCAACGACATCATTCAACAATGGAAAATATTTTCGAAGACCGACTGGGATCCCAAAGTGGGCATCGGATGGATTATCCCCAAAGTGATCCTTGACCACACGCCGACCGTATCCACCATTACCGTTGCCAGTGACGAGGCCCTCCAGCAGGTGAGCGACGAACGGAACCTGGCCCTGAACCCGGCCGACATCCCCACCATCCGGTCCTATTTTCTCGATACCCGGGTCCTGGCGGAGCGGTCTTACGTACACCTGGATGACCCCACGGATATTGAACTGGAATACATTTCCCAGGCCCGAAGCGACCATTGCAATCACAACACGTTCCAGGGCCTGTTCCATTACAGAGATGTCGGTACGGGACGGGAAGAAACCGTCGACAGCCTCTTCAAGACGTATATCGAAGACCCGACCCGCCGGCTCCAGTCGGAAAAGCCCTGGGTGGTATCCGTACTCTGGGATAACGCCGGCGTCGGTCGCTTCGATGATGATCACCTGTACGTGATTACCGGTGAAACCCACAACTCGCCATCCAATATGGAAGCCTACGGGGGGGCTATTACCGGCATTGTCGGGATTTATCGGGATCCCATGGGCACCGGAAAAGGTTCGAAGCTGATCATGGGAAGTTTCGGATATTGCGTGGGATATCACGATTATACCGGTGATCTCAAACCCCATCTCCATCCGCGACGTCTCCTGGACGGTGTCATTGAAGGCGTTCGGGACGGGGGCAACAAGAGCGGCATTCCCACCACCTTCGGGCAGGTGGTGTTCCATCCCGGCTACATGGGAAAATGCCTGGTATTTGTCACGGCCCTGGGCATCATGCCGGCCCTGATTCAGGGGAAGCCCGCCGATCAGAAGACGATCCTTCCGGGCGATCTGGCGATCATGTGCGGCGGCCGAGTGGGAAAAGACGGTATTCATGGCGTGACCGCCGCATCGGAGACGTTCACCGAGAACACACCGGCCGGGCACGTCCAGATTGGCGATCCCTACACCCAGAAAAAGATGCACGATTTTCTCCTGGAGACCCGCGACGAAGGGCTGATCCGGTTCATCACCGACAACGGCGGCGGGGGGCTTTCTTCCTCCATTGGGGAATCCGCCCGATTTTCAAACGGTTGCCGCATCCAGCTCGACAAGGTGCCCCTCAAATACGACGGCCTCGTTCAGTGGGAGATCTGGATCTCCGAATCCCAGGAGCGCATGACCGTCGTCATCGATCCGGAGCACCTGGATCGGTTCATGGCCCTTTCCCGAAAGCACGGGGTGGAGAGCACGGTGATCGGCGCATACACCGACTCGGGCAAGATACACATTACCTATGACGGAGAGACGTGCGCATTTGTCGACCTGGATCTGCTCAAATCCGGATTTCCCCGGTGGGAATTCCATGCAGAATGGGTAAGTCCCGACATCAGGGGCCTTTTTGAACCGGTCCTTTCCGAACCCGACAACTACGGGCAATTGCTGCTCGATCTGCTGTCCGGCCCCAATATCTGCTCACGGGAATGGATTTTTCGCCAATACGACCACGAAGTTCAGGGCGGCAGCGTCGTAAAACCTCTGGTTGGCGTGGATCGGGACATTCCCTCGGACGGCGCCGTGGTCAGACCGGTTCTCGATTCCAATCGCGGTCTGGCATTTGCCCAGGCTCTGCTGCCGACCTATTCCCGGATAGACGCGTACCATATGACCACCTGCACCATCGATGAAGCGGTACGCCGGTTGATTGCGGTGGGCGCCGGCATGGATCATATCGCCGGAGTGGACAATTTCTGCTGGCCGAGCATCCAGTACGACCCGGTGACGAATCCGGACGGCAAGTTCAAGGCGGCGCAGCTGGTCCGGTCCTGCCGGGCATTGAAAGACCTTTGTATGGCCTACGGGATTCCCTTACTGTCCGGAAAGGACAGCATGTATGTGGACGGGAATCTCCAGGGCCGTTACGGGGAAACCCATAAGGTTTCGGCCCTGGAAACCCTCCAATTTTCCACCACAGGGGTCGTGGATGACATATCCACCTGCGTGACCCTGGATGCCAAGGCGGCCGGAGACCTGGTATACGTGCTGGGTGTCACCCGCAACGAACTTGGCGCGTCGGAATTCTACGAACATTTCGGATACCTGGGGAAAAACGTGCCCCGTGTGACACCGGATGCCTTCCAGTCCCTCTATCGGCAACTGACCCGGGCCATCCGGGAACAGCGGGTGGCATCGGCCCATGGCGTCTACCGGGGCGGGTTGGGACTCCACCTGGCCATGGTCGCCATGGGGGGCAATCTGGGATTGGAAGTCCGTCTTGGCGATCTTCCCGCCGACGGGCCGATCCGGAACGACGTTCTGCTGTTTTCCGAGTCTCCGGGCCGATTCATTGTGACTGTGGATCCCGCCCAACAAACAGATTTTGAGAATGTTTTTAAAGGGTTTGCCTGTGTCTGCGTCGGCCGGGTCACCGAGAACCCGGAACTTTCGATCACCGGCACGGACGGACAACCGCTGCTCTCGGTCTCCGTAGAGGAGATGAAGCGGGCGTGGAAAAAACCCTTTGGCAGTTTATAAAAACTCTGCTGATCACGATAGAGGGTGAGACTGCTTGTTATTGAAGCAGTATATCGGAGGTTCAAATCCGAAATCCGAATCTCGAAATCCGAAACAATGACCAAACACCAAAATTCGAATGACCCAATCGGCTATCAAAGGGATAGATTCGGGCGGAATAGGCATTTTTCTTTTTCGGTCATTTAATATTCGAAGTTGTTTCGGATTTCGAGTTTCGACATTCGGATTTATCGCTATTTACCGATTCGATCTTTAGATATTGCCAAGAGAGGTTAATTTGAACGACGTCAGAGCATTAGTTCTCACCGGGTATGGTCTCAACTGCGATCATGAAACCGCCTACGCCTTTGAACTGGCCGTGGCCCGGGCCGAGCGGGTACATATCAATTCCCTCATTGACGGCAGCCGGGTGTTATCCGATTTTCACATCATGGCGTTTGTGGGGGGCTTCAGCTGGGGAGACGACCATGGCGCCGGGGTGATCCAGGCGGTCCGGATGCGGACGAACATCGGTGATACCATTCAGCGATTCGTTTCGGACGGAAACCTGGTCATCGGTATCTGTAACGGATTCCAGGCACTGGTTAACCTTGGGTTGTTGCCCGGTCTGAACGGGGATTATCAGTCCCGTGAGGTTGCGCTCACCACGAACGACTGCGGCAGGTTCCGGAATGACTGGGTGCACCTTGTCGTGAATCCGGATTCGCCCTGCGTGTTCACCCGCGGCATCCGGAAAATGGAACTTCCCATACGACATGGCGAAGGGAAACTGTTTGCCGAACCACCGGTGATCGATCAATTGCTCGCCGGAGGACAGGTGGTCATGCAATACGCTCTGCCGGAAGGCGTGCCGGCCGGCGGCGCGTTTCCCTGCAATCCAAACGGATCGGTACTCGATATTGCCGGGATTTGTGATCCTACCGGCCGGATACTCGGATTGATGCCCCACCCGGAAGCCTACAACCACTGGACCAATCACCCGGACTGGCCTCGGGAAAAAGAAGCCCGCCGACGTCTCGGGCGCCTCATGCCCACCGGACCAACTGTAGGTATCCGGATGTTTCAAAATGCCGTGGAGTTTATAAAAAGCAGATAAGCGGTGCCCTCGATAAAGTGATAAGACATCGGCGTTCCCCGGTGTCACCCTCTCAGCGATAACAATCCTCCACTCAGACTGACCGCTGTTTGAAGTTTTCCCAGCGCATCGGAATCCGCCCGTGAAATGCAGGGTTGTTATCATTTCTTGGAAAATCGTGGTTGCGATGTTGCACTTATTAACTTTTTTGGAGGGTATAAAAATTTTTTATAGCTCGACCGGTTCATTTCCTCTTTTCCATACGACTTTAATATGATCCCTGGCATTTTCGCGGTTTTTTTCTTTTTCCCCGGGTAAGATTTCAGAACTCGCTTTTATAATTAGAATTCAGTATGTTAAAAAAAACATCGAACTTCTGTGGCTATAGGAGGGACCACAGGAGGTGTTTACGTCTCAAGTGGCATGAAAATTGTGTCCATGGAGCCAGAAGGAGAGAAGCCATGAAGCGTGAATCAGGATTTTCATTAATGGAGCTTGCATTCGTCATCTTGATAATGACCGCCCTTGTCCTCATCAGCGTTGGAGGCTGGATGAGCTTCATCCCGGGTTATCGATTGAACGCCGCCGCCGGGGACCTGCAATGCGCCATTGAAATCGCCAAGCTGAAGGCCATCAGGGAAAATTCCGTTGTGACGGTGAATCTTAGTGTTGGCACCGCTCCGGATCCACCCCTTGTGACCTATGTCGCATTTATCGATGACAATGGTGATGGCGTCCAAGCCCCCGGAGATCAAACGATTGTTACCAAGACATTTCACGAGGGCATCTCGCGCCATGGCAGCAGCGATGTGCAAGTTAGATTCAACGCCAGAGGATTTCCCGACGACCCCAGCATTTACCCCAGGGAATTACGCATTGTCACCGACCAAAAGGGACGGGGTGTACAAGTCACTCCCGCCGGTGGAACCATACTTAGGGAAAGCTCCAACGGCGGCACGATCTGGCAGGATGTAACGTATTAATGAACACACAGGCCAATCAGGATCAGATCATGAATCGCCATAAAACACACTATGCAAAAGAATATCAATGGGTTAAAGACAGCGGTTTTACCCTTGTGGAGCTATTGATCGTTATTGTGCTGAGCAGTGTTGTGCTGACCGGCATCTATTCTGTGTTCCGCGCCCAGCAGGATACCTATATCAGCAACACGCAGGTGGTGGAGATGCAGCAGAACCTGAGGGCCGCCATGTACATGATGGAGCGGGAAATCCGGCTGGCGGGATATTCCAGACAATCCAGCTCCTGTGCCACCATTACACGCGCTCTCATTGGTGAAATCCGCTTTACATGGGACGACAACGAAAACGGCACCTGCGACGGCACCGATGCAACGGACCAGCCGGGGTCCAACGAGAGTGAAGACGTGGCTTTCGGTATGGCCACCGGTACCGCGGGGACCGTGACGGCGTGCCGGACGGCACTGCGACCGTGGGAACCATCGGTCGCCGGACCGGCGGACCGGTCCGGAACTTCGACCGCATCGCCAACAATATCGAGCGGATCGCCTTCGCCTATGCCTACGACGCCGCCCAGGACGGGGAGGTAGACAGCTACACCGGCACCACGCCGCCCGTCATTATCTGGGCCTATGACAGTGACGATGACGGGGATCTGGATGTCGAAATTGCCGGAAACCCCGTCACCCCAAACGTACCGATCGATCGCATCCGGATGGTCCGCATCTGGGCCGTGGCCCGATCGGCCCGGCAACTCCGAGGCTACAACGATACCCGAACCTACATGAACGGTACACCCGGCTTGGATCACGAGCCGGCGGTGGTGTTCGACCCGGGAACGGACGGAGATCCGAGCCCCTATACGGTGGACGACAGCTACATGCGCCGCCAGTTGGACACGATCATCAAGTGCCGGAACATGGGGCTTCGAATTACGACATCTTAGAACACATGCCTCTAATGGAAAAAAAGGGGTTTAGAAAATGAAAACAGCCAGTATTGAGAATCACCACGGCAATCGCAACGAAGGCGGGTACACCCTGCTGGAGGTCCTGATGGCCATTTCGATTTTCATGGTCGGGCTTCTGGCCATCGGGAGCATGCAGACCCGGGCCCTGCTCGGAAACGCCACTTCAAGGGACATCACCGAGGCGGTCAACATCGCCATGCGGACCGCCGAAGATCTGATGGCCATATCCTGGGATACGACGAATAAAGACTCACGGCTGGATCCGGATGCAACCCATACCCCGAAAAACTTCGATACCGAACACGAGAAATACGAAGTGCTAGTCGATCCAGTCTACATCACGGACGAGGACTACGGGCCGACGGACGAGGAGGCCCTCAAGATCACGATAACGGTAAAATGGCCCAGGGGCCTCGACGAGGAGGACCAGCAGTCGATTAACTACACGCTGTTCCGTACGGAATCGATATAGTCCGGCCGATGCTGGCACATGGAGACATAAGATGAAACAGATAACACACACACTCCGGAATGAAGAGGGCACGGTCATGGTGATCGCACTGCTGATCATGGCCATCCTCACTATCCTGGGGATTTCCGCCATCGACACCAGCAACGTGGAAATCCAGATCACCAGCAACGAGCGGGTGTACAAGCGGAATTTCTACAAGGCTGAAGCGGCCGTGATCGCGGCTGCCCAAAAGCTCGAGACCGAGACTCCGGCCACGTTGTCCGACGTATCCAACCTCACCTGGCTGATCAACACCGACTTTGATGTGGATAACCTGAGATACCAGCTTCCCGGCGGCGGTTGGCAGGATCTCCAGGACGCCAACGGCGACTGGATCGATCCCCCTGCCGCGAACGGAATAGTCCAAAAAATCTCTACGGTCTCCGAATATTCGAACGCCCGGTTTGTGGTCTATGAAACCACCGGGTTTATCGATCTGACCGCACCAAGCAATATGCACAGTTACCGAATTTTTGGGTTCTACGATTCCAAGGGCGCGGACCGCGGCCAGGTGATTGTAGAGATCGGATACAAGCGCAGATTTTAGGTGCTTAGATAACAACCTTCATGGGGGATAAACCGATGAAGTCGCATACAATGACCAGCACGTTGATTGCCCTGCTCGCGACTGTAACACTACTTATTTTTCTGCCGATATCAGCTTCGGCGACAACCGTGTCTTCGGGCTACTCTGGTCCGAATCCGTGGGGCGACCCTGAATGCTCCAATACGAATGAGGAATGGAAGTCGGTGGTCTCCGGTTTGAGTTGGAATTCCGGAGATATACTGACATTTACCTGGAGCTTTTCGCCCGATACCATGATGATGATGAACGATCATGCCGGTTTTAAGTTTATGGACGGCGTGACCGAAATTATCCCCCAGACCGAACTGGTCGATTATGAGGCCGCGGGCGGCAGCAGTATCGGTCCGATTACCCATTCCGTGGTGCTGACCGGCACCGGCGGCTCCAGCGGCGAGTTGCTCATCTATGCAGCAAACGCCTCTGACTGCTGGGGGCCGAGCAATTTTACGGTCAACGTTTCGGCCTCTCCCATCTCCACCCCATCGAATCCGTACGTCTTCATAAAAGACGTATCCGTGTATGAGAGCGACGGCAACGCCGTGTTCACCATTTCCGCCAGCAGCCCTGTGAGCGGCGATGTGGTCATCGATTATGAAATCGTCGACGTAACGGCGTTTAACACGATGGATTTCAATGCGATCACGCCGAATCAGGCGACCATTTCGGATACAATGGATAACACAACGTTCATGGTTGCCATTACTGATGACAATGAAATGTGGCAGGAGAAATTCAGAGTCAATCTGACCGGGATTTCATCCGGAAGCGCCGTTATCGGCGATGGTGTGGGTTTTGGCACCATCAAGCCGGACGGACAACCGCCGTATTTTATGGGCGGTACCTCGATTTATGAGAATCTACCCAACGGGACCGTCATCGCTGAAAGCGGTTTAGTTTATGCCGGAGACGATGATCCGGAGCCCCCGGACAATGTCATTGTCAGCTATACGTTAAACAGCGTGACACCGAATACCGTGCCTGCGGTGTTTGCGGTGGACGGCGGCACCGGTCGGATGACCATTGCCGACAATACCCATCTGGACGCAACGGCCAATCCCTCGTTTATACTGAATATGACGGTGGAGGACGCCACAGGCCGCAGTACGACAGACGATCTGACCATCTGGGTAATGGATGTGACGAATGTGGCGGCGGTGGAAGACCAGCTTGTGGTCGACGAACCTGCCGTGGTGCCCGCCCTTGTGCACACGGAGATGGCGCCGGGTGTGCTGGCCAACGATCTGACCGATCCGGCCGGTGGAGCCCTTACCGTAAGCCCCGTTCAAGGAGTTATGGGCAATGTCGGAGTTGCCACCCCCACCGACAACTGTGGTGAGGTAACGCTCAACGCCAATGGCAGTTACACGTATACCATGACCATGGCAGACTGTACCTGGGACAGTTTTACTTACACAGCTCGGGACGCTGGTTTAAATACTGACTCAACGTGGGTTCAGATAACGATAAATCGTCTCAACGACGCAGCGCCGGTCACCATCGACGATCCCGACTTTGGGACCATTGACGTTTTGGAGGGGCAATCCATCAGCCAGGACCGCGGGTCCGGCGTTATCATGATGAATGACTGGGACGACGACACGTGGCTCGAATATGTTCTCGTGGAAGAAGTCAACGGAAGCAATGCCAACGTTGGTTCGGAGGTGACGCTCTCTTACGGAACCGTGACGGTTTATGCGGACGGCTCGTATGTCTATCAGAACGACGGCACGGATCCAACCGTCGTGCCGCCCGCAGCCACCGACACCTTTACCTACAGGGCCACCGATGGGACCAATATATCCGCTCTACCGGCGGCAACCGTGACATTCACCATCATCCCGGTCAACGACGCGCCGGTGGCCAATCCCCAGACCGTAGGGGCCACTGAAGACGTGGATATGCCGATTACGTTGACGGGCTCTGATCCGGTGGAAACCGACGCCATCACCACCTACACCATCGAAACGCTTCCGGCCAACGGCAAGCTGTATCAGACCCCTGACGGCACGAGCCGGGACGCGGAAATTACCGCTACCGGAACCGCTGTCAGCCATGCCTGCGGCATCGTGATTTACGTATCTGCATCCAACGGCAACGGGCCCGGTCATGGCAATTTCGAGTTTACGGTGACCGACGACGGCACCCCAAGCGCCGCAACCTCTCCACCGGCTGAAGTGATCGTGAACGTGACTGCGGTCAACGATCCACCGGCGGCGGTGGATGATCATTATTCTAATCCGGTTTTTGCAGGCGAGTACGAAACGGACGAAGACGGAAATGTGGAAATCAAGGGGCCGTCCGATAGTGGCCAAAAATTGATGGATAACGATGGCCCCGACCCAGAAGGAGATGGTTACGAAGTGGGGCCCCATTTGCAACCAGCAGCGCCGGCGGGGCTGCCCTTTCAGTTGACTGGAAGGGCGAGTTTACCTACGATCCGTCCGGCACGCCCGGCATTCAGGCCCTGGATACCGGTGAGACCCTGGAAGATACATTTACCTGCCAGCTTATCGATTTCGCCGCAACGCCGGCTACTTCAGCCCCGGCCACAGTGACCCTCCTGGTGACAGGCGTAAACGATACGCCGACCTCCGCGGACAGTTCGGTACCGGCGGTCGAAGGTGTACCCTACGCCTTCCAGGCTTCGGATTTTCCATTTTCCGATATCGACACCACCGATGATGCTGCCGGACTCCAGTCCGTGCGAATAAATACCGATCCGGGCAAAGGTTCCCTGGAACTCAGCGGTGTACCGGTGAGCGCGCCGACGTTGGTTGCGGTCGCAGACATCCCGAATTTGACCTTCATCTCACCCGATGACAACGGCGCCACCACGTTTACATTTCTGGTTTCGGACGGCGATGCATTCAATCCCACGCCCCGCACCATGACCGTCAACATCACCCCGGTCAACGATGAGCCAAGCTTTACCAAGGGTTCGGATCCTACCGTCAATGAGGATGCCGGCCCTCAAACCGTGCTCGGCTGGGCCACCGGTATATCCGCCGGCCCGGCAGACGAGGCCGGCCAGATCCTGACCTTCAACGTGACCAACAATACCAATGCATCCCTGTTTGCCGCAGGCCCGGCCATCGACAGCGGCACCGGCAATCTGACCTATACCCCGGTAGCCGATGCGAATGGATTTGCCGACATCACGATCGAACTCCAGGATGACGGCGGTCTGGCCAACGGTGGGGACGATACCTCAGGACCCGAGACGTTCAGGATCAATGTCACGGCGGTCAACGATCCTCCGGTGGCCAATCCCCAGACCGTAGCGGCCACGGAAGACATTGATATGCCCGTCACCTTGACCGGGTCGGATCCGGTGGAAACCGACGCCATCACCACCTACACCATCGAAACGCTTCCGGCCAACGGCAAGCTGTATCAGACCCCTGACGGCACGAGCCGGGGCGCGGAAATCACCGCTACCGGAACCGATGTCACCAACGCTGGCGGCATCGTGATTTACGTGTCGGCATTTGATGGCAATGGTGCGGGTCATGGCAACTTTGGCTTTACAGTAACCGACAACGGCATCCCTGCGGCAACTTCTGCCGAAGCAACGGTGACCGTGGATGTCACGCCGGTCAACGATAAGCCGACTGCGCTGCCCTCAGTCGCCGGATCGGCCACAGAGGACGTGGAAATGACCATCACCCTCACCGGTGACGATGGGGATCCAGAAGTCGTCCAGTCACTGACGTATATCATCACGGCACTTCCGGGCACCGGAACCCTTTACACGATATCCGGGGATCCGTCCGGATCGGCCATCGGCGTGGTGCCCTTTACCCTGGCGGGCCCGACACTCTATTTTGTAACCGCCCAGGACAACGCCACAGACCAGAGTTTCAGCTGGAAGGTAGATGACGGCCAGGCGATAAACAACGAGAGCGATGTACAAGCAGAAACCATCACCGTTACGGCCGTCAACGATAGGCCGACGCTATCGGATCCCGGTGCCCAGACCGTGAACGAAGATACGAACGTCGGCATAAGCTTCACGGTGGGCGACGTGGATGTGAATGAGGCTCCCGGTGAGCTTCGGGCATCCCTGGCAGTCGGTAACGGCACCCTGACCCTTGCCGCTACCACCGGCCTGAACTTCTCCCTTGGTGGCAACGGTCAGCCCTCCATGACATTTACCGGCACCCTGGCCAATGTCAGCACGGCCATGGCAACGGTCACCTATCGCGGCGATGCCGATTACAACGGGCCGGACACCCTGACCGTCGACGTCAGCGACCAGGGCGCCACCGGAATCGGCGGCATCTTGAGCGAGAATGTGACGGTGAACCTGACGGTCAATCCGGTGGCCGATGTGGTCAACGATACGGATACCACCGATGAAGACACGGCCAAGGTGATCGACGTGCTGGCAAACGACGGGTTTGGCGGCAGTACGAATATCACCGCTGTGACCCAGGGTGCCAATGGTACCGTCACCATCACCGGCGGTGGGGCCAATGTGACCTATACGCCGAACGACGACTGGCACGGCAGCGACAGCTTTACGTACACGGTCAGTAACGGCGGTGCGGATGAAACCGCGAACGTGAACGTGACGGTGAATCCGGTGGCCGATGTGGTCAACGACACGGATACCGCCACCGAGGATACGGCCAAGGCGATCGACGTTCTGGCAAACGACGGGTTTATCGGCAGCAAGACCGTGACCGCCGTGACCAACGGCACCAGCGGCACGGTGGCCATCACCAACCTTGGGGCCGATGTCACGTACACACCGAATGCGGATTTTAACGGGACCGACACGTTTACCTACACGGTGGGCAACGGCGGTGCAGATGAAACCGCCACGGTGACCGTGACGGTGAGTCCGGTGGCCGATGTGGTCAACGATACGGATACCACCACCGAGGAGACGGCCAAGCTGATCGACGTGCTGCTCAATGACGGTTTTGGCGGCAGCAAGACGGTGACCGCCGTAACCAACGGCACCAACGGTACGGTGGCCATCACCAACGGTGGCGCCGATGTCACGTACACGCCGAATCCGGATTTTATCGGCACCGATACGTTTACCTACACGGTGGGCAACGCCGGTGCGGACGAGACCGCCACAGTAACCGTGACGGTGAGTCCGGTGGCCGATGTGGTCAACGACACGGATACGACCACCGAGGACACGGCCAAGGCGATCGACGTGCTGCTCAACGACGGATTTGGCGGCAGCACGAATATCACCGCTGTGACCCAGGGTGCCAATGGTACCGTCACCATCACCGGCGGCGGGGCCAATGTGACCTATACGCCGAACGCCGACTGGCACGGCATTGACACGTTTACCTACACGGTGGGCAACGCCGGTGCGGACGAGACCGCCACGGTGACGGTGACAGTGACTGCGGCGTCCGATGTGCTCGATGACACGGATACCGCCATCGAGGATACGCCCAAGGTCGTCGACGTTCTGGCGAACGACGGGTTT
>Ga0056111_1000108_pt1 | contig 13464 bp, 7 predicted proteins | sample WorMetloBBELIZE2_FD_83874 | JGI IMG/M metagenome (GOLD analysis project Ga0056111, IMG submission 83874) | Marine gutless worms symbiont microbial communities from Max Planck institute for Marine Microbiology, Germany - Olavius longissimus B... ... | reverse complement strand
GAAATCCCCCCCCCCCCCCCCCGGGAACCGGCACATCCATTATACAGAATATAGGGAGAAAGCCATGAAAGTACTTCGACAAATCGGGTCATTGGCCTTCGTACTCGGGCTTTTTACCACCATATTTGCCGGAATACCCTGGCACATCATGGTGGCAGATGATCCTGTGGTCCCCTTGTGGCTGAAGGTTTCGGTTTTCGGTATGTTGGGCGGTATCCTGGTGGTGCTGTCAACCTTAGCTGTTGAGCAACGCGCCCCCATGGCATCGTCCGAAGCAGCACCGGAAACGGTACCGGATCGCACCGTCCTCTTATCGAATTATGAGATGGTGCCGGGTCGTGAAATCACGGAGATTCTCGGTTTGGTCCAGGGGCACACGGTTTTTGCCATTTGGCTCGGCAAGGATCTTTCCGCCATTGTCAGGTTGATTCTCGGTGGTGAATTAACGGAGTACACCGAGATGATGGGCAGTGCCCGGACAACAGCCACCCAAAGAATGATGGCCAAGGCTTCCGAAATGGGCGCAGATGCCATTATCAACGTGCGCTATATGACCACGAGTGTGATCGGCAGCGCCGCGGAATTACTGGTTTACGGAACAGCCGTCAAACTCGGGTAGTCCGGTACCAATCCCCAATGGTGGAACAATCTATATGATCGAACAACCCACGCTGGCCACACCACGACTCCGCCTTCGCCCCATTGATCCATCCGATGCCGTGGAGATCCAAAGGGCTGCCTCCGCCCGGGAGATTGCCGATACCATGATCTCTGTCCCCCATCCGTATCCTGCCGGTGAGGCCGAGCGGTATGTTGCCAGACAGCTGGCAGAGCAGGAGGAGGGGCGTTCGGTAACCTTTATCATCGAGCACAGGGCGGATCGGAAATTCTGCGGACTGATCGAAATCCGATCTATCGACCGCGAGCATTCTCACGCCGAGCTCAGTTTTTGGTTAGAACGGGAATCCTGGGGACGAGGGTACATGAGCGAGGTGATTCATGCGATACTACCTTACGGATTTCAGGAGCTTCGGCTGAACCGTTTTTACGCCTTCCACATGATGCGAAACCCGGCGTGCGGTCGGATTCTTGAAAAGAACGGGTTTGTTCAGGAGGGGCTGCTGCGCCAGTGCGTGCGGAAATGGGGAAAGTTTGAGGATGTGGCCCAATGGGCCATCCTGAGACAGGATTGGAAAACGTCCGGATAGGGAGAGGGAAGATGCAGGAAAACGATTTTTGGAAGCTCATCGAAACAATCCATTCCGCCGAACTCGATATGCTCAGCGAGGATGACTATCCGGAAGAATTGCTTGTACCGCTGGTCCAGGCCTTATCGCGACGGAACGTCCGGGATATCGAAGCATTTGAAGATAAACTGTCGTTCTTTCTCCATCAACTGGATGGTAAGACATATGCAGATAATGCCGGCGATTCCGGACAATCGGGAGATGGATTCCTCTATGCGCGATGCTGGGTGGTGGCAAAAGGCAGGGAATTTTATAAAAACGTATTGAGCAATCCAAAATTGATGCCGAAGCATATAAGAAACTGGTGCGAACCACTGCTCTATGTATCTGCAAAAGCCTGGGCGATAAGCACCGGACAGGATGAAGAAGAATGGGACTATATCCCGGAATATGATTATGAAACGGGCAGCAACGAGGCACTATGGAAAAGCGAATGATACCTCGAAAACATAAATTTCCTGCGATTTCTCTGTGCATTTTCTTTCTGGGATTTGCCGCCAATGCCTGGGCGGATCACAAACCTTACAGTGGCGAGGAACACCTGAGTGTTGAGGGCCGGGAGATACGTGTGACCCACGTTCATTCGAGGAAAAATGGCCGGCTGTGGTATGAGGACCGGGTCGAATCCTTTTCCGAATGTAATTACAGGCACAGTAATGATGGTGTTTTACAGGCATTCCGAAAGTCCGAACGTCTTTTCTGCCGCGCTGTTCCGGCCCTGACAGACATCTGGATATCTTCGGACGAAAAATACATCGTCGGTCTGTCTGATATCAAATTTTCGAACCCGTATCAAATTATCGTTGTTTCAAACACGGGGGATCTTCTCTTCAGGCACTCCATCCGGTGTGCGGACAGACAAATCGGTGGATGCAGCGAGAATGTTACCAACAGGGTAAACTGGTACCGCAAGGAGCGTCCCGGGATCCATATCAAAATCAAAGAAGACATGGACCGGACCATTGAACTTTCCCTGAACAGCCCGGATGGGTCGAGAATTTCCTTTGCTTTCCCAAGCAAACCGGAAAGACCCCTCGATATGACCCCGTGTGGCAGAGACTGGGGGAAGATGACCGCAGAAGCCTACTGGTTCAATTATACAGGGACACGTGTCGGTGGTGTCTGAAGCAGGAGAGTATCTGTGTGTGTCCGTGCATGAATCCCGCGGTGAAAACTACCATTACATGCATCGTGCGCTGCTTTCCGACCGAAACGCAAAGGAGGAAGTATTTTTAATGTTTTTGGACATCGCCCGAGGCTATCTGGTGGAAACAGAAATGACACCGGCTGCAGTAGAACAGGTGGGGACATGGTTGAAGCGGATCGCCGGAATAGATTGTATCACCAGGGACCAAGCATGGAATGGCTCAGACAGCATCAGGGCGATATGATGCTGTCCGATGATGGTCAATTTCTTATAGAAAAAGCTTCAGGGAAATGAATTTCTAAAAACAGCTCAGCGCAGTCAGGAACGGAATTCTGATATCTGCTATAGAACTGGTTTCTACCCTCGAGGCAGGTCCCCTTCTCCCTTGGTCGGCAGATTGGATGTGCCCATGAGGTGCTTATCGACGCATCTGGCGGCCTCCCTGCCCTCCGAAATTGCCCAGACGATCAATGACTGTCCCCGCTTGGAATCGCCGGCGGCAAATACGCCGTCCACAGGGGTCATATAGTTTTCTTCGGTTTGAATACTGCCGTGTCCGGTCAGCGGCAGGCCGTACTGGGAAACAATCGTATCCGGTTCCGGGCCCGCAAAGCCCAACGCCAGCAGCACTAAATCTGCCGCCCAGCCTCTCTCCGACCCCGATTTCTCGATCATTTTCGGTCCTGTGCCATCCGTGTCCACAAACTCCACATCCACCGTGGTCACTTGTGTGACACACCCCTTTTCTCCTACAAAGGCCTTGGTCAGGATTTGCCAGTGTCTCGTACCTCCCTCCTCGTGGGATGTACTGGTTCGCAGCCGCATGGGCCAGTACGGCCAGGGCTGATTCGCCGGACGGTCCTCAGGCGGTTTGGGCAGCAGCTCGAAATTAACCACCTCGAGAGCCCCCTGGCGATGAGAAGTGCCGATGCAGTCGCTGCCGGTATCGCCGCCGCCGATAACGATCACGCGCTTTCCCTTTGCCGAGATCGGAGGCTGTCCGTAACAGTCTACCTCTTCGCCGGCGATGAGCCGGTTCTGCCGGGTTAAAAAATCCATGGCAAAATGGATGCCTCCGAGATCCCTGCCGGGGATCGGAAGATCCCTGGGAACGGTGGCGCCGGCACACAGGACCACCGCGTCGAAGGTAGAAAGATCATCCCGGGTGATGTCGACGCCGACGTGGGTTCCGGTTTCGAACCGGATACCCTCTTTGATCAGGATATCCATGCGGCGGTCAATGACCCATTTTTCCATCTTAAAATCAGGAATGCCGTAGCGCAGCAGGCCGCCGACCTGTTCGTCCCGCTCGTAGACCGTCACGGTGTGCCCTGCCCGGTTGAGTTGCTGGGCGCAGGCCAGACCGGCCGGGCCGGATCCCACGATGGCTACGGTTTTTCCGGTTCTCCGGGCCGGGGGTTCGGGGACGATCCATCCTTTCTCGAACGCGTACTCGATGATTTCTTTTTCAATCTGCTCGATGGTCACCGGGGGTTCATTGATGCCCAGCACACATGCTTCTTCACAGGGGGCCGGGCAGAGACGTCCGGTAAACTCCGGAAAATTGTTGGTCCGATGGAGTTGCTCCACGGCCCGCCGCCATTGGCCCCGATAGACCGAGTCGTTCCAGTCCGGGATAAGATTGCCGAGGGGACAACCCGAATGGCAGGTGGGTACGCCGCAATCCATGCATCGCGCACATTGCGCCTTTAACTTGGATTCCGGAAACGGCAGGTAAAATTCCTTGAAATCCTGTTTCCGTTTTTCCACCGGCTTTTTTTTCGGCAGTTCCCGGTGGTATTCTTTAAATCCTGTTTGTTTTCCCATATTTTTGCTTCGCTTGTCCCCCTCCCTCTATCCCTCCCCCCGGGGGAGGGAAGTTTTTTATTCCCTTTAAAATGAGAATGTCGGGGGATTTCCTTATTTCGATGAATTTACTTATCGGTAGTATGGTTACATGTTGGTTAAGCGGCTTGCTCCTTTTCCAATCGTTCCAGAGCACGTTTATAATCCACGGGCATTACCTTTACGAACGATGACAGATAGGTATCCCATCGCTCCAGTATGTTTTCGGCCACCGGACTGTCGGTGTGTTTCAAGTGTGCCTCGATGGTGGTCTTGAGGAAATCGATATCCCCAGCCTGGGTCAGCGGTTCCAGTTCGACCATCTCCATATTGCACCGGTGACGTTGAAATTCCCCGCTGTCGTCGAGGACATAGGCGATTCCGCCGCTCATTCCGGCAGCAAAATTTCTGCCGGTGGCGCCGATTACCACGACGCGCCCGCCGGTCATGTACTCGCACCCATGGTCCCCGACACCCTCCACAACCGCTGTGACGCCGCTGTTTCGCACGCAGAAGCGCTCCCCGGCGCGTCCCCGGATGTATGCCTCTCCGCTGGTAGCACCATAAAACGCGACATTGCCGATAATGATGTTTTTTTCGGCGGCGAATGCGCTGCCGTCCGGTGGGCGTATCGTGAGCTTGGCTCCAGACAGACCCTTGCCGAAGTAGTCATTGGCCTCTCCGCGCAGGTGGATCGTGATACCCGGTGCCCCAAAAGCGCAAAAGCTCTGTCCTGCGGACCCGGTGGCGAGTATGACAATCGTATCTTCGGAAAGTCCGGCGTCCTTATACCGTTTGGATATCTCATAGGAGAGCATGGTGCCGACGGTACGGTGAACGTTTCGGACCGGCAGCTCCAGCGTCACCGGCTGCCCGTGGTCCAGGGCCGGGCGACAGTCATGTATGAGCTGATGATCCAGGGCCCGTTCCAGACCGTGATCCTGGGAATCGATCTGGCAGGCGTCCGAGATGGCCGTGGGCGTCTCCGCTTTATACAGGAAGTTCGATACATCGACGCCCTTTGCTTTCCAGCTGGCCACGGCATGCCGTTTGACGAGATTGTCCGTCCTGCCGACCATCTCCTCGACCTTCCGGAAGCCCAATCGGGCCATGAGCTTTCGTAAGTCTTCGGCAACAAACCGCATCAGGTTGATCACATGTTCCGGTTTGCCGGTGAATTTCTTCCGGAGCTCGGGATCCTGGGTGGCGATGCCGACCGGACAGGTATTTAAATGACACACCCGCATCATGACACAACCCAGGGCAATAAGAGCTGCGGTGCCGAACCCGAGTCCATCTGCCCCCAGCAGAAAAGCCACCGCCAGATCCCTTCCGGTCTTGAGTTGGCCGTCACATTCGAGAATGACCCGGGATCGAAGACCATTCATCACCAGGGTCTGGTGGGATTCCGCCAGGCCAAGCTCCCAGGGGAGGCCGGCATATCGTATCGATGTTTGCGGAGATGCTCCGGTACCACCGGATTCACCGCTGATCAGAATGACGTCGGAGCGTCCCTTGGCCACCCCCGCCGCCACGGTCCCCACACCCACCTCGGACACCAATTTCACGTTGACGTTGGCTTCCGGATTGGCGTTTTTCAGGTCATAAATCAGTTGGGACAGGTCTTCTATGGAATAAATATCGTGATGCGGCGGTGGCGAAATGAGCCCCACGTACGGCGTTGAATGACGGGTTTTGGCAATCCAGGGATAGACCTTGAATCCGGGGAGCTGCCCTCCCTCGCCGGGCTTTGCACCCTGGGCCATTTTGATCTGCAGGTCCGTGGCATGGGCCAGGTAGGCCCCCGTGACGCCGAATCGACCGGACGCCACCTGCTTTATGGTGCTGTTTCGCCAGTCCCCGTTGGGATCCGGGTCGTATCGGTCCGGATCTTCCCCGCCTTCTCCGCTATTGCTCTTGGCACCGATACGATTCATGGCTACCGCAAGAGTTTCGTGGGCCTCCTTGCTGATGGAGCCGTAGGACATGGCGCCGGTTTTAAAACGTTTCACGATGTCGGTCCAGGGCTCTACCTCCTCCAGGGGGATCGGCGTTTCGGCAAAACGGAACTCCAACAGCCCGCGGATGAATCCCTCCTGCTGGTTCTGGCGATCGACCAGGTCCGCAAATTCGTCCCAGGCGGCCTGATCATTATCCCGGAGGGCCTGCTGCATTTTGGCAAGGGTCTGGGGATTGTACTGGTGGGCTTCGCCATCCCGCCGCCATTTGTATTTTCCCCCCAGCTCCAGATCACGGTTTCCAGGGATTTCCGTTTTCGGATACGCACGGTTGAAACGATGCTCGATTTCCTCTGCGATAATATGGATGTCCGCACCGCTGATTCTGGAGGACGTGGCGGTAAAGTACGTCTCGACCACGCCCTCGTTCAATCCGATGCACTCGAAGATTTGGGCCCCACGATAGCTTTGAAGCGTGGAGATGCCCATCTTGGACATGACTTTCAGGATCCCTTTTCCCACTGCCTTGATATAATTGGCTGCGGCCTTCTCCAGATCCATATCCGGCAGCTCGTCGCTTCGGATCATTCCGGCAAGGGTTTCAAACGCCAGATAGGGATGGACGGCCCCGGCACCATATCCGATGAGGCAGCAGAAGTGATGAATTTCGCGGGCCTCTCCGGTTTCCACAACGATCCCGCAGCGGGTACGCAATCCTTTGCGGATCAGGTGATGGTGCACTCCGGCCGTAGCCAGCAGGGAAGGGATAGGGGCATTGTTTTTGTCGGCGCCCCTGTCTGTTAAAACCAGAATCTGGGCGCCGCCTTCCACCGCCTGGGCCGCGGCGTCGCAAAGTGCGGACATGGCTGTTTCAAGCCCCGGCCCTCCGGAGTGGGCCGGAAACAGCATCGGCACAGATGCACTCTCCAAACCGACCCTGCGTGGGTCCTTGAGGAACGCCATCTGGTTTTCGGTCAGGATCGGCTGCTTCAGACTCACTTGCCGGCAATGGCGGGGTGTCTCCTGGAACAGATCCTGTTCCTCGCCAATGGTGGTCTCCAGCGAAGTGACCAGTTGTTCGCGGATGGCATCCAGGGGCGGGTTGGTCACCTGGGCAAAGAGCTGGCGAAAGTAATCGAATAACAACCGGGACTTTCGTGACAGGATCGCCGGTGGGATGTCGTCTCCCATGGAACCGGTAGGCTCTCCGGCATCCCGGGCCATTGGGGCCAGAAGATTATTCAGGTCTTCAAGGGTGTACCCGAAAACCTGCTGTTGCCGCATTAACGATGCACCGGGGCGCACCGCTGACGGTGGCCCGGTATCCGGTTCCGGAGTCCGGATCAGGTTTTCGTCCAGCCACTGCCGGTAATTTTGCTTTCGGCTGATTTTTTCTTTGATTTCCTCGTCCTCGATGATGCGGCCTGCTTCCATATCGATGAGAAACATCCGCCCGGGCTGGAGTCGTCCTTTGTGCAGGACATTGGCCGGATCGATATCCAAAACACCGGTCTCCGACCCCATGACGACAAGACCGTCTCTGGTCACCGTATATCGCGAAGGCCGGAGCCCGTTTCTGTCCAGCACGGCCCCGACCCACTTGCCGTCGGTAAATGCAATGGATGCCGGACCGTCCCAGGGTTCCATAAGACAGGCATGGTATTCATAGAACGCCTTTTTTTCGTCCGACATGGTCTCGTGATTCTGCCAGGCCTCGGGAATGAGCATCATGATCGCATGGGGCATGGAGCGCCCGGTGTGAATCAGCAATTCGAGAGCGTTATCGAGAATCGCCGAATCGCTGGCGCCGGGAGTGGCAATGGGAAATAGACGGGCCATGTCTTCACCGAACCGGTCCGACTGGAAGAGGAACTGTCGGGCATTCATCCAGTTGATATTTCCCCGCAGCGTATTGATCTCCCCGTTGTGGCACAGGAACCGGAACGGATGGGCGAGATCCCATGAGGGGAAGGTGTTGGTGCTGTATCGCTGGTGAACCAACGCCAGGGCGCTGGTCATGTCCGGATCGAGCAAGTCCGGATAGTATGCGTGAAGCTGATGGGCCAGAAACATGCCCTTGTAGATGAACGTCTTTGCAGACAGGCTCGGAATGTGAAAAAAGTGGCCCTGCCGCAAAGCCGCCTTTCGGACGGCATTTTCAGCCAGTTTGTGGATGACGAACAGTTTGCGTTCGAAGTCATCGATGTCCTTGCAATCAGAAGCACGTCCAATGAAAAGCTGGCGAATTGAAGGCTCGGCCTGTCTGGAAATATCACCGATGGTATCACTGTTGACCGGCACCTTGCGCCAGCCAAGAAAGTGCTGGCCTTCTTGGATGACAATCTGTTCGATATGGGCCATGCATTGGTCCCTGTCCGCCGGTTCCTTTGGCAGAAATACCAGCCCGCTGGCGTACTCACCCTCCGATGGGAGTTGGATGCCTTCAATGCCGGTGGCTTTGCGGATAAAATCGTGTGGAAGCTGCATGAGAATGCCCGCACCGTCGCCGGTGGAACCATCACAGGCCACGGCACCTCGGTGAGACAGGTTAAGCAGAATTTCCAATCCGTCGGAAACAATCCGGTGGGATTTTCGGCCCTTTAAATCGCAGATGAGACCGACACCACAGGCGTCGTGTTCGAATGCCGGGTCGTAAAGCCCCCGGGGTTGCCGATCCGGGTGAAGCGTGTAGGTTTTGTCTATGGCCATCATGGTTGAAGATGCTCTAATGACGTTGGTTGTTCGTTAGGGTTATCCGATGGTGTTTTTGTCAAAGCGAATACCATAATGCAAGATAAGCGCCAGTGGCTACCAATTCAATAAACTTTTAAATCCGCGCGGGTATGAATATCTGCTCACCGCAGTAAATGCGAAAATTCTTTCGCCCTTCGGAGCGACATCGTCGCGTTTCATAATATCGGCATACGATTTTATTATTACAAAAACGTTTTAAAAAATTATGGAAAATACTTTTTTGTTATTTTTCGTTATCTTTCATCGGATCGGGTTGCACATCTCCCGGAAGCAACCTATTATCTTTCCTTTATTAAACGCTTAGCGGGCCTTATGGGTGGCGCTGGCGGAGGATCTCACGGAGATGTCCCATGACCATTCAGGTTGCTGTCAACCACCGGACCGAATACATCTATGACCGGTCTGTGGCTATTTCTCCCCATATCTTTCGGTTACGGCCGGCGGTGCACTGCCGGACGCCCATCGACGCCTACTCGCTGAAGATTACGCCGGAAGACCATTTTATCAACTGGCAGCAAGATCCGTTCGGCAACTACCTGGCCCGGGTGGTATTCCTGGAAAAAGCACGGGCCTTGACCGTCGAGGTGGACCTGATCGCCACGATGACGGCCATCAACCCGTTCGATTTTTTCTACGATAAGTCGGCCGAAAACTATCCATTTCAATACACAGACGCCCAGACAGAAGAATTGAAACCGTATCTGAAGATAACTGAGAAAGGTCCGAAACTGCTCGAACGTTTGGGCCGGATAGACCGCCGCCTGCGGTCAACCAACGATTTCCTCGTCGAACTCAATCAGAAGCTGAATCAGGAGATCGACTATACCATCCGCATGGAACCGGGTGTCCAGACCTGTGAAGAAACGCTATCAAAGGCAAGGGGCTCATGCCGGGATTCGGCCTGGTTGTTGGTGCAAATTCTCCGTCATCTTGGACTTGCCGCGCGATTTGTCTCCGGGTATCTCATCCAGTTGACACCGGACGTCAAACCTCTGGAAGGCCCTTCGGGTCCGGAAGCTGATTTTACGGATTTACACGCCTGGGCCGAGGTCTACGTACCGGGTGCCGGGTGGCTTGGCCTGGATCCCACGTCCGGTCTCTTTGCCGGTGAGGGCCATATTCCCCTGGCCTGCGCGCCGGACCCAAAAAGCGCGGCTCCCGTAGACGGCGCCACCGAACCCTGCGAAGTGACCTTTCGGTTCAACAATTCCGTCCAGCGTATCCATGAAGATCCCCGGGTGACAAAACCATACAGTGACGCCCAATGGCAGGCCATACAAGACCTGGGCGAATCCGTCGATGGAGAGCTCAGAGACAACGATGTTCGACTATCCATGGGCGGCGAACCGACGTTTGTCTCCATCGATGACATGGAATCGGAACAGTGGAACACCGCCGCCGACGGCCGGCATAAGCGGGAACGCGCGAAAGATTTGATTCGAAGATTGTACAATGCCTTCGCCACCGGCGGTTTTTTGCACTACGGGCAGGGAAAGTGGTATCCGGGGGAGCTGTTGCCCCGGTGGCAGATGAGCTGTATCTGGCGAAAAGATGGCGTTCCTCTGTGGCGACACCCGGAACTGCTGGCAGATCCAGACGACGCGTCCGATGTGGATCATACCAGGGCCCGGCGGCTCATCAGGGAAATAACGAAGGCCTTGGGGGTAGATGCGACCCATATTCGGGACGGATACGAAGACGCACTGTATCATATCTGGCAGGAATCGAATCTTCCCCCGGATGTCGACCCGCTGGCCCATGACCTGGATGATCCCATCGAGCGGCAGAAGCTGGCGATGATTCTCGACGGCCGATTGGGAAGTCCGGTGGGATACGCCCTTCCCTTGAAATGGATACCGGAAACGTTTCGGTGGATGACCAGCCCGTGGATTTTCCGCCGGCTGCAGATGTTTCTGCTGCCCGGAAACTCTCCCATGGGTTTTCGATTGCCACTGGACGCGTTGCCCTGGACCGCTCGACACCCAAAGGACAAAAAATCCACCGATAACGGGGAAGACGATACCCCTCCGACCGTCGAAGACCTGGCCGCGCAGGTCGGGCCGCCGCCGGTATTACCGCCCCTTGCCGAACGTTTCGAGCAGGGACTCGGGTCGAATACCCCACGAGTAAAAAAGGCCGCTCATAGAAAGACCGAAAAAGCCGACCTCAACGACGGAGAATCAAAAGTGGCCCACACCGCCCTGTGTGTGGAGGTCCGAAACGGTTGCCTTCATGTGTTTTTGCCGCCTGCCGACGACCTGGAGGCTTACCTCATCCTGCTGTCGGCGGTGGAGACCGCTGCGGTCCGCCTGGAGCAACCGATTGTGCTCGAGGGCTATCTCCCGCCGGACGATCACAGGATATCACTCTTGATGGTGACACCGGATCCAGGGGTTATCGAAGTAAACATTCAGCCGGCGGACAGCTGGCAAACCCTTGTTTCCAATACGGAAACCTTGTATGAGGAAGCGCGCAAGGCGAGGCTGAGTACCGAAAAATTCATGGTCGACGGACGACACACCGGTACCGGCGGCGGAAATCATGTAACGCTGGGGGGCCCCACACCGGCAGACAGCCCTATGCTGCGCTGGCCGGAGCTGCTGCGAAGCCTGATTACCATTTGGCAGCATAATCCAGGCCTGTCCTACCTGTTTTCAGGGCATTTTATCGGACCCACGTCCCAGGCCCCGCGTGTGGATGAGGCTCGGGACGAACAGCTCTATGAACTGGAAATCGCTTTTGGACAGATGCCCCGGGGAGAAACGGATCAATACTGGTTGACGGATCGACTGCTGCGCAACCTGCTGATCGACGCATCCGGGAATACCCATCGTTCCGAGTTTTCCATCGACAAGCTCTATCCCCTGGAGCCCGGGGGGCGACGTCTGGGGATCGTGGAACTGCGTGCCTTTGATATGCCGCCCTACTACCGGATGAGTCTTGTGCAGATGCTTTTGCTGCGGGCCCTCATCGCCCGGTTCTGGCAACAGCCCTACGACAAACCTCTGGTTCGATGGGGTACGGAGCTTCACGACCGGTTTATGCTGCCCCATTATGTGCGCACCGATGTAAAGGATGTGGTGGATGATCTCCAGCGATCCGGATACGGATTTCAGATGTCCTGGCTGGCCCCCTTTTTTGAATTCCGATTTCCAAAATACGGGGTCGTTCAGATCAACGACATTAATCTGGAACTGCGTGCCGCCATCGAGCCCTGGCATGTACTGGGGGAGGAGATCACCAGTTTCGGAACGGCGCGGTATGTGGATTCGTCCATGGAACGCATGCAGATAAACGTCCGGGGCTTGACCGACTCCCGCTATGTTGTTACCTGTAACGGTCGCCGGGTACCCCTGAACAACACCGGCACCCATGGCGACTATGTGGGCGGCGTCCGTTATCGCGCCTGGCAGCCGTCCTCCGCCCTTCATCCGACCATCGGCATCGATTCCCCACTGGTGTTCGATGTCATCGATACATGGAACGGGTGTGCCATCGGCGGGTGCACCTATCACGTGAGTCACCCCGGGGGACGCAGCTACGAAACCTTTCCGGTCAATGCCTACGAGGCAGAATCGCGCCGGATCAACAGATTTTGAAACTACGGTCACACCCCCGGAGTGTTTCGACCGCCGCCGGTGGTCAGCGATGTCGGCCGATTTATCCCCGAGGGACATCCCCCAGGCCCCATGGCGCTACCGGTGGAAGAAGTCAATGCCGACTTTCCGCACACACTGGATCTGAGGCGCAGAGCCGATTCCCTTGAATAACGAGGGAATCCGAACTGGTGTGTCCGTTATCCTGGCCAATACTGAGAATACAAAACCCATGAGTGATCGCGCCGGTACATCCCATATCGCTGCACCTTCGGCAGCCAACCTCAGCCAGGGCTATCAACTCCTGGACGGCCGCCGTGATGCCATGATTCATGAGGGCGCTATTCAACCCCACTGGACGTCGTTCATCGATGCCATTCAGCGCATGGGGGTCGAAGAACTGGAGCAGCGGCAGGACGAGATCAACCGCCTGCTCCGGGAAAACGGAGTAACCTACAACGTCCACGGGGAAACGGGTGGCATCAGCCGGCCCTGGCAGCTGGATCCCATTCCCCTGCTCATCGACAATGCCTACTGGCAACGCCTGGAAGAGGGGCTGGTCCAGCGCGCGCTTCTGCTCGATCTGATTCTTTCCGATATTTATGGCCCCGGCAATCTGGTACGGGAAGGTCTCCTGCCGCCTGAACTACTGTACGACAGTCCGGAGTTTTGCCGACCCTGTAGCGCCTCCCTCCAGGCCGGACAGCGGCGGCTTTTTCTATATGCCGCCGATCTCGCCAGGGGTATGGACCATGGGCTAGTGGTTCTGGCCGACCGTACCGAAGCGCCTTCCGGTGCCGGCTTTGCGGTGGAGAACCGTTTGATCATGGATCGGCTTTTCCCCGACCTGGTTCGTGATTGCTATGTGCGGCGTCTGTCGACCTTTTTCAGGGCATTGCGGACCGGGCTGGAGGAGG
>Ga0056111_1000107_pt1 | contig 13464 bp, 13 predicted proteins | sample WorMetloBBELIZE2_FD_83874 | JGI IMG/M metagenome (GOLD analysis project Ga0056111, IMG submission 83874) | Marine gutless worms symbiont microbial communities from Max Planck institute for Marine Microbiology, Germany - Olavius longissimus B... ... | reverse complement strand
CACCAAATCCGTGGTTACCGTTTTGGCGACGATGAGGGATGGGACAATGAACTCGGGTTGAAAACGGAGATCGTGCCGCTATCCAAACCCTTCGGCCTGTATGCCGGCAATGTCTTCCAGGGAATTGTCAAATTAAACGGAAAAGCGGTGCCCTATGCGACGGTTGAAGTCGAATATTACAACCAGGACCCAAAAAAGCAGCGGCGCCCACAGAAACCATGATCACCCAGACGATCAAGGCGGATGGAAACGGAGTCTTCACCTACGCGGCCCCCACAGCCGGATGGTGGGGATTTGCTGCTCTGATCCCAGCCGATTTTAAACTGGACTACCAGGGGCAGAAAAAAGACGTCGAGTTGGGTGCAGTCCTGTGGGTCAAGTTTGAAGCGTGGCGGCAGTAACCAAAGCGCAACCAGTCGGCATCAACAAATAGATGTAGCCTTCCAGATTAGGAATCATACCAAGTTCCAACCATCGATTGGATGTCAACCTGACTTGCTGATATCCCCAAGTTGCCTAATCGTAAGTATGAATAATATTAGCTAAAGAAAAATGGCATTTTAGAGATTTATCCGCGGCGAAGCCGCGTTTCATAAAATCTTAAAGGATTTTATATGCATTTATCAGAAGGTATCCTCTCCGGACCGGTGTTGGTGACAGGAGCTGCGTTGGCAGCGGTGGGCATCGGCATCGGGTTGAAACAACTCGATTATGACAGGATCGCCCAGACCGGGATCCTGTCGGCCTCGTTTTTCGTGGCATCGCTGATCCATGTTCCGATCGGGCCTTCCAATATTCATCTCATTCTAAATGGTGTTGTGGGTCTATTGCTGGGATGGGGGGCGTTTCCGGCGATCCTGGTAGCTCTTGTTCTTCAGGCAGTGCTGTTTCAATACGGCGGCATCACCACCCTCGGCGTCAACACCGTGTTGATGGCCGCTCCCGCCGTCCTGTGTTATTATCTCTTCCGCCCCTTGATCCGAAGTGAAAAAAAAGCCCAGTTTCTCATCGGAGCTTTTCTCATTGGAAGCGGTGCGATCATATTCAGCGGTATTATCCTTGGGCTCTCTTTGGTATTTACAGGGGAAAGCTTTTTTCAAGCCGCAGCTCTGGTTGTTGTTGCCCATATCCCTGTCATGGTCATCGAGGGCGTGATCACCATGTTCTGCGTTGGATTTATCAAGAAAGTACAGCCGGCTATGTTGTCGGGTGCCGCCCGATAACGCCGACTTGTGATGTTATAAATAAGAACTAATTTCCATTGTTGTTCTGGTTCATTCGGACGATGCCGGGGGATGACGCCATGACTCGATTCACCAAGGTTGCTTTCATACGCCTGTTATTATTTGGAATAGTTGTGCTACCAGGGCTGTGGGCGCATCCGGCCGCTGCCCATCGCGTGACCGTTTTTGCATGGGTCGACGGCGACATGGTGCACACCCAAAGCAAATTCAGCGGAGGCAAAAAAGTGGTGGGTGGTCAGGTGATCGTCTCCGACATGCAGGGAAATCGTCTTGTCGAGGGCCGAACCGACGAAACCGGGGCTTATTCGTTCAAGATTCCGAAGGCAACCGCCATGCGCATCGAGTTGATCGCCGGTATGGGCCACCGGGGGGAGTGGGTGATCACGGCGGAAGAAATCGGAGCCACCGGAGCGGTAACTTCTGAGGCGAAACGTACGCCGAGCAGGGATACCCCCTCGAATGATCACGTCACGCCGACCGCAACAGCTGACCTTGGCCGGGAGGATATCGAGCACATAGTTAAAGCGGCATTGGATCGGAAACTGGAGCCCTTGATGCGTATGATCGTCGAAAATCGGCCCTCAGGTCCCTCGATTTCCGATATTTTCGGAGGGATCGGATACATTCTTGGTCTTGTCGGACTTGCCGCGTATGTTCATTACCGTAAAAAATCAAAGGAAACGACGGAGTGATTGCTGCCGAAACTTTTGCTGTGGGCGATTCGCCCATGCACCGTCTGGATCCACGCATCAAGATCGTCTCAGCAACCCTGTTTTCGTTCACTGTGGCCCTGGCGTCAGACTTTTCAGCGCTTTTTGCCGCCCTCGGTGCTTCCCTTATTCTCATAGTTTTTTCCGGACTGGATTTTCGATCTGTTCTCAAACGCCTGGCCCTGGTCAACGGATTCATCCTGTTCTTCTGGCTGGTGCTGCCGCTCACAGTCCCCGGAGAGCCGGTCATGCGCATCGGCCCCTTCTCCCCCACCCGGGAAGGCGTCCTACTGTCCGCTCAAATTACTGTTAAATCCAATGCGATACTAATTTCCCTGATTGCCTTGCTGGCCACCTCTTCCATCTCAACGCTGGGCCATGGACTGAACCGGCTGAGGGTACCGGATAAACTGGTCCTGTTGCTGCTGCTCACATTTCGGTACATCTTTGTGCTGATGCAGGAATACCAGAGGCTAAGGCGCGCGATCCAGATCCGCGGATTCAAGCCGGGCACCAACCTGCATTCGTATCGCACCTATGCCTACCTGGTCGGCATGCTGTTTGTCCGGGCAGCCGCCCGCGCCGAAAGAGTGCATCAGGCCATGCTGTGCCGCGGGTTTCAGGGCAGATTTCTCAGCCTGAGGGTATTTTCCCTCGAAACATCCGACAAGATTTGGACCGCTGTTCTAATATTGATGATCGCCGGGGTGGGAGCCGTGGAATGGAGCAACCTGTAGTTATCGAAATGCGGGATATCGGGTTTCAATATCCCTCCGGGCGTAACGTTCTCGAGCATATTGATTTCAAGCTGGAGCCCGGAGAGAAGATCGGCTTTATTGGGCCGAATGGCAGTGGAAAGTCGACCTTTCTCCATTTGATCATGGGATTGCTGAAACCCAGCACCGGCGAAATCCGTCTTTTTGGTAAGTCCGCCCGTAAAGAAGCGGATTTTCGGAGCAGCCGACAGAAAATCGGGATCCTTTTTCAACATGCAGACGATCAGTTGTTCAGCCCGACAGTTCTGGAGGATGTTGCCTTTGGCCCTCTGAATCAGGGTTATCCTCCCGCTGAGGCACGGGCTATGGCTCTGAAAACACTTGATGAACTGGATTTAAGAGGTTTTGAAGATCGGGTGACCTACCGACTATCCGGAGGAGAAAAAAAACTGGTGGCGCTGGCCACCGTGCTGGTTATGGCGCCCGATGTCCTGCTGCTGGACGAACCCACCACCGGCCTGGATGAGACTACGATTATTCGGATTACCGATATATTAAACAGCTTGGAGATTGGATATATTATCGTATCCCACGAGTATGACTTTCTCGCGCTGACCACCCGGTTGATCTACAGCTTTCAGGAGGGTCGCATTGTTTTCAATGGCGACGCCTCAAAAATTCACAGCCATTATCACAGCCACCCCGCCGGCAGCATCCCCCACAGGCATTCCGAGCACGGGCGGAATGAGGAATGACGTCCTGACATCCTGCTCTCGGGCATCTATAGCAATTACCAAAATATGTTCCGTTTAGGTGAAAGGTGTTCCTGCCAACACACCTCCATGTAGAGATAATACACACGCCTGGGTGCTCGGCGTCGGGATCGCTATCGGTATCGGAATCGAGACAGGCCGGTTATCTTTAACGTCGATACCGATTCCGATTACTCCGGTATGTTGGCTTTCGTATTCCGTTTTTTCGTCATTCCGGACTTGATCCGGAATCCAGAGTAATTACAGGTTATTAAAACTCTGGATGCCGGATCAGGGTCCGGCATGACGCGGTTGATGTGTATTTATCGGTAATTACGACACAGCCTCTGATGGGGGAAGACCGCTGGGGGTGCTAGAAAGGTCAATATCATCATCCTTAGATTTGTTTATAGGCCCGTATTCAAATATTCTCCCTCCCTTTGGGGGAGGGATTCAAAGGGAGGGGTATAAGAGGCTCGTTCCTTATTTTAGCTCACAGGATCGCCTTTTTGTTCTTTGTGGTAAATCTCATCGCAGCCTCAATCCGCGCGCGTTCCTTTTCTCTTTAAAAGGTTTTGAAATTCGTGGGTGGCACGCAGATTTTCCAGATCCGGATCGCTTTCTATTAGATTCCAGTTCCCGTAGCCGTTGTCCAGAGCTCTCTCAAGCCATTGGATGGATTCGGTAAATTCCCGGTTCTTGGAGTAAATGCAAGCGATATTGTAATGGATCTGCGGCTGATCGGGCGACATTTGAGACAATTGAAGCAGTATTTTCAGTGCTCGTAGGTCACCACCCTGCATAGTATAAAGTCCGGCTAAATACTGAAGCGCCGTTTTATTTTCAGGTTCGATGGCGAGGGTTCTTTCCAGGTAGGTAAGAGCGGAACTCGAATTTCCCGCTTCCAAATGCAGTCCTCCCAGGGAAATGAGCAGTTCGACATTATGCGGTTCGCTTTTTAGTCGGACCTCGGCGTTTTCTATGGCCGGAGCGATATGCGCTTTGATAGCCAGGGCCCTTTCGAGATTTCCTCGGAACTCTTGCTGTCCCGGCTTCAGGCCCAGTGCTTTTTGATATTCTCTGATGCATGCATCATAAAATCCCATCTGGCATAGTATCCCGCCAAGATCATTGTAAAACTCTGCTGTTCCGGGCTTCAGGGAGATCGCCTGTTGAAGATGATGGATCGCTTCTTCGTGTTTTCTCCTGCTGGTTAAGAAGCAACGCCATATTGTGATGAGCACCAGCATGCTCCGGGTCTATTTCAAGGGCAGTCTGGAAGTGCCTCTGCGCCTCGGTATACTCACCGCGTTCTTTTAGAATAACTCCCAGATTTATATTGGAAGCCACGTGATTTGAATTCGTTAACAGGGCTTTCCGGTAATACGCTTCTGCGGTATCAACGTCGCCTCGCTTTGAGTATGCGCGGCCGTATAAAACAAAGGGAGTGGCCTGGTCGGGCTGGATGTCAATGGATCGCTCGATATACACAATTGCCTTATCGATCTTATTAGCGTTGATGAGCAAGCCGGCCAGGTTGTTCAAATAAAGTGTATCCTCGGGATCATATCCAAGCGCTTTCTCAAAGTAACCGATGGCATCATCGAATCTGTTCGTACGTTCCATATATACACCCAGATTGTTATACACGACGCCGTTGTTGTTTCCGGCATCCACCGCATGCCGAAACAGGCTTAGGCTGTTTTTCCATCGGCTGACCTGTATGGCCGTAATGGCAGAAAAGGCGACCAGTATGGATAACGCCAGGGCTGAAGCGATTTTCCGATTCCTTTGCCATTTGGAGGCGATCTCTGCTCCACCCCATGAGATGATTATGAAAATGCCAATCAAGGGGACATAGGTATACCGGTCGGCCATGGCCTGGACACCCACCTGGATCACCCCAATAACCGGTCCGAGGGTACCTATATACCAGAGCCATCCGACGGCAAACCAGGGCCGCTTTCTTAAATGCATCACTGCCAGCATAGTTATGAAAAGTATGAATACAGCGGTTGCGGCTATTTTCCACCACGGAAACGCTTCCGGGAACGAATAACTCACGGCAAGGGGATGGGGAAATATGGTTTTGCCCAGATAAGCGACGTACGAAAACAAGGCATTGGCCACCCGAAAGGGGAAGGGAACAACTTTGATAGCTTCCTGCTGGGCGAAAACCGTAATCAAACTGGAAGCCACCGAAAGAAGGAGCAAGGGGAGTTTCTCAATGAACATTTTCCGGAACCAGGGAACCAATTGATCCGGATAAGACAGATCGCCGTTAAATCGTTTCAATGGCCAGTAATCTAATAGCAGGAGAACAAATGGCAAAGTAACGAGCATCGGCTTGGCCATCAGGCTGAGAGCGAAAAGCAGCGTCACCAGAAAGTAATGACGAATCGTCGGCGAGGCGGTGTATTTCGCGTATACCAGATGGCTAAAAATCCGAATAGGGTGCTCAGGACATCTTTCCGCTCAGCGATCCAGGCAACCGACTCCACATGCAGGGGGTGCAGCGCAAAAAGGGCTGCCACAAAAGCGCTGCGCCAGAAAGCACCGGTCATGTATTTTAGACTCAGAAAAAGAAGAATGGTGTTCAGGATGTGATATCCGACATTGACGAGATGATGCATGCCGGGATTCATCCCGAACAACTGAATGTCGACCATGTGGGAAATCCAGGTCAGGGGATGCCAGTTTGAGGAATGTATTTCTGTAAAGGCCCAAACGACACTTTTCGAGTTCAATCCATCCTGAATCGCGGAATTTTCATAGACGTACTCGTTGTCATCATAAACCAGAAATTCAAAGCTGCGGACCTGTCCATATACTGCCAGAATGGAAAGAGAAAGGATCAAACAGACAAGGGCGGTATGGTAACGGGCTGGTATGCTGGGCTTCATCCAATTATTTGATTCCATGAATGCGCTTATCTGAGAATCTCCAGCCGGCATATTTTCACCACGAAGATCACTAAGAAAGATAGTTTAATTTCGTTTCGTTATCTTCCTGCTCTTCGCCTGCCGTGCCAAAGCGTCTGCGACGGCTGGTGGCCTTCGTGGTGCGACAAATCCATTTTTATCCAGCTTGTGATTTCTGGATGACCGCATTCATAAATTGTCAGAATTGTCGGATGACCCTATAGCATAAGATTCGGATAAACTCTATGAGGATGGACCGCTCGCCTGGAACTCACTGTCAAAAGGCGATGTTTCCTGTCTTCTGTTTTCGAAAAGGGTACTCATATCTAATTTTTTTCTATGATCTCAAAGATTTTTTTCATCAGCTGTTCCAGTCCAAACGGTTTCTGAATAAATCCCTTGCAGCCCCGCTGCAAAATTTCCGATGCCTTCCCATCGATGCTGTAGCCGCTTGAGAGCAGGACCTTGGCGTGGGGATTGATCGCCTTAATTTCATCAAAGACCTCGCCGCCAATATCCGGCATGATCATATCCAGGATGACCAGATCGATGTCACCCCCCTGGTCCCGATACAGATCGATGGCCTCTTTTCCGCTCATGGCGCTGACGACTGAAAAGCCGGCCTTTTGAAGCATTTCGATACCAACATCGACGGCGACTTCTTCATCATCGACCAGCATCACCTTTCCCTGACCGGTGATAACGTCCGGCTCAGACGCTTCCTGATGCTGAGGTTCTTTATCGGTGCCCGGAAGGTAGATGTTAAACGTGGTTCCCTGGTCGATTTTCGATTCGACGTCGATAAAGCCATCATGGGCTTTAACGATGCCATAGACCGAGGCAAGCCCCAGGCCGGTCCCTCGGCCAATCTCCTTGGTGGTGAAAAAGGGTTCGAAAATCCGTTCCAGGTTCTTTTCGTCAATACCGATGCCGGTGTCTCTGACCTGTAGATGCACGTAGGGTCCGGGCTTTGGCGCATTTACCTGCTGGCCAATATCCTGGTGGACGACCGACGAGGTCTTGAGGAAAAGATCCCCACCGTCCTGCATGGCATCTGCGGCATTTATGTAAAGATTCATCAGAACCTGTTCGATCTGGGCCTTGTCCGCTTCGATCGCCTTGAGGCTTGAGTCCAGGTCGAGGTGAACGGTGATATCCTTCCGGGTCCGGCCGAAAGTCTCGGATGTTTCCATGGCAATCTTGTTGAGGTTCACCGGATTGATCTCATATCGTCCCTTTCGGGCATACCCGAGAAGATGTCCGGTTAACTGCGCGCCGCTTTGAATCAAATGCTCTATGGATTTTATCCTCTTGAAATTAGGGTGGTTTTCGTCCATTTCGCTCAGCATGAGGGATAGATTCCCCTGGATACCCAGCATCAAATTGTTAAAATCGTGGGCTACTCCACCGGCCAGGGTGCCGATGGCTTTCATCCGTTCGGAATGCTGGAGCTGGACCTCAAGTTTTTTTCTTTGGGAAATGTCACGCAGAATGACCAGCATTCCTGCCGGTTTTCCTTCGTGATCATCGTAGCGTGAGGCACTGATACTGACATCGATGAGTTGCCTGTCTTTGGTGTATCGTCGCGATTCGTACCCCTGGCAGATGACGCCGTTTTCGATCACCTCCCGGATAAGTGACATGGTGGCCTCTTGTTCGGCGGACGGCAGGTAAGGAACCGGTTTCCCTTTCACTTCTTCCTCCGTCCATCCGAACAGTTGCGTAAAGACAGGACTGATATATTGGACGTTTCCTTTGAGGTCATAAATGACAATGGGATCAGGGGACGAATGGGTGAGAGACCGGTAGACCTCCTCTGCCCGTTTGGATTCCGCATACAGGTCACGGTATTTATTTTCACTTTCCATCTGTGCGTGTTCAGCTTTTTTGCGTTCGGTGATGTCCTTCAGACACCCCTCGTAGTAGAGGACTCTGTCGTCGGCCTCACGCACCGTTCTTGACTGGTTTTCCACCCAGATGACATTGTCGTTAAACTGGCGCATTTCGATTTCGTGGGTGATGATGTCCCCACCGCTTTCCATCAGGTGTTTCCATAGGGCGCGATCGTTGGGATTGGCGTACATGTCCGAGGCATTGCGCTGCAGGAACGATTCCCGACTGGGGTATCCGAGCATACTGACCAGATGGGCGTTTACATCCAGGATTTGTCCGTCAGGACCGGTTTGATATAGTCCGATGGGGACCCCGTCGAAGAGGTTCCGGTAGTGGGTTTCACTCTCTTTGAGAACCTCCTGAGTCTGTTTCAGCTCTTCCACCCGTTCCTGAAGACTGTTAAACAGTTCACTGAGCTGCCTCGACACCCGATCGAATGCCTGGGCCAGGGCACCTATCTCATCGTTTCGATTGAGCATTTCCGGGGGACCACTGAATTTCCAGTCGTCTTTCCCGAGATTGCGGACCGCTTCGCCAAGATGCTAGATCGGCAGAATATAGATCAGGGCCGCCCGCCGTCCGAGGAGATACACTCCACCGAAGGTCAGAAACAGTACGGCAGCCGCCGCAGCAGCAAACATCCATGTGCCGCGGGAAGCGAACCGGCGATAGCGCTCCGCGATTTCATCGGATTTGGCGTCCATGGCCGCCACCGGAAGCGAGAACTCATCAATGTAGGTGGTGGCCGCGATCATAAGTGTGACCCCGTGAAAACTTGCCGACACCGGCGTCATGGTCATATATTTTTTTCGGATCCTTCCGTCCGGTTCCAGCCAGTCGTAATAGCCGGAGATCTCGACGCCGGTCAGCGTCGGCTCGAAAATCGCCCACCACGACGGCAGTTTTTTTGCCAGCAGCGCCATGTCGGTATCGATCAGTTTCGGATTGGGGTGAATCCGCATGATTCCCGTTCGCGCCTCATAAAGGCAGGTATAGCCGGTATCCCCGACACCCTGGAGAGCAATGTCCCGGAAAGCACGATTTTCCTGAAGCTCCTCCATCGACCCGACGGGATTGGATTTCAAAAACACTTCTACCTGTCTGGATACATCCCGAGCCTTGTTCTGGATGACGATTTCGCCAAGCTCTTTGAGGTGATCGTTGGCGTCGCTGTTTAGGTCTCGAATCGATCGTTCGATGAGATTCCCAACCGACATGGTGGCCGTAATTGCGCCTGCCAACCCCAATACAAAAATCAGGATAAGCGGTATCAGCGAGATCAGGAGATAGTCTTTCGTAAACTGTAGAGCAATGGAGTCGGATTCTTGTCTATTGGCGTTCATTTTCACTTCTACCTCGAAATTGACGGCGTGATTGCTTTCGGTTCCCCTATGGGTCGTCTGTAAAATTCCGCCAATAATAATGGGTGTTTATAACCTCCCAGTCGATTCGAATGACCTCAAATCGACCTTTCTTTACTAAGAGCAAGAAGTGTGCCAGATATTGCGGTGAAAATCCGAACCGCGGACCTAAAGAGGGATTTCGCAACGGAATTCTGGCATTTAGTATAGATGTCAGAATTCCGTTGCGTTTTCCGGCATTGATCCCTCCCCTTTGAAGGGGGAGGGTCTGGGAGGGAGTGAGGCTGCTCCCCCTCCCCTTGCCTTTCCCACCCACCAGGGGAGGGGGAGCGCCAATCGGAACATATTTTGGCAATGTCTATACTATGATGGGGGATAGGAAGGGCAGTTGTGTTGCATCGGGGAAAAGATCTTCCCGGAACAGTTGCCTTGCCACTGGTGTTTCCAGATGTTTACGTATACTGGTCATGATGCGGACGTCCACGGGGATGGGCGGGATGCAATAGATATTGGAGGAGCAGGACGACGAGGAATAACCCGGAAACTTCACGCGGGCTATTCCGCGTTCCGAAACATCAAATTGACATCGAGAAGCAGGGTGTTGCGAGCCGGCGCCGGGCCGTCCGCACCCTCGATGTCAAATACCGTGAGATCAATCCGGAATGCCCCTCGCACCAGGAGGTGGGGCTGTCCGTCCGGACCCACGACCGGTTCGATTTCAACGGGAAGAGACATCGGCTTTTCGGTTCCCTTGAGCGAGAACACGCCAGTTATGCCGACAGGCGTCAGGCGGCCCCATCCGATGGGGTCCACATCCCCCTGCACCGATTCGATGCGAAATGCGGCGGTTTTGAACTTCCGGCTGTAGAGAAACATGCTTCCCTGCAGCGCTTCATCCAACGTGGGTTCGCCCATGGTCACCGATTTCGGATCGATTTCCACATATCCGGTCATTCCGTCTACCCGGCGATTTTCGGCTAACGACAGCTTCCCCATGCCACGTGTGACTTCTCCGGTGTACTGGTCCAGTGGGGCTGGAAACCGAAGCTGAATCATGGGTGGGTCATCCGGTCCGGGCTGATCCAACGTCCATGAGGTTGGAATCTCTCCAGAAACGGCAGCCAGTGATGCCTTGGAAACGTCGGGTGCTTCCGGCAAAGGAAAGCCTAGTGCATCCCAGGTCGTCTCAGGGATGTTGCGGGACACCGGATCGAAACCATCGCCCCCTTCCGGATCCTGGATCCGTTTTTCGACTTCACGCTCCATAATGGCGGCGGCTTTCCGGAACATTTTCTTCCGATCTTTCCATGGCCCGACAATGGGTGGTTTTTTTAGCTCGAACACCGGCTCTTTACAGTGAAACTGGGAGTAGATAGCCAAAGACAGGAAAAGAGTGCCGTCATCTGCCCGCCAGGGATAAAAATCCATATAAAATCCCCGGTCCGCGCGCCCCAAAGTAATGGATTCCCGGTATTTAAACCGTTTAAATCCTTTGGTCAGGGCCTTATGAGCCTCCTTGAGAAACGATTCATGATCGTAGCCCGGTGGCGGCGTTCCGGTTACCCGGCTGATTTTAATCGGAACCCATGTCCGGGTCCGCCCCTTTTCCCACACAGGAATCTGCTGCCGCTGCAAGGTCTCTTTCCCCTGGGGTACGAAGCGGGATGTCCGCATGAAGTTCCGTACACGGGGCATCGTTGTGGTACGCCCCTGATAGATGGATCGCCCCCGGAAGTTCTGGTAGACCAACAGCGGGGTGATGCCAACCTCTTCGGGGGCGCCGGCACCGGCTTCGCGAACGGAAACCGTGACATTCATCTTTTCGACAAGGCGGCGGATTTCAGGCAGTTGGTTTGCCTGGAACTGACGGCCAACATCCGATTTTCCTGATTGCACAAAGACAATCAGTTGCTCATCCGCAACGGCCGCATGCACCGGATCGGTGGCCATCAGGAAAATCATTGCCAGCATCCCAACCATTACAGTGATCTTTTTCGTTCGCAATGTCATAAGGCGTCTCTCCCGATTATTTCCGGCATTGGGCATGTTCTCAAGAAATGAAAGGTCATTGCCCACGGTTATCAGGAAGGATAAGCATCGGGATTTCGGGGGCAAGAAATGCCGGATTCATTATCATGCGATGATGGGGCTTGCTGAAGCCCATTTCATGGATAATGTAAGTTTTGTATCCATTTACAGGATAGTTTCCTTAATGCCGAACCCGGTTACAGCGATTTCCAGACAACGTGTCTGAGTACGTCCTGATCCGAATATCCGGGCTCTTTTCCCTTTCAGAGGCAGTCAACTTGAAACTCATCGGACAGGAGGGGAAATGGAGAGTACATCCCATACCACTTCAGGCATCGAACTGATGGTCAAAGAGTGCCGCTACGAATTTCAGCGCACAGAGAATATCGACTATTATTCCAAAGAAGACTACCACGAGGCAGAACGGAAATATGTCAAGCTATGTCTGTCTGGCCTCACCCAAACGACGCGCTCACAGACTCCTTGAGCCAGCTATCGTCATTTTCAGAATCTTGTTCCGTTTCATAAACGCATCAGGCCGGTACGGCTTGTCGGGTCGAAGCGTCAGCGAAGCCTGATGCCCGACCCTTCTGCATTATACTGAGATTCCCTTTGTCAGCGCCTATGGAAACAAATTTCATAAAAAAAGGGTTGTGGCGAATGCCACAACCCTTTTTTTATATGGTAGGCACGGGGAGATTTGAACTCCCGGCTTCTACCGTGTCAGGGTAGCGCTCTCCCCCTGAGCTACGTGCCTGTATCTGCTAGAATTCGGCTTGTTAGCACCGAGCCGGGGGGCTGTCAAGGAAAATGAAAATGCTGGCAGATTTCGGATTTATCTGGATTCCGGTCTCCCTATCTGTTTGCAGCTGTTAAGATTCGAGGATCTTGATTTAAATCACGGACGTTCATCCTGCCCCAGGGCTTCCTGGAGCATACTGACGCCCGAGTAGATATAATGAAGTCCGGACAAGACGGTGAACCCAGCGGTGGCCCAGTACAGAATCGATTTGACCATAGCTATCGCATGGGGTGCGGGATCGAACAGCACGACCATGACTGTCGCAATTTGAAGGCAGGTGGTGATTTTGCTGATCAGGCTCGGTTTGACCTGGAAACGCACATTAAAGATTCCGAACACCGCAACTCCCAGGGCAATGATGATATCCCGCGAAATGATGATTACGGCAATCCAGTTGGGGACGATCTGAAGAAAGGCCATACATATGTAAGCAGACAGGATCAGCACCTTGTCGGCAATGGGATCCAGAAAAGCACCCAGGACCGTTCGCTGGTTGTAATGCTTGGCAATGAATCCGTCCAGGCCGTCGCTGATTCCGGCCACCGCAAAGATAATCAACGCATAGAGATACTGATGCCGCAAAAGGACAATAACAAAAGCCGGTGCCAGCAGAATACGTAAAATGGTGAGCGTGTTGGGAATGTTTATGGAGAAACGGGGTATTTTTTGATCCGGCGTCGGCATGGCCTCTGAAAAGATTTCATGTAATGTTTGGGTTAACCCGGGATCAGCTCGATCCTCAGAAACCCTGACGAAACCTCGGAAATATTGATTCCGAACGCATCGAAGGTTTTCAGCAGTAATGCATCGGCAAGATCTCTTTCGCTACCGTCGAAATCCACTACAAGACTGGCTTCATCCGCTTTCATTTCCCTGGTTTGCAGTTCATTGACCCCGGGTATCTGGCTAAGGGTTCTGCGAAACAGCACAAAGTTGGCCAGGTTGCGGGTTCCTTCAACGGTAATTCGGATTTCAGCAGGCGGCTTTTCCGCACCCCATGTTTCGAGAATCCGGTTTGACAGAGCTTCGCCCACCAT
>Ga0056111_1000106_pt1 | contig 13504 bp, 11 predicted proteins | sample WorMetloBBELIZE2_FD_83874 | JGI IMG/M metagenome (GOLD analysis project Ga0056111, IMG submission 83874) | Marine gutless worms symbiont microbial communities from Max Planck institute for Marine Microbiology, Germany - Olavius longissimus B... ... | reverse complement strand
GAAAAAATGGTTGACAGGCTCACCGCATCTGTTATGATAAAAACACTACGAACTTAGGAGACACAAGTGAAGAAGAAATATATTAAACCAGAATTGGTAAATATCATCACCGTGGGGGGGGGGGAAGCCGAATAATAGATCGGCGGAACGCATGGGAACGGTATTAATGCACGGAGGAGGGCATGAAAATGACACATTAGTCAGGGTATCAAATGTATTTCGTTCTTCCCCTGGAGGACCTATAATGCATATCAGTAATGCGCATATGAAAAGCGATAAACACTATAATAATTGGACGTTCACACTAACAAACACCGCCGCAGCATCCGACGTAGGCCCCTCTTGAACAACATCTGTGTGCTAATATCACGCAATGACAAAAACAGAGGTTTTAGCTTTATTTGATAAATGGAACAATGCGCTGGCAAGCGGTGATCCGCAACAAGTTGCCAAACTATACGCAAGCGATGGTATTTTATTACCAACAGTATCTAATAAAGTACGGCATAACCACGACGAAATTGCAGATTACTTTACGCATTTTCTTAAAAAAAATCCGCTTGGAGTTATCAACGAAGCAAACATACGGGAATTTGGTGAGGTTATTGTTAATTCCGGAATTTATACCTTTACTTTTGCAGACAAAACTTCAGTGCAAGCCAGATTCACTTTTGTTTACCATGAGGTTGATGGCGAATGGTTGATAATTGAGCATCATTCCTCGCAGATGCCGAAAGTGTTGTCAGGCTAAATATTAAGCTATCCTCTGCACCCTAGTGCCGGATAGCATTTGCACTTTACCGACCAGCTCAAGTTCAAGCAGTTCAGCCGAGACTTTGTCCACTGCCAGTTGACTTTTGCTTACCAGGTCGTCAATTAGCATTGGTTCAAACTCGATATATTGTAATAAACTAGAGTCTTTGTCTTTTGTTGTAACTTCAGATGCCATGCTTTGTACTAATTGCAGCATGCCCGGTAGCTCTTCTAATATATCATTAGTGGTTTCAACCAGCTTGGCTCCTTGTTTTATCAGAGCATGGGTGCCGCGAGTCAAGGGATTTTTGATTGCGCCTGGTACAGCGAACACTTCCCGACCCTGCTCGCTTGCCAGACGTGCGGTTATCAAGGAACCACTTTTAAGTGCAGCCTGTACAACCAATGTACCCAGACTAAGACCACTGATAACCCTGTTACGCCGAGGGAAATTTTCTGCCTTAGGGCCGGTACCTGGAGCAAATTCACTTAGCAACAACCCATTTGCCGCAATTTTGTGAGCCAGCTCTCTATTCTTGCCCGGATAAATTCGATCAAGACCGGTACCCATAACTGCAATGGTGCCAGCATTGCCCTGCAGGCCTCCCTGATGCGCACAAGTATCAATGCCGGATGCCATACCACTGGTTATTGTCACCCCATTTTGCGCCAGATCTCTGGCAAATGTGTAACTTAACCTGCGACCTACCGCATCCGGATTTCTGCTGCCTACAATGGATACTTGAGGCATGGACAAAATATTCTTGCTGCCACGCAAGTATAAAACCAAAGGTGGATCAGGTATCTCAGATAGTAATTGCGGATAATCCGCATGTCCTAAATGAATAATATTGGTATTGAGCTCTTTTAATAAGGCCAGATCCTTATCAATCAGAGTAAAATTTTGCGCAGCAAAATAATCAAGCGCTGGCTTTGGAAACAGCCCTGTTTGCTTTCTCTCTTTACTTTGACAACAAATAATGTTTTCAGGCTTGTCAAATATCTCCAGAATTTTTTGTGCCCGTATAGGGCCGATGCCGGGTGCGTGGTTTAATATCAGCCATGATTCCAATTCTTGCATTGATATATAATATTCTTAAGTTAATTTATTGTTTTGCAAATGGCAATACTGGAGATACTACACCACCCTGATCCTCGACTCAGAAAAAAGTCCAAAGAAATTGACAAGGTGGATGATACGATAACCACGTTGATTGATAACATGCTTACGACCATGTATGCTGCGCCCGGAATCGGCCTGGCCGCCCCCCAGGTAAACCAACAAATAAGATTGATTGTGATCGATATCTCTGAGGATAAAAATCAGCCATTGGTTTTAATAAATCCTGAGATAATTGCCAAATTAGGAGCCAAAACTGCCGAGGAAGGCTGTTTGTCAGTTCCAGGGTTTTATGAGCCGGTTACCCGCAGCGAAACTATCGAAGTAAAGGCTCTGGATAAAAACGCCAAAAAAATCACACTTCAAGCCGAAGGCTTGCTGGCAGTTTGTATTCAACATGAAATTGACCATCTGGACGGCAAACTTTTTGTCGATTATTTGTCCAAAATGAAACAAAGTAGAATTTTAAAAAAAATAGAAAAACATGAAAGACTTAGTTTATAAACCCAACTCTGGTTAATGTTCGCTTACATAATCCGCAGAATCCTGTACGCAATCCCGATACTTATCGGGGTAAACGTAATTACTTTTTTACTATTTTTTGTGGTTAACTCCCCAGATGACATGGCCAGAATGCACCTTGGGGTAAAAAGGGTGACACCGGAGGCTATTGCAACCTGGAAAAAAGAGCATGGTTATGACAAACCGCTGTTTTGGAATGCTGCTGCCGATGGCCCGAAAAAATTAATTGACACCCTGTTTGTAAGCGAATCGTTGAAACTGTTTAAGTTTGATTTTGGTATGGCAGATGATGGCAGAGATATTAGTTCTGATATAAAACAAAGAATGTGGCCGTCTCTTGCCATAGCAGTACCGGTTTTAATTATTGGCCTTTTAACCAATATATTTATTTCTATGCTTATGGTATTTTTCCGTGGCTCAATTCTGGATACCAGTGGTATAGTAATAAGCGTCATTTTGATGTCAATTTCCGGGTTGTTTTATATAATCGCCGGTCAATATCTTGTAAGCAAGATTATGCATCTTGTACCCATATCCGGTTTTTCTCCTGGATTTGCCAGTATATCTTTTCTCATTTTGCCAGTTGTAATTGGGGTTATATCTGGTATCGGCACCGGCTCCAGATGGTATCGAACCCTGTTTTTAGAAGAGGTACATAAAGAATATGTAAGAACTGCCAGAGCCAAAGGACTCTCAGAGATGAAAGTGTTATTTAAGCATGTGTTAAGAAACGCCCTGATTCCAATTTTGACCGGAGTGGTGGTTGTTTTGCCCTCCTTGTTCCTGGGCAGCCTTATAACCGAATCTTTTTTTGGTATTCCCGGTCTTGGTAGTTATACCATTGACGCGATTAGTTCGCAGGATTTTGCCATAGTCCGAGCCATGGTCTTTCTTGGCGCGGTTTTATATATTTTAGGACTATTGTTAACTGATATTTCCTATACTATTGTCGACCCCAGAGTCAGACTATCGTGAAACTCGAGCTATTATGGACTGATATTCTAATCTGGCTGTTGGTACTAATGGCAATCGCCTTTGCCAAATACTCCCTGGGAAGACCGCATTTGCGCGCTCCCTGGCGCATGGTTAAAAAAAACGCAATCGCCATGAGTTCTCTGCTGGTGCTGGCGGTATATATAACTACGGCACTTTTGGATTCAGTGCATTTTATCCCCAACCCCAAAACCTACCCCGGATCAAACGGAGAGATCATAAGTATCCTGGATTATTTACTGCTTGATTTGAAAACCCAGGAAGAAAAAACCTATTCAGCACCGTTTGCCACACAACTTTATAACAAGGAATCTGTAGAACAGGAAGATGGAAATGTTATCAGGATTACCCCTAAACTAAAATATGGTGGAGCTCATCTTGCAGATATCAAACATAAATGGTTTGACATCAGACAAAAAACCTTGAGCGCGATAATTATTTCAACTCTGGTTTGGCTGCTGTTAGTTGGTTTTTTTTACTTTTTAAGGTTCTGGAAAAGGCCAGCAGCAGCCGATAGCAAATTTCCAGCAAAAAGCATGGGCATAACCTTGCTATTGCTAATTGTATTAATTACAAGCATGTACTATTTGACTCCTGAATATCATATTATGGGTACCGACAAGGTCGGGCAGGATGTCTTGTATAAAGCAATAAAAAGTATTCGAACCGGGCTTTTGATAGGAACTCTTACCACTTTGATCACGCTGCCCTTATCCATTATGTTGGGGCTAATGGCTGGATATATGCGTGGCTGGATCGATGATGCGATTCAATATATATATACCACGATAAGTTCGATTCCGGATGTGCTACTGATAGCAGCATCAATTCTTATGGTGCAGGTATATATCACCAACCATCCGGATGCGTTTAACACCACATTAAAACAGGCTGATATGCGCATGTTGTCACTGTGTTTAATACTTGGCATCACTTCCTGGACCGGTTTATGCAGAATGGTAAGAGCAGAAACCCTAAAACTTAAACAAACTGATTATGTAACTGCGGCTAAAACTGCAGGCGTTGGCTCTTTTAGGATAATGCTGCGGCATTTGATGCCAAATGTAATACATATAGTTATGATCTCGGTAATTCTAAATTTTAGCGGTCTGGTGTTAGCAGAGGCGGTCTTATCCTATGTTGGAGTTGGCGTAGACCCTACCACCTTTAGCTGGGGCAATATGATAAATACCGCCAGGCTTGAGATGGCACGCGAACCAATTGTCTGGTGGAGCTTGACTGCGGCATTTATCTTTATGTTTACTTTGGTATTGGCGGCTAATTTATTTGCAGATGTGCTAAGAGAAGCCTTTAATCCACGCGCCAGATGACATCCCCGGTAATTTCGGTCAGTAATTTGCATACCTGGTTTAATACCAGTCAGGGTGTGGTAAAAGCCGTAGATGGAATTTCATTTGCTATAGAAAAAGCCAAAACTTATGCCTTGTTGGGTGAATCAGGCTGTGGCAAATCCGTAACGGCATTGTCAATTATGCGCCTGTTCGCGGATGCTAATTTCACAAAATTTACCGGCACTGTAAATTTTAACGGCAGTGACCTTTATGATTTGCCAGAGTATAAAATGCGGCAAATTCGCGGTAAAAAAATTTCCATGATATTTCAGGAGCCTATGAGCGCTCTGAATCCGGTACTTACGGTTAAACAACAGATAATGGAGGTACTGGATAATGTTGGAAATGCCGAAAATGAAATACCGGATCTTTTAGAAGCTGTCGGTCTGTCATCCCCCAAAAAAAGACTCTTGCAATATCCACATGAATTATCAGGAGGCATGAAACAACGAGTTATGATAGCAATGGCAATAGCGGCCAAGCCTGATCTTTTGATCGCGGATGAACCTACTACCGCGCTTGACGTTACCACGCAGATGCAAATACTTGAACTGCTACAGTCAATGCAGGAACAATACCAGATAGCCATACTGTTGATAACCCATGATCTGGGGATAGTCGCCAATGTAGCTGATCAGGCAGGAATAATGTATGCCGGACATTTGTTAGAGGAAGCCAAATGCACGGAGCTTTTCCAAAATCCCTACCATCCCTACACCAATCGCTTGCTGGACTCATTACCGGATTTCTCTAAACGCGAAAATGAACTCAAAGTTCTGGAAGGTGAAGTGCCAAGCCTTTTGTCAGAATTTACCGGTTGTAGATTTGCAAGTCGCTGTCCATATCGCAAGGAAAAGTGTAAAGAGCAAACAGACTTTATGGCGATAACCAATAACCACAAAGTAAGATGCCATTATCCATTGCTTGAGAAGACCAGGGTTGAATATACACCACAGACTACTAGCGCCCATACTGTTGGCAAGATGCTTACGGTTAAAAATCTTAAAGTGCACTTTCCCATAAAACGAGGGCTATTCAAACGCGAAGTTGCCAGGGTGAAAGCAGTTGACGATATAAGTTTTGACTTGTACTCTGGTAAAACTCTAAGCCTGGTTGGAGAATCAGGCTGTGGTAAGACCACAACCGCTAACGCCATACTGGGTCTGGTTAAACCGCTAAACGGTAGTATAAATTTTTTAGGGCGTAATTTATTAAACCCTGATAATCTGAAAAAACACCGCAGTGATTTGCAAATAATTTTTCAGGACCCTTACTCTTCAATGAATCCCAGAATGATGGTACGCGATATCATATCCGAAGGAGCCTTAAGCCTTGGTGTTTGGTCTAGATCTGATGATATTGAGAGTCAGATAAAATCTCTGCTAAAGTCCGTAGGACTGGATAGCAACATTTTAAATCGTTATCCGCATGAGTTCTCTGGCGGACAGCGCCAAAGAATTGCCATTGCCAGAGCTCTTGCCGTATCTCCCTCATTACTAATTTGCGACGAGCCCACCTCAGCTCTTGATGTATCAGTACAGGCTCAAGTGCTGAATCTTTTACGCCAGTTACAAATAGAAAAAAATCTGTCCTTTCTTTTTATTACTCATAATTTAAGCGTGGTAGCCTGGCTGTCTGATGAAATAGCAGTAATGTACCTTGGTAAAATTGTTGAGTTTGGCAAAACCGCAGATATCTTGCATAATCCACGGCATCCATATACCAGGGATTTAATTAAATCCATACCAAAAATCGATGAAAAAACAGAAAGCAAGACCGTGATAAAAGGCGAGCTACCCTCTGCACTTGAACCACCTGCCGGCTGCCCGTATCATCTACGCTGCGCACAAATGAGCAGTATTTGCCAAAAGAATTATCCGCAAATTAGAAAAACTTCAAAGCGGCATTATTATTACTGCCACCTGGATTAAAACTTAAAACGGCATAAACCGCGACATAAAGCCGCCAGGGCTCATATCGTGATTAATATCCCCCAATTGTCGACCCATGTATTCAGTAGAACCTGCCATAATCTGGGTTGAATAATCCATATTATTTAATTTCTCCAGCATGGGTCCCAAATTAGCAAGTTGATGGGTCATAGCTCCCATATTGGTGTTAACTTCATAAAAATAACCAGTCATTTTACCCACATTATCACTCATAACATTTACATCGGCGGAAACCGTTTTAATTTCTTTAGTCAAATCCTTGACCGAAAAACGCATATCTTCCATATCTTCGCTCATGCTCTCCACCGCATCAGCCATATTACTCATATGACTACCTTCTTCATCATTACTTTCTGCCACCCCAAATGAGGTAGTAATAACTCGCATACTATCCGCCACCTTACGCACATCAGTAGTCAAACTAAAAATCAGATAAAAACCATAGATAGCCAGGACAATGAAAGCAAATAATGCCGGGTATACTATTTTGGACCAACTTTGCGCCACATCCTCCAAATGACATACCAGTCTTTCTAACTGTTCTGCCGCCGGATCATTAGGATGATAAGCGGTTGGATATTCCTTTAGCAGCTTGTCTTTTTCCATTAACTATCTTCTATTTTGAATTTTGCTGGCCAAATCCGGGGCATAACGCTCTATGTAAGGCATTATTTTACGTACCTTGTCTTCATTGCCCTGTCTTTTAAAAAGAATAACCGCATTTGCATATGCCTTGGCCGCTCTTGGCCTTTCTCCCATACCATGCAACATGTCTCCAAGTTCACCCCAATAATCAATATGTTCGGGATTCTTTTCAACCAATTCCTGGTAGGCTTGCAACGCAGTTTCATATTCACCAGCCTTAGCTGCCTGTTTGGCTTTATCATGCAACAAACTTTCAGCTTGTGTTTTCTCTTCACTTTCTGCGTCAGCCTTACCCTTGTCGGCGCTCTCATCTTGCTGATTTTTACTTGCCGCTGATTCTGCCAAATCATTATCCTTGATCTTCCCAGTCTTCGGCTCTACCAGGTCTTTAGTTTCAGGCTTCTTAGAACTTTCAGTCTCAGATGTTACACCGAGTTTATCTTGTGGTTTAGCTGCAACGGGATTTGGCTTTTCATTGGTTTTGGTTTTATTCTCATTTTTTGTTGTAGATTTTTTTACCGTAGTCTCTGCCACTCTGAAATTTTCACCATGAGTAACCCTCTCAAGGAAAGCTACCAACTCATCACGCTTAAATATTGCAAACACTATTAGCGCTATGATTAAAACCAAGAAAATAAATCTAAAAAGTTTCATAAACTACTCATTTTCATACAAACACATCGCTACCTTTGAAAACTCCTTTGCCGCAGCACCATCAGGATTTAATTCAAAACAGGCCTGCCCCTCAAACAAAGCACTACGGTAATCTTCATCATCATGCAATACGTAGTCTATCACAGATAACTCCTTGATAGTTCCTAAAATTTCATGTGTATCCATTGTGTCAGAATTTTCAGGATTTTTATCGCCACGATTTATTAAAACCAATAATTCAGGTAAATTGTCTTCTCTTAAATCCTTAACCAGCCTTAAAAATCGCTGTGTGGCCCAAACATCGGCCTGTGAAGGCATAACTGGAATTAATATCCTGTCAGCCTTTATAATTGCCTGCCTGAAAGCATGCATGTCTTGGGTTCCTACATCAATCACAACTTCACTTGTTATATCTGAACTTTTAGGCAATAACATCAAAGTCTTGTTGGACAGCTCAATTATCGGAGTTATTCCTTCTTCTGCGCGAACTTCCATAATATCACCAAGTGTTTGCTGTGGGTCGGCATCAATAGCCATAACCTTGCGTCGCTGGTGCAACAGCCAAATAATAAGGTGAAACGCCAAAGTGCTTTTTCCAACTCCGCCTTTTAAATTAGCAACTAACGTAATCATGCCCTGGCTGGATATATTTACCGAAAAGGATAATAGATATTCTCCCGGCTTATATCAAGCTGCAGTTTATCAATCGGCATACGTCCACTTGTCACAAACCGCCAGTAAGATTAACCGCAATACTTTTGCTCTTGTCATTTATTCCAAACTCTTTTTAAGCCTGATTCCCCGTTTTTTGGGCTGAGAACGTACCGTATCATCATCCAGCGTTGCCGGTTTTATTGCAACTTCAGGCGCCAAATCAGGAGCATAGTCCTCCGGATATAGTGCCTGCCCCAGGCTCAAACAACCTAAAGGTATAACAATCAAAGTTAACAAGGTTGACACTAAAACGCCAAATAGTAGAGATACTGCCATGCCCTGGAAAATCGGGTCAGTTAGAATTACACTTGATCCTGCCACCAAAGCTAGGGCAGTTATCACAATCGGGCGCATTCTAATTATGCCGGAATTTATCACAGATTCTACCGGGTCTTTACCAGCTTTTAACTCCAGCTGGGCAAAATCCACCAATAAAATGGAGTTTCGTACGATAATTCCGGCCAAAGCGATAAAGCCTATCATTGAGGTCGCGGTAAATTCTGCTCCCATAATCCAGTGGCCTAGAACTATTCCCACCATCGTAAGTGGAATTGGCGCCATAATGACCAACGGAATCATGAAGTTACCAAATTCCCAAACCACCAGGATATAAATCAGGATAATTGCTACAGCAAAGGCGATCCCCATATCCCGAAAAGTTACGTAAGTTACCCGCCATTCACCATCCCAGTTTATAACCGGTTCAAAAAATTCCTGCTCTGGCGCCCCAAACCAGTACCTGACAACTTCATTACCGCTAGGGGTTCTGAAGTTCTCATTTTCCATCAAAGAATCTATTTCAAACTGTGCGTACAATGGTGCCGGCAGTTTGTTAACCGCATCAGCCACCACAAACTCAACTTTGCGTAAATCCTTGTGAAAAATTATATCGCCTTTTTTATGGATAACAAACTCACCAAGATCGCCTAATGGTACTGCTGATCTTCTATCCTGAGTTGGAATTGGCAGCTCCAGCAAAGAATTTATATCAGCACGCACAGATAGTGGAACTTCCAGCACGATGTAAGTAGGTTCCTTATTTCTGCCATGTTTTACATCTCCAACCTTAGTGCCGCCCATCGCCATTGCCATATTGCGATTAATCGTGGCAATTGCAACTCCACTGCGCATGGCCTTTTCTGTATTTACCTTAAAGTGTAGGACATCATTGCTATGATTCATCAAGTTTCTAACGTCCTCCAGTATTGTGGATTTTTTAAAAAGATCAGTTAGCTGCCAAGCAAACTCACGGCGGGAGGTATCATCATCCAGATAAACCTCGGCCACCACGGCTTGCAGCACCGGCGGACCTGGAGGTGCCTCTGCTACCGTAATTTCGGCTCCCTTTTCCAGCAAAAACTTAAGATTATTTCTAAGTTCTACCGCAATTTCATGGCTGGATTTATCCCGTTTTGACTTATGCACTAATTGCACCGCAATCATGGATCCCCAGGATTCCTGCCGCAAGTAATAATGGCGTACCAAACCGTTAAAGCTAAAGGGTGATGCCGTGCCGACATAAGTCTGGAAAGCTGTTACCTCCGGAATCTGTTTAATAATATCCGCAGCTTGACGAGTTATGTTAGCAGTTGATGGTAAAGCGGTACCGGTCGGCATATCTATAATTACGGTAAATTCAGATTTATTGTCATACGGTAACATTTTTGTCACTACCGCCTGCGTATAAAACAATGATACGGAAGCAAAGAACAGCAAGATAATTCCGATCAATACAATCCAGCCAAGCTTGCGGTTTTTTATCATAGGCTCAATAATGGCTCGATAATATTTGCCGATAAACTTCTGTTCCTTGTGTTCTTTTTCCTCATCCTTTTTAAGCTTTTTCATTGATGGCCTGAACTTATAAGCTAGCCAGGGAGTAAACACAAACGCCGCAAATAGGGAAAATATCATCGCCGCTGAACCTAGCACCGGAATCGGCGCCATATACGGCCCCATCATCTCCCGCACAAATCCCATGGGCAGTAAGGCCGCGACCACAGTAAAGGTAGCCAATACTGTAGGGTTGCCCACCTCACGAGTAGCGTCGACCGCGGTATCAATATCAGTCGAATCATTTTGAATCCAGCGCCGATAAATGTTTTCCATCACCACAATCGCATCATCTACCAAAATTCCGATAGAAAATATCAGCGCAAACAAACTCACGCGGTTAATACTGTAATCAACCAAAAACGCATAAAAAACTGTCAGCATAATAACTACCGGGATAACCAGAGTCACCACCAGCGCCGGACGCCAGCCAAGCGCGAACAATACCAGAACCGTTACCGCTCCAGTCGCGACGAACAACTTGAATAAAAGTTCACTAACTTTGTCATCCGCGGTCTCACCATAGTTTCTGGTAATATCAATATGAACATTGGACGGAATCAGACTACCCTTTAAATCTTCGATTTTGGCTAAAATAGAGTTAGCTACCGGCACTGCATTTGCACCCTTTTGCTTGGCAACTGCTACTGTTACCGCCGCTGCTCCGTCAGCTTCAAGTTTAGAATTATGAAACGACTTTCCAGTGTAGAATTCCACAAAGCTGTCAGCCTCCTGCGGCCCCATAAACACATTGGCAATATCCCGCATGTACACAGGAAGCCCGCCTTGGATTCCAACCACCAAATTCGCCACATCCTGGGCCGAATACAAAAAGGATCCGGAATAAACGGTAAAATTAACATCGCTCGATTCTGATTTGCCAGTTGGTTGTAAACTATTGGCAGTTTTTATGGTATGCGCAACCTGATCCAGACTTATGCCAAAACCTGATAATTTCTCCGGCATTACCTGAACTCTAATTTGCGTAGAGCGCCCCCCGGATATAAAGGATTCACCAGTTTTTGGTATAGTTTGTAATTTGTGCAAAACATCATGTGCCAAGGTTCTTAGCACACTGTCATCCACTTCCTTGGACCATAATGTTAAATTAACTATCGGCACACTATCAATACCCTTGGCCTTAACCAGAGGCTGAGAAACTCCAGGCGGCATTTTGTCAAGGTTAGCCCGAAGTTTACTATGTAACTTAATCAGGGATTCATTCAGATCTTCACCTACCTCAAACTGCACTGTAACAATCAATCCGCCGCGTTGGGTCGCAGAATATACGTGATCTACTCCGGGAATTTCACTCATCATCAGTTCCAAAGGCTCAGTAGCCAATGCTGCCAACTGGGTTGCTGAAACCCCTGGTGATTGTACAAATACGTCAACCATTGGCACTGAAATTTGCGGATCTTCCTGTCTTGGCGTTACTATGATTCCGATTATGCCCATAAACAGTGTTGCCGAATATAACAACACTGATAAAGGCGACTGGATAAATGCTCTGGAAAGATACCCTGCCAGACCTAAAGGCTCATCTACTTTGGCCGCCGGCTGCTTGCTAGACTCATGCATATAATTTTTTTTAAGATTTAAAAGTCAGACTCATCTGATTTTTTTTGCCAACCTTTACGCTTGGGAGAGGCCAGAATTTTATCGCCAATATTAATTCCTGACAAGATTTCCACGTTGCCCTTGCCATCAGTCTTGCCAGTTCTTACCAAACGCAGCTCTGTTTTATTTGCAGAATTCAGCAAGGTTACCGCCGGCAAAGTCCCGCGCCATACCAGGGCGGATTTAGGAACTATTGGGTTGGGCTTCTTTTTTGACAATGTATTTGGCACCAAAACTTCGGCGTACATACCAGGCGAAGCCGGAAGATTTCTGGGTAAATTGAGCTCGACCTTGACCGTGTGTTTTTGCAAATCCGCCACCGGGTAAATTTTGTCAATCTGCACATCCATGTGAATATTTATGCTATCAATTTTGGCCGGCAATAACATGCCTTCCTTTAAACCGCCAATTAAACGATCAGGCACATCAATTTGCATTTGCAGGCGTCTAAGATCAGCAAATTCCAGAATTGGCTGTCCTGGCTGAATGGTGTCACCCACCTCCACAAATTTGCGGATAATAACACCGGAAAAAGGCGCAACAGTTTGTGCATCACGTATTTTGGAGTCCAGTTGTTCCAGCCGCGCTTCAGCTTGCCTTAATGCGGCACGAGCTTGTTCCATCTGCGCCTGGTGCTGATAAACATTGGAATATCTTTCTATGCCTTTATGCTCATTGCCGCCAAAAAGTCTCATTGGAAATTTATTAAATATTTTAGGCATACTGCCGGTCATGGGATTGTAGTCCGGCGAAATCATTGCCCTGTCATACTGAACCCGGGCATTACGATAATTGGCATCTGCAATACTAATTTGGGCTATAGCCTCCGCACGCTTGGCTCTAAGTTCCACATCATCAATCTGCACCAGAATGGTATGTCTGTCAAATTCATCGCCAATATCGCCTGCAAGATATTCAATCCTGCCTGGAAATTCTGCATTTAGCTTTACTTGTAGTGATGGAATAACTGTTCCGCCAAGAGTAATGCTGCTGGTGCTTTTACTACCAGTGACAACTATTACCTGCTGATTGGCATCAGTTGTTTTTTCCCCGCCATAGGAGGCTTGCGCAAACAACAAAGCTAAAATTGTTAAAAAAAATGTCGGACTTTTTTTCATGCTACACCATGTAATATTTGAGTCAGTATATTGCCCCGACAGCATATGGCTGTCAACTATTCAATAAAATCTTATAACATTATAATATGCTGATTTTGTTATTTCCAGCACTTTTGCCGAGCAATGTTAGTCCGGCTTTTATCTGGCTGACAAACGCAGCGCGGAATAATAAGCCACGGCCGAACCTTTGGTATTGTCGGTATCAGTCATAATCGCAATTGCGTCAAT
>Ga0056111_1000105_pt1 | contig 13558 bp, 16 predicted proteins | sample WorMetloBBELIZE2_FD_83874 | JGI IMG/M metagenome (GOLD analysis project Ga0056111, IMG submission 83874) | Marine gutless worms symbiont microbial communities from Max Planck institute for Marine Microbiology, Germany - Olavius longissimus B... ... | reverse complement strand
CAGAACAAGGAAGCCCCGTTATGTCCGTGTGCGTAACTCCATGATAATCAAGGCATTCGAAAAGCGCGATTTATGAGCATCACCATGAAAAGTATTGAGCATGGGATTTTTCAAGGTCCCCTAAATAGAGTGTCTTTCGGCATCATGGATAGAGGAGCTATCCACTTCGTTATCCTTCAATGGTCCTACCCAGGTATCCCATGGATTCCATCAGCGTTCGTGACTTTCACACTCAACCCGGTGAGGTCTGGGAGAAACTGGTCCAATACCACAAGCTGGTCGTCACCCGTAACGGCAAGCCGTTCGCGGTCCTGACCGAGGCCAGCCCGACTGTGGTCGACCGCGACCTGCAAGCCCGACGCGACTTCCGGTTCGGTCGAGCATTGGACGCAATCCGCAGCCGGACCCGTGAGCAAGGTTCGGACAAAATGACCTTGGACGAGATCAATGCCGTCATCAGGGAGGTCCGAGAGGAACGGCGGCATGAGGCTGGTGCTTGACACCAATGTCCTGGTATCCGGGTTTCTGTCCGATATTTCGCCACCGGCACAGATCCTGAATGCCATGCGTGATCGGACGGTCACGCCGATCATCTCATCCCCCGTTGTTGCCGAGTATCAAGCGGTCCTCTTGCGACCCGTGTTACGGCTGGATTCCAGCGAGGTCGCCGAGTTCCTGGCCGCCCTTTCGGATAATGCCTTGTACACCGAACCCTTTCCCATTGATCCGGACGACTTTCCCGATCCGTCCGACCTGCCGTTCTATGCCACCGCATTGGCGGGTTTGTGCCCCCTGGTCACCGGCAACCGCAAGCATTTTCCTGCCGATGGACCGGTGGAGATACTGACTCCGCGGGAAGCAGCAGAGAAGCTGTCTCAACCATAAGCTACCTGATGAATCCAGCCCCTGTTGGTCTCTCGTTCTCACGTAGCGAGACGGTGAAAGTATTGCCGGATTTTCAGAGCGTGGTAGTGGTAAATTTTCAAGTGGTAAGGTAGAGAGGTTCATCAACCACTCCCCATTTCCTTTTTGATCCCCTCTCTCCGACCCTCTCCCGGCGGGAGAGGGGGCGAAGCGGCCAGTACCGTTGGCAGTAATTCCTTAATCTACCACTTTGAAATTTACCACTACCCCACGATTAATTAAGCAGCACGGTCGTCTCTCCGTCCCACATGTTACGGAATTCAGGCCAGTGCGCGTGTCCAACTGGTTGGGCACGGGCCATTCATCAATGCGGTTCGCACGAGGAGAGCGTGTACTGGCCGGCAAGCTCGGAACCACCGCGCTCACCGCATCCCACGCGCTCAAAGTCCGCGCGGACAGGCTACGCAGGGGGTAATGTGGGCGTAGCGTTGAGACGCCGGCACTGATCCGGCAGACGATCAGCGTGCCCTGGTGCATCGAACGCAACACGTCAAATCCTCCAGACAACGCCGAATCATTCAGGATCGCTTATCAGATAGGGCATCATGCCCTTTACCACCAAATCGGTAAGGCTCACGATCCCGACCACCTCGTCGTCTTGCACCACGGGCGCCCGGGTCAGGTCGAAACGGGCGAACAGACGCGCGCAGTGACGGATGTCCATCTCGGGATTTACCGACAATACGGGCTTGGACATGACCTCATAGATGTTGACCCGGTCCGGGGCGCGGTCCTTGGCCAGTACCAGGCGGGAAATGTCCGAGATCACGACCATGCCGATGGTATCGTCGGCGTGGCGTTTCCTGACGATGAGGGTCTTGGTATCCACATGGGCCATGGTCTCCAGGGCCTGCGCCACCGTGGCCAAACCATCCACGGTATCGAATTGGGGCTTCATGACGTCACGGACGCGCACGAGCTGTTTGGTGTTCATGTCAGGATCTCCTTCTGCACGGTCTCAAAGAGCTTTCGAACCTGGTGATCGACGCCCACGGCGTCCTCCACGTCCACTTGAAAGGCGATACCGTGACCGGGCCGCTCGTCAAAGTGTCCGGCCTTGGCGATAGTCTCCAGGATACTGCGACTCATATGCTCCTCTACCAACAGCAAAATGGCGTCGCGTTGGGTCTCCAGGGTCAGACCGAAGAAGGTCTTGGATTTCTCGATGCCTTCTCCCCGTGCTTGGCTGATCACGGTCGAGCCGGTCGCCCCGGCCTTGCGGGCGGCCTCGAGCACGTCTTTGGTTTCGCTGTCTTCGACAAATGCCAGGATGAGCTTGAAGTGCATGGCGTTCATTCTCCTACGGATTGGGAATGCATACCGGATTTACGCCGGGTAGCGAACCCGCTGAGCTGCGCATAGGCGATCACGGTCATGATCGGGAACAGGCAGGCGAAGGCGATGAGCCCGAAACCGTCGAGGAGCGGGTTGCGCCCCGGAATATTGCTCGAAAGCCCCAGCCCCAGGGCCGCTATCAACGGGACCGTGACGGTGGAGGTCGATACCCCCCCGGAGTCGTAGGCCAGGGCGATGATGGCCCGTGGCGCGAACCAGGTTTGAGACAGGACCACGACGTAACCGCCGATGATGTAGTAGTGCAGCGGGGTCCCGGTAACGATGCGGTGGGTACCGAGCGTGATCCCGACGGCTACCCCGATGGCCACGGCGATCCTCAACCCCCAGGGGTGAATGGTACCGGCCGACACCTGGTGGGCCTTGATGGCCACGGCGATGAGGGAAGGCTCCGCGATGGCAGTCGAGAATCCGATCACAAAAGCGAACAGATAGACCCAGGCATAGCGCCCCCAGTGCTCGGCACCGTTGCCGTTGGTCTCACCGCCCGTGATACCCAGAAAATCCGGGGCGGTGAGCTGCTCGGCCATGAGCTTACCCAGGGGAAACAAGGCGCGCTCCAACCCCTCGAGGAAGCAGGCCAACCCCAAGAGGACCAGCAGAAAGCCCAGCAGCACTCGTTTGAGGTTGGGAATGGGGCGACGCAGAACCAACACCTGAAAGCCCACCAGGATACCGATGATCGGCAGCACATCGTCGATGGTCGCCAGGAGGGAGGACCAGAGAGAGACCAAATACCCGGTCACAGCAGGACTCCGTAACCCATGACGAAGATCATGGGCGTCAGGGAGGCAAAGGCGATAAGCCCGAAGCCGTCGACCATGGGATTGCGTCCCTCGATGCTGGAGGCGAGCCCGACACCCAGGGCCGCCACCAGCGGCACGGTGATGGTCGAGGTGGTCACGCCGCCGGAGTCATAGGCGATGCCGATAATCTCTTTGGGAGCGAAGACCGTCATGACCACCACCCCGAGATAACCGCAAATAATCAGATACTGAATCGGCCAACCGCGCAGGATGCGCAGCACCCCGATCACGATGGCCAGACCGACCGACAGGGCGACCGTGTAGCGTAGCCCCTTGGCATAGGCCTCGCGCGCGTCCGTCGCGTTGACGATCATGCCCCCTCGGGCCGCTACCTTGGCGGCCTCCTCGGCAACCGCGATCAGGGCCGGCTCGGCAATGGTGGTCCCGAAGCCCAAGGCAAAGGCGAATAACAACAGCCACAGCAGACTACCCTTGGCGGCAAAGTCCCAGGCCATGCTCTCGCCGATCGGGAACAGCCCGAGCTTGAGCCCCTGGACGAACAGGGTCAGTCCCACCACCACCAGCAAAGTGCCCCACAGCAGCTCCAGGAGATTGGGGATGGGTTGACCGAGCACCAGGAGCTGGAAAAAGGCGATCACCCCGATGATCGGCAAGAGATCCTTGACGCTGCCGGCTAGGGATTTCAACAGTTCAGGCGCAAGGGTTTGCATCGATTCACGCTGAGAGGTCCGGGTGCCTATTGCTTATTCTCTCATATGCAGGAAGTTTTCCTGCTATTGATTCAGGTTGTACATCGGTTGCCGTGAAGCCGATTCATGGCAATTTGGAACTGACCTGCCAGCGCCGCGGAAAGACACTGCTCCGCTTGGTCCAGGGCATCCCGAATTCGACGCTCGTCCTCCCTGGAGGCCCGGCCGAGGACATAATTTACGACTTCCGACCGCTCCGCGGGATGATCGATACCGATACGCAGGCGCCAGAAATCCCGGCTATCGAGCGCACTGATGACGTCTCGCAGTCCATTGTGCCCGGCGTGTCCACCCCCTTGTTTCAACCGCAGGGTTCCGACCGGCAGATCCAACTCGTCGTGCGCAATCAATACCTGTTCGGGAGCAATGCGGAAATAATGGACTACCGCAGCCACGGACTGCCCACTTCGGTTCATAAAGGTTATCGGCTTGAGCAGCCGTAGGTCCTGCCCCGAGACCAGGAGCCAACAGAGGAGCCCACGGAACCTGTTCTCGACCCGGAACCGACCGCCGTTGCGCTCGGCAAGGACATCCACGAATCGATAGCCCACGTTGTGGCGGGTCGCTTCGTATTCCGGTCCAGGATTACCCAGACCCACGATAAGCCTTATCCCTCGCTCAACCATGTTACCTATCCGTACCATTTTCGTGCACGTCAGCGCATGAAAATGAAAATAATCCGCGGATAAAACTCATCTTCGCGCCCTGCGCGCCCTTGCGGTTCCCGGTGTCAAGACTGCGGCTCGGTGGGCTCGATGCCCTCCCCTTCCTCGTCACCCGCTTCCGCTGCTTCCGCTTCTTCTTCGTCGTGGATTTGGGCACCATGGATGATCACGACGGGTACATCCGGGTCCGGTGCGTGGGCGAGCGTTACGCCCTCGGGCAACGAGATCGCAGATAGATGCACGATGTCCCCGACCTCCATTTCCAGCAGATCGACCTCGATATTCCGGGGTAGATCCTTGGGTAGACAAACGACCTCGACCTCGGTGAGCTTGCGGGAAACCATGCCACCGAGTTTCACTCCCTTGGCCTTGTCTTCATTGAGGAAATGCAGCGGTATCGTCTTGCGAATCTTCTCCAGCGCCCGGATCCGCTGAAAATCCACGTGCAGGATGAAGGGCTTTGCCGGATGGCGCTGCAGATCCTTGATGACAACTTCCTCGGTCTCGTCGCCTACCTTGAGATCCAATACCTGGGAGTAAAACGCCTCGTACTCCAGGTGCCGAACCAGCTCGTTATGGACCAGACTGATCATCTCCGGTTCCCGATCCGCGCCATAGACGATGGCTGGAACCAACCCCTGACGACGCAGGCGGCGGCTCGCACCCTTCCCTGCATCCTGACGGCGTTGCGCATTGACCTCAAAGTTCGCGCTCATGTTATTTTCTCCAGCTCACTTGCATTGCCGAAACACGCCATCCGTCCCGCGACCAGGACATAGGCACATCGCTTAAACACTACCCGATACTACCTTAAGAGCGGGCGGTTTGGGAGGGTCTTCGCGGGAAGATTCCCGGTGAAGACCCGGATAGGGACCCTACGACTCGCCCCAGCTTTTCGTTACGGTCGTTTTGAAAAAGGCAAGATAACCTCGATCCCAATGCCATTAAGTTAAGCGTTACCGGTCGGCAAAGTAAGAAAAAAACGACGAATCGCGCGATTCGTCGTTTCTCTTTCGTATTCCGACCCACCACGGCAAGCGGCTAACAGCTAACTTAATGGCATTGTCGATCAGTCCACGAACAACGAGCTGACGGATTCCTCGTTGGAGATGCGGCGCATGGTTTCGGCAAGCAATTCACCGATACTCAACTGGCGGATCTTGGAGCAGGCAACCGCGTCCGGGCGCAACGGGATGGTGTTGGTAACCACCAGTTCATCCAGCAAAGACTCGGCGATATTGGAAACCGCCGGCCCGGAAAGCACCGGATGGGTGCAATAGGCAACTACCTTGGTCGCTCCATGCTCCTTGAGCGCTACGGCCGCTCGACACAAGGTCCCCGCGGTGTCCACCAAATCGTCGATCAGCACACAGGTTCGGTCTTTTACGTCGCCGATGATGTTCATGACCTTCGCTTCATTGGCCCGTGGCCGGCGTTTGTCGATGATCGCCAGATCGGCATCGTCGAGCTGCTTCGCCAACGCACGGGCCCGCACGACACCGCCGACGTCGGGTGACACTACGAGCAGATCAGGATACTTCCGTCGCCAGATATCGCCCAAGAGGATGGGCGACGAATACACATTGTCCACCGGTATATCGAAGAAGCCTTGGATCTGGTCGGCGTGCAGATCCATGGTGAGGACGCGATCCGTACCGGCATGGCCGAGCATCTTGGCCACGAGCCGCGCCGTAATAGGCACCCGAGCCGAACGGGGGCGCCTATCCTGACGCGCATAACCGAAATAGGGGATAACGGCCGTAATCCGCTTCGCCGATGCCCAACGCAAGGCATCGATCATCACCAACAGCTCCATCAGGTTGCCGTTGGCGGGTGCACTCGTGGGCTGAACCACGAAGATATCACGACCGCGAACGTTCTCTTGGATCTCCGTCATTACTTCGCCGTCGCTGAACTGGTCCACGACGACTTTCCCCAACGGGATGTTCAGGTAAGTCGCGATTTCCGCGGACAAGCGCACATTGGCGTTTCCGGAAAACACCATCATATGGTTGGCGGGTACAACCGATTCTTCCATCAACACAAGGACCATGAAGACCACAGGAGGTCAAGATTCAGGGACATCTTCGGCCTCGTATCCACACTGCCTTCCGTGATCGCCAAAAGCGGATGATCCTTGGCCGCAACCCCCAGGGGTCGATCCAAAACGCACAACAAGAGTAGCGGCAACCGAATAGCCGGCGCACCGAGACGGATATGTGATCATATGGCTGGGGCGCCAGGATTCGAACCTGGGTATGCAGGGATCAAAACCCTGTGCCTTACCGCTTGGCGACGCCCCAAAAAGGGTCAAACCCGGATCATTTCCGAAAGAGGTGAGCGATTCATGCCGTGGGCGACGAAGGCGGAGAAGCGCGGCGGGACCATCGAGCAAACGGCATGTGCCTGCGCCGCTGTCGCAAATGAGCAGAATACACAGGCACCGGTTCCGGTGAGCCGCGGCCGGCCAACGGTAGCAAGCCAATCCAAGGCCACTGAAACCTCAAGGTAGCGCCGTCGCACGACCGCTAAACAATCGTTCCGCTCATCGCCGGCAATGAAACTTTCTATTGTGATTGGAGCCGAATTCCTTGTCAATTCTTCATCTGAGAAGACCGCAGCGGTGGCTACCTTACATTGCGGCACCAGCACCAGATACCAGGGCTCCGGCAGATCGATGGGGGTCAACACCTCACCGATCCCCTCCCCCCAGGCCGCACGCCCGTAAACGAAAATCGGGACATCCGCGCCCAAGGTCAAACCGAGTTCGATCAGTTCGGATTCGGAGAGGCCCAGATCCCAGATTCGGTTCAATGCCACCAGTGTCGTCGCCGCGTCCGAACTGCCTCCACCCAGTCCAGCCCCCATCGGCAGACGCTTCTCCACTCGGATATCGACCCCAAAACCACTGCCGGCCCGATCCCGGAGTAAGCGTACCGCACGTACCACCAGATCGGACTCCTCCGGGATCCCGGCGAGATTCGATGTGCGCCTGATCCGACCGTCGTCACGCGGCTCGAAAAACAGCCGGTCTTGCCGGTCGATGAACTGGAACACGGTCTGTAGGCAATGATAACCGTCGGGACGCCGCCCGAGGATCCGCAACATGAGATTGAGCTTGGCCGGGGCGGGCCAAGGATGCCCCAGGGGAGGGGACATCATTGGGGCTGGGAGTCTGAACGCGTAAAGTTGTAGCGGCCGATCGAACGCAGGAGATATTCGTGGTCCGGTTCCCGGTCCATGGCCGCCTCCCAGGTACTCCGTGCCTCGTCATGCCGACCCAGGGTCCAGAGCACTTCGCCCAGGTGCGCGGCGATCTCGCCATCGGGCATCAAGGCCAGGGCTTTGCGCAAGTATTCCAAGGCCTGTTCCGAATTACCCAACCGGAACTGGACCCAACCCATGCTGTCGAGTATGGCAGGATCGTCCGGCTTCAGGGCCAAGGCGCGTTCGATATAGGATAGGGCCTCGGCAAACCGCTCGGTCCGATCCGCCAGGCTGTAACCAAGAGCATTGAGGGTCTCGGCGCTCTCCGGATCCTCGGCGAGGATGGCCTTGAAGTCGCTTTCCATCCTATCCAGCCGATCCAGCGAGAAGGCATGCAGGCCACGCGCGTAGAGGAGATCATGATCGCCGGGGAAGGCCCCTAATGCCTCGTCGTAAACCGCCATGGCCGCGTCCGGTCGGTCCATGTCGGCCAGCACCGTACCCTCCACCAGGTAAATCATCGGTGCATCTTCAGGCCATTGGTGGCGCAGCTGCTGGAGGAGCTCGCGCGCGCGCTCCACCTTCCCCTGTTTGGCGCGCATCAGCGCAACCCGCACCCGGGCATCGACGGCGTGCTCACCCGCCACCTTCCAATACCAGGACACGGCGGCCTCCGGATTACCCGCCAGCTCTTCCACCTGCCCAAGATAATAGGCGGAGTCGTTTTGACGCTCACTGGTAGCGTGCAGCTGAATGAGATAATCGCGGGCGGCTTCCAGATCTTCCATCTGCAGTGAAAGGATGCCCAGCGCGAACAGAGCGTCCGGCGCCTTCGGCGCATCGCGCAACATCTGCTCGAATAGATTGCGGGCGTGGGAAAACTCCCGTTCATCGATGAGCAGCTGGGCATAGAACAGGCGTAGTTTCCGGTCATCGGGGCTCTCGTTGACGAAGGCCTCCAGGACCTGGCGCGCCTGCTTGCGATCACCATGATTCAGGAACAATTGAACGAGAAAGATACGCGGCAGATTCCAGCCCGGTCGTAGATCCGACGCCCGCCGCGCCGCCTTCACCGCTTCCTCGTGCCGGTCGGCGCCGGCAGCCACGATGGCCCGGGCAAACCAGGCATCGGCGCTTTCCGGTTCCTCGGAAGTCAGGGTCTTCATGAGCTTCAAACGCCGGTCGGGAAGCTCTAGCTTGGAAACCAGGTGGGCCGCTCGACCATAGCCATCCCCACCCTCTGCCGCCGCCAACGCGATGATACGCCGCAAGTGCTCCATTGCAGCGGGTACGTCATCGGCCTTGAGCCGTGCGTAGGCCGCCAGCTGGTGGGCGCCGATCGCATGGGGGGACAGGTCGAGCCACACGTCCGCGGTCTGCTGCATGGCCACGGCACTGTCGAGAGCGAGGGCCGCGTTGGCCGCCAGCTCCGCCAATCGGGGATCCCGGGCCAAGCGTGCGCCGCGCAGGAAATGCGTGAAGGCCGTTTCCTGCTCACCACGCTGTGCGGCGATTTGCCCGACGAGAACAGCGTAGATGAGCTCCGCCGTCGGCTCGGAGGGGCGCATGGCCTTCGGAGGTTGCACCACGGCCTCCTGCGCCTGATCCGGTTTAGCCGTAACGCTGGCGAAGCGCTGGGCATCACCACTGGGTAACGGATCGGCGCAATCGGCAACCGACGGCAGAAAAAGGAGGAAGAAATAGAAGCTGAATCGGCTTCGCATCAAGGTCATGTATACCAATCGCGCATTAACGACTCAAGTACAGTATAACCGCTGAGTCCCCGCTTAAAAACCAAAGGCTCTTTATGGATTCCAGACTGATCGAAGGGGACGGCGGTCCGTAGCACTCTAACCGATGACAGAACAGGCAGTTTTTTATAAACAATAACAGCAAGTTATACGACTCACCTCTGGCTTTCTGAGAAGGCAAATTTGCGCAAAATATCCTAACCAGTCTGGAATCCATAAAGAGCCAAACCCAAATGACGGCGACGTTTCGAGGACACTTTTAAACGGCACCCGGCTGTGAAAATCCGCATAATCCGCGACTTGATAAGGTCTGTTATCGGGTTGAAAAATCCTTGAGTCCGGGATTTTTCTCAAGGTTTCCTGAAATCCATGTCCCGACATGAGTTACCCGGACGCCACTTGCCCAATCGCCACTTGCATAGAAACCGCCGATGCCGAAGAATCAAAACCAGGTTCCTCCCCGAAAGTACTATTTCACAGATGGCGATTCTGGTAGTCGGACTCAACCACAAGACCGCCCCCGTGGAGATACGCGAACGCGTCGCCTTCGGACCGGACATCCTGGTGGGTGCCCTGCGCAGCCTCACCGAGCTCGCGCCGATCGGCGAGGGACTCATCCTGTCCACCTGCAACCGCACCGAGATCTACAGCTCCATACATACCGATGGGGGAAAGCCGGTTAGCGACTGGTTGGGGCGATTCCATGGACTGGACCCGACGCACCTCGAGCCCTACCTCTACACGCGGCTGGACCACGAGGCGGTCTCGCACCTGCTGCGAGTGACCAGCGGACTCGATTCCATGGTACTCGGCGAGCCCCAGATACTCGGCCAGGTCAAGACGGCCTTTCAAATCGCCAATGACAGCGGAGCCACGGGCAAGCTGCTCGGCCGGCTGTTTCAAAACGCCTTCGCGGTGGCAAAACAGATACGCACGGATACCGCCATCGGCAACAGCCCGGTCTCCGTGGCCTTCGCGGCAGTCAGCCTGGCGCGGCAAATCTTCAGCAACCTGAGCGACCAAACCGCCCTGCTCGTCGGCGCCGGTGAAACCATCGAGCTCGCCGCGCGTCACCTCCACCAACACCGGATCGGGCGCGTCCTCGTCGCCAACCGCACGGTCGAGCGCGCCCATGGCCTAGCCGTCCGGTTCGACGGCTCCGCCAGCGCCCTGACCGAAGTGGCGAATCACCTCCCGCAGGTGGATATTCTCATCACCTCCACCGCCAGCCCACTGCCCATACTCGGCAAGGGAACCGTGGAGCGGGCCCTCAAGCAACGCAAGCATCGCCCCATCTTCATGGTGGATATCGCTGTACCCCGCGATATCGAACCGGAGGTGGGTGAGCTGGACGACGTCTATCTCTACACCGTGGACGATCTTCGGGAGGTGGTGGCGGAAGGCCTGCGCTCGCGCCGCGAAGCCGCCGAACAGGCCGAGGAGATCATCGGCTTCCATACCGAGGAATTCCTCTGCTGGCTGCGTTCCCTGGATGCGGTGACCCTGATCCAGGACTACCGGACCGGGCCGAACACCTGCGCGATCAGGTGCTCGCCAAGGCCCGGCACCAACTCCAAGGCGGCAAACCCCCCGAGGAAGTCATCGGCTTTCTGGCGCACACCCTCACCAACAAGCTCCTTCATGGCCCCAGCGTCCGCCTGCGACAAGCCGGACGAGAGGGTCGGGAGGAGCTGTTGGCGGCCGCCAACGAGCTCTTCCGACCCCACGAAAACTCGAGTTCTTCCTCATGAATCCCTCCATTCGCCACAAGCTCGATCAGCTCACGGCCCGCTGCGGCGAGATCACCGCCCTGCTGGCCGATCCACAGATCCAGGAAGACCCGCGACAGTTTCGCGAGCTGGGTCGGGAATACGCCCAGTTGGAGGCCGTAGTAGCCTGCTACCGGCGTTATCAGCAAATCGAGGACGCAATCGCCGGTGCCGAAGAGCTATTGACGGACCCGGAGCTGGCGGACATGGCCCGCGAGGAGATCGCCACCGGCAGCGCACGGTGCGAGGCCCTGGAACCGGAGCTGAAACGACTGCTGATACCCCCGGATCCCCACGACCAACGCAACGTCTTTCTGGAGGTCCGCACCGGCACCGGCGGCGCGGAGGCGGCCCTGTTCGCTGCCGATCTGGCCCGCATGTATCTGCGCTTCGCCGAGCTCAAGGGTTGGTCGATTGAACAGATGAGCGAGAGCCTCGGCGACCTCGGCGGCTACAAAGAGACCGTGCTGCGCATCAGCGGCGGCGGCGTCTTTTCGCGCCTCAAATTCGAGGCCGGCACCCACCGCGTCCAACGGGTACCCGAGACCGAGTCCCAGGGCCGCATCCACACCTCGGCCTGCACCGTTGCGGTGTTGCCCGAGGCCGAAGCAATCGACGACCTGGCGATCGACGCCAAAGACCTGCGCATCGACACCTATCGCGCCTCCGGCGCTGGCGGCCAACATGTGAACAAAACCGACTCGGCGGTACGCATCACTCACCTGCCCTCCGGGATCGTGGTGGAATGTCAGGACGAGCGCTCCCAACACAAGAACAAGGCCCGTGCCATGTCCCTGCTCCAATCCAAGCTACTGTCCCAGGCCCGGGCCGCCCAAGTCGATGAACAGGCCCAATCCCGCCGGTTACAGGTCGGTAGCGGTGATCGCTCCGAACGCATCCGTACCTACAACTTCCCGCAGAACCGGGTTACCGACCACCGCATCAACCTAACCCTGTACAAGCTCGATGAAATCATGACCGGACAGATGGACCAGGTCATCGAGCCCCTGATCCAGGAATACCAGGCAGAGCAGCTGGTAGCCCTGATGACTATGCCATTAAGTTAGGCGTTACCGGTCGGCAAAGTAAGAAAAAAAAAACGACAAATCACGCGAATCCTCACGAATGGATTCGCGTCGACTCGTCGTTTTCTCTTGTGCGAACCTTCCGAGTGTCAATACGTACTAGGCACACCGATACCGCGCGGCGAAGACCGAGTATCGGAAGGGTACTCCGGGAAGCCGCCGCGGCGCTGGCGGCGCTACCTCAGACCTCCCCTCACCTGGAGGCGGCATTGCTGTTGTGCAATGCCACCGGACACACGCGGACGGAACTCCTGGCCTGGCCGGAGACTAAGCTCGGCGCAACGGACTTGGCACGTTTCGAGAGCCTGATCCAACGCCGCCTCGCCGGCGAGCCCATAGCCTATATCCGCGGCCATCAGGCATTCTGGACCCTGGATCTGGAGGTCACTCCGGATACTCTGATCCCGCGCCCGGAGACGGAACTCCTGGTGGAGCTGGCACTGGAACGACTCCGTGCCGACGCACCGCTCCTGGTCCTGGACGCCGGCAGCGGGAGCGGTGCCATCGCCGCCGCCCTGGCCTCCGAACGCCCCGCCTGGACCCTGATCGCGACCGACCGCGATATGGGAGCCGCCCGCATGGCCGGCAGGAACTTCCGCACCTATGCACTCGGGAACGCGCACGTCATCAGCTGCGACTGGCTGACGCCCATCGCCGCGCGGTCTCTGGATGCCATCGTCGGCAACCCCCCCTACCTCCCCGATGCGGATCCCCACATCGAGCAGGGTGACTTGATCCGGGAACCGCGTAGCGCCTTGGCCGCCGGCCCCGATGGGCTTGCCGCCATCCGCACCTTGAGCGCACAAGCGGCCTCGCGGCTCCGACCCGCCGGATTCATTGCCTTAGAACACGGCTTTGACCAGGGATCCGCGGTGCGAACGATCTTCAAGCAGCATGGTTTCGAGTACATCCGCACCCATCCCGATCTCGGCGGCCGGGAACGGGCCACTACCGGACGGCTGCCCGGATGAGCTCCATCCCAATGCCATTGAGATATACCCGTCGCACGTGAATATTTTGGTAAGCGAGGTGTGCTGATCGTGCCCGAGAACAAGGCGCGACGAGGAGGAATAGCCAGGCCCTATTGCGACGAGTCGCAACGCGGCTATCGGGTGCGAGCGGCGTGCATCGCTTACCAAAATATTCACGTGTGACGGGTATAGCTACCTGTCAAGTCCCGCAATATTATAGACACACTTTTTGAACAGTTGGGGCTGTTTTTGGGACCGGTTTTTCATCGCCTGAAGGGGAGGAATGTGGCCCAGTGCTTTCTGCGGGATGTGCTGAT
>Ga0056111_1000104_pt1 | contig 13571 bp, 10 predicted proteins | sample WorMetloBBELIZE2_FD_83874 | JGI IMG/M metagenome (GOLD analysis project Ga0056111, IMG submission 83874) | Marine gutless worms symbiont microbial communities from Max Planck institute for Marine Microbiology, Germany - Olavius longissimus B... ... | reverse complement strand
CGCCCTGCATACCTATCAGAACACACTGGTCACCGCCGAACAGCTGGCCATGGAGGCATGTCGCATCGAAATCGACCTTCTCGGCAAGCCCATCGGTCGTCAGGATCAATATGCCGCCGCCTACGGCGGCATCAACAAGTTTACCTTTTCCAAAGGCGGCATCACCGCCCGCGTTCCCGTGGAGATGGGCAATGCCCAGAAACGCAAATTCGCCTCATCGCTGCTCCTCTACTACACGGGACTCACACGCAGCGCCGACACCATACTCAGCCGGCAAACGTCAAATCTGGCGGAAGCGGACAAATTCGATGGCATGTGCCGCATGGTCGATCTGGTGGATCCGTTTATCGAAAACATGCGTCACGGGCATATTTCCGGTTGCGGCGACTTGATGGCGGAAAACTGGAATCTGAAACAGGGCATGGCCGCCGGCATCTCCAATCCACAGATCGACGAGATGTATGCGCGTGCCAAATCCGCCGGAGCCCTGACAGGGAAGGTTGCCGGTGCCGGGGGGGGTGGGTTCCTGCTCCTGATCGTTCCCCGGGAGCGCCAGAATGAGGTTTTCGAGGCATTGACAGATTACCGGGAATTACCATTTATGATGGAAGACAGCGGAAGCAAGGTAATTTTCGACGACCGATCCTATCCCAGCAAGTGATTTAGGACGCCCGGCAACCGAGGAGATGACCATTGCGTGTTCTGATTACCGGAGGGGCGGGATTTATCGGATCCCATACGGCCGACGCACTGATTGGCAGGGGGTACGCCGTCCGCATTCTGGATAACCTTCAGAAAACGGTGCATCCCAAGGGGATGCCCGAATATCTGCACCCGGATGCCGAGTTCATGTTGGGGGATGTCCGGGACAAAGGCACCTGGGAGAAGGCCCTGAAAGGGGTGCAAGTGGTCTATCACCTTGCCGCCTACCAGGATTACCTGACCGACTTTTCGACGTTTTTTCATATAAACACGGTGTCCACGGCGTTGCTGTACGAAGTGCTGGTTGAACGTGCGCCGCAGATGACCGTGGAAAAAGTGATTGTGGCCGCCAGCCAGGCGGTTATGGGGGAGGGCCGCTACCGGTGTCCGGAGTGCACCGCCCGGGACGGGCGTTTTGTGTATCCCGACATCCGGCTCGAAGTGAAGCTTTCCAGGGGGGACTGGGATCACCGGTGCCCGACGTGTGATGGGATTCTCCAATGGATACCTTCCGATGAGCACGTGGCCAATCCCTGCAATCAATATGCGATTTCCAAATATTCCCAGGAACAGATCGCCCTGCAACTCGGCAAGCGCTACAGCATTCCGACAACCGTGATGCGTTATTCCATTGTACAGGGGCCTCGCCAGTCCTTCTATAATGCCTACTCCGGCGCCATGCGCATTTTTGCCTTGTCGCTGATGTTCGAACGTCCCCCCATGATATATGAAGACGGTCGACAGGTGCGCGATTTTGTCAACATCGAGGATGTCATCGACGCCAACATTCTCGTTCTGGAAAACCGGGAGGCCGATGACCGGATGTTTAATGTGGGTGGCGGCGCAGCATGGACCGTACGCGATTTTTACGATACCATGGGGGATATTACCGGCAAGTCCCTCACCCCGCTTATCGACGGATACTACCGGTACGGGGATACACGCCATATCGTGTCGGACATTCGACGACTGCGACGCCTCGGATGGGAGCCGCGTCGTGATGTGCGCGACAGCATCGGCCAGTATTGGGACTATCTGCATCGTCAAAAGGATATGGACAATATCCTCGCCTATGCAGAGACACACATGAAACAGCTTCAGGTCATCCGCAAGGCCCGGCCGAGACCATGACCGCTTCGACATGACGCGATGCCGAATCGCAGGGCGCTTCCCATTGCCGGAGAACGGATGCATGGCAACCCATAGCGTCATTGCCAAAAGTATATCCCGATGGCAGTTGACGTAGAGATCCCGGATCCGGGACCCTGCCTGTGGATTCGGAACAGAATTCTGACATCTGCAACAGAGAGGATGAATCGCAACACATGGGCAAACTGGAACGATTCTGGTATGTACTGCATACCAAAAGCCGCTTCGAGAATGTCGTTAACGAAGGGCTGATCAAAAAATCATTCGAGGTATTTTTGCCCAAGATCAAGGTACGGAGCCGCCGACGGGATCGCAGGCGATGATCCGGATTCCGCTGTTTCCGGGCTATGTATTTGTAAAAACGGATCTGAACCCCACCGAACACCTGGAAATCGTCAAAACCGCCGGCGCCGTCAAACTGATCGGTACCAAGCAGAGTCCGGTACCGGTCTCCGACGAAACGGTCGATTCCCTGAAGATCATCGTGGCCACAGATCTGCCGGTGAATACGGGTACCCGGCTGCGGAAAGGGGATCAGGTACTGGTCGTGGCCGGACCGTTTGCCGGCGTCCGGGGGTCCTTTGTGCGGTATCATGGGCGGGGCCGGGTTCTGGTGCACATTGAGGCGCTGGGTCAATTCGCAGGGGTTGAGGTCCGGGAGGAAGACATCGAGATCCTGCCCGGGATTTTGGCATAACTACTTGACTTTCATTAAAGTTTTGTTGTATAAGGTTCTCCCATGGGCATTGCGAACACCGGGTTTTGAATGCTTACCCGACCGGCTTCCGGTCAGGCAGGAGGGCTTATGAACAAACTTGAACTCATCGCCGCCTTGAAGGAGGAGGCCGGTATATCCAAGACCGAAGCGGCGAAGGTCGTACAGATTTTTTTTGACGATATGGCCAATGCCATGGCGCGCGGCAGACGGGTAGAAATCCGAGGCTTGTGCAGTTTCTATGTAAAGAACTATCGGAGTTATATCGGTAGAAATCCGAAGACGGGTGAAAAAGTGCTGATCAAGCCGAAGCGGTTGCCCTTTTTTAAATCAGGAAAGGAATTAAGAGGACGGGTCAACTATTAAGGTTGTGCCTGGATTTGGATCGATAAGGGATCAACAGCGGGCGGTTCGGCTGTTAACAGCGTTCCTCATACAGGGAAACATCCCCCACGCCTTGCTGTTTACCGGTTTGGACGGCGTGGGTAAACGGACAGCGGCCATGGCCTTCGCCATGGCCTGCAACTGCACGTCTCTTTACTCTGAACGCCTATCTTCCATGCAAGACACGCGTGGGTCGGTGGATCCCTGCGGGGTCTGCGCTCCGTGCAGGAAAATTGCCGGCCACACCCATCCGGATGTGGTTCATGTCACGCCAAAAGGGTCCTTGATCCGAATCGAGCAGATTCGCGAACTGGTGCACACACTGTCCATGAAACCCTATGCGGCGGCGTATCGGATGGCCATCGTGTCCCAGGCGCAAACCATGACTCCGGAGGCAGGAAACGCGCTGCTGAAAACCCTCGAAGAACCGCCGGCCCAAACACTCCTGATATTGACCGCCTCAGGACCCTCGGACCTGCTGCCGACAATCGTTTCCAGATGTCAGCACGTCGCCTTTCGACCGATTTCCACGGCGACCCTGACGGCATTGCTTTTGGAGGAGCACGGTGTGGACATGCCGGAAGCGGCCATCCTGGCCGCCATGGCCCTGGGAAGTGTCACCAAAGCGTTGGCGATGCAGCGCAAAGGGTGGATCCGACGCCGGCGCCGGCGGTGGCTGGTGGAACAGGTGGAATCCCTGGATTCCCGCTCCATGAGACGCAGTCTGGCGTTTGCCCGGCAGCTTTCTGAAGAAAAAGATAGTATTGACGATGCCCTTGAAATCATGAAAACTTGGTTTCGGGACGTCGCCGTGTGGCCCTATCACCCGGAGCGGATTGTCAACAGCGATCTGGCGCCGGCCGTTAAGGCTGCTGCGCACCGGCATCCCCCTGGGGAGGTCCAGCGCAAAGTGGCGGCCGTTGAAGCCGCCCAGCAGCGGCTTCGGGCCAACACCAATCCAAGAATCACCCTGGAGGTGCTGGCCCTGGAGCTGATCCCTTCGAACGATTAACGGGGGTCCACGAACAACCGGTGGATCCTGGACGGGACGGGATATTCATGACCAAAGTTGTTGGTATTCGGTTCAAACCGACAGGAAAAATATATGATTTTGACCCCGGTGCCTTCGTTCTGAATCCGGAGGACCGCGTTATTGTGGAAACCGAAAAAGGGCTCGGATTCGGAATCGTGGCGATCCCGCCACGGCCCCTGGATGAATCCGCAGACAATCGCCCCCAGAAGAAGGTCTACCGGTTGGCCACGGAGCAGGATTTCAATCAACAGGAAAAAAACCGTCAGACCGAGGCGGTGGCCCACGAGTATTGTCTCGAGTGTATCCGGGATCTCGGCCTTGAGATGAACCTGTTCTCCGTGGAGAGTACGTTTGATGCCAGCCGACTCACCTTTTTTTTCACTGCCGAAGGGCGTGTGGATTTCCGCCAACTTGTCAAGATGCTCGTCAAGCGATTCCGAACCCGCATCGAAATGCGTCAGGTCGGTATCCGCAATCAGGCGAAAATGTGCGGCGGCATCGGACGTTGTGGTCGGGTTCTGTGCTGTTCGACCTTTATCGACAAATTCGAGCCGGTATCCATCCGCATGGCCAAAGAACAGAATCTGTCCCTGAATCCCACGAAGATTTCCGGACTCTGCGGCCGGCTCATGTGCTGCCTGAACTATGAAAACGCCACATACCAGAAGCTCAAGGAAGACTACCCACGGGTAGGGACCATGGTTGAGACCGGCGAGGGGCCCGGGAAAATTGTCCGCCTCAATGTCATCTGCAGCCGCGTATCCATAAAGCTCGAAAACGGGAACATCGTTGAAAAAGGGCTGAACCAGTTTACGATAGCCAAGGAGAATCGCCGGAAATGAGCGGAAGGTTTTATATCACCACCCCCATCTACTATGTCAATGCGAGACCCCATCTGGGACATGCCTATACGACAATCCTGGCCGACGTCGTTTCCAGATTTCATCGCATGATAGGCGATGCCACATATTTTCTGACCGGAACCGATGAGCACGGGGATAAAATTGTTCAGGCCGCCCAAAAGGAAGGCATGAGCCCCCGGGACTATGTGGACAGGGTCAGCGGCCTTTTTAAAAATCTCTGGCCGGAGCTGCAGATCAGCTACGATCAGTTTATCCGAACCACCGACCCCGCCCATAAAGCCGTTGTCAAAGACGTTCTCCAACGGATTTATGATGCCGGAGACATCTATTTCAGCGACTATGAAGGGCTTTACTGTTTCGGATGCGAACGTTTCTACACGGAGCGCGAGCTGGTGGACGGGAAATGCCCGGATCATGAAGTGGCGCCGGAGCCCATTAAAGAGTCGAACTATTTTTTCAAGATGGGTCGATATCAGGAGTGGCTCATTGATCACATCCGCCAACATCCGGATTTTATACGCCCTGAACGGTATAAGAATGAAGTACTGGCGTTTCTCAGGGAACCCCTGGAGGATCTTTGTATTTCGCGGCCCAAATCCCGTCTCCAGTGGGGTATTACTCTTCCCTTTGACGATGACTATGTCACCTATGTATGGTTTGATGCGCTGCTGAATTACGTATCGGCCCTGGGGTACCCCACAGGAGAGCGTTACGACCGGTTCTGGCCCGCGGCACAACACATCGTGGCCAAGGATATTTTAAAACCCCACGGCATCTACTGGCCGATCATGCTCAAGGCCGCCGGCATCCCGCTTTACAAGCACCTCAACGTTCACGGGTACTGGAATGTGGCCCAGAGCAAGATGTCGAAAAGTCTTGGAAATGTTGTCGAACCACTGGAACTTAAAAACAAATACGGTCTCGATGCATTCCGTTTCTTTCTAATCCGGGATATGGTCTTCGGGCTCGATTCGAATTTTAGCGAGGATGCCCTGGTGGGACGGATCAATGCCGACCTTGCCAACGATCTGGGTAACCTTTTCTCACGGGTCATTGCCATGGCACGAAAGTATTTCGACGGTGTTGTGCCGCATCCCCCCACAGGCGCCGGATCGGAGGCAGGATTCCATTTACAGCAGGACGCCGCTGCGGCAATTGACCAGTATCGACGCACCATGGACAACTTCGAATTTCATAAGGCCATGATGGCGGTGTGGGCGTTTATCGGTCAGATGAACAAATATGTGGATGTTACGGCGCCCTGGGAACTGGCCAAACAGCCCGCGGCCCGGGCGACGCTGGAAACCGTGATGTACAATTTATTGGAAGGCCTCCGAATCGTCTCCGGCCTGCTCTATCCGGTAATGCCCGGCACCGCCCGAAGGATGCAGGAACACCTGGGGCAGAATCCGGACGATCCGTTTTTTACGATAGACCGTCTTTCCCGCTGGGGAGGCCTGCCTGCCGGCACCCAGCTCCCCAAGGCGGTGGCCCTCTTTCCAAGGATCGAACACACCCCGGAGACCCCGGATACATCGACCGCCAATGGCGCCTCAAACGCCTTGGATATCAAGCCTGAAATCGATATGGAGACGCTCCAGCAGATGGATCTTCGTGTGGGCACCATCATCAAAGCAGAACCGATTCCCCGGGCCAAAAAACTGTTGAAGCTGGAGGTGGAAATGGGGGAGCGGCGCACCATCGTGGCCGGCATCTCCGGAAGCTATCGGCCCGAAGACCTTGAGGGCAAACAAGTGGTCGTGGTGGCCAATCTAAAACCGGCCAAACTCATGGGAATACGTTCCAATGGAATGGTTCTGGCGGCCGTGGGAGACGCCGACCTTTGTCTGATCGCCCCGGATCGCGCCATGGACCCGGGCACCGCCATCCATTAAACCGTCCGGGACACGCCCGGCACGCATCAACACGTCATGGCACAGGACCATGCCAAAGGCTTATGAACATCGGAACCGGATCGGGTAATCACACGGGACGTTATTCTGGCAGACCCAACTGGCGGGACTATCAGGCACGGTTGCGGAAGACCGATACCGCTCGCCGTCGCCCCCGGATCATCGCCCTGTGCCTGGTTTCCTCCGTGGCCGCTTCCGTCTTTATCTGGGCACTGTTTGGAGTACCCTGGGGCACCAATGCCGACAAACGGCCCCACGCCCCGAATATCGGCCCGGTGCCTCCGGACCCGGCAAGCACCCCGCCTATCGACAAACGCGCTATTCAGACGGTCCTAAAGAGCGGGTCCTGGCTCAATCTGGAGGACAACCCCCTGCATGCCGTGCTCGATGATCGACCAGTGGTTATCCATACCAGCCTGGATATGCCCTTGCAGCGGTTTCTGATCGGAAAACTGAATCCGTCCACCTCGAAATACATCGGCATCGTGGCCATGGATCCGGCGTCCGGAAGCATCCGGTCCATGGTCGGCGTCGACAAAACCGGAAGCGTCGAGAATCTCTGTACCGAGCGGCTGGTTCCAGCGGCCAGCGTGTTCAAAATTGTGACGGCCGCCGCCATGGAGGCGTGCGGTCTCTCGCCGAGATCGACGCTGACCCATAACGGTCGGAAACATACCTTATACAAATCCCAGCTCAAGGATAAAACGAATCGGTGGACCATCCGTACGACGTTGGAGAAGTCCTTTGCCCAGTCGATCAACCCGGTATTCGGAAAAATCGGTATCCACTATCTGGGACAGGATCTGCTTTCCAAATATGCCGATGGGTTCGGATTCAATCGGGAGATCCCGTTTGAGATCCCTGTGCAGACCAGCTGCGTTTTTATCGGCAATGATCCCTATCAGTGGGCCGAGGTGGCCAGTGGGTTCAATCGGGACACCCGGATTTCTATTGTTCATGGCGCGATGATGGCGGCCGCGATTGCCAACGATGGGACGCTGATGGAACCCACGGTGGTCACCCACCTCACTGACGGGAGCGGACAGGTCCTTTATAAGAGCCGTCCTACGGTGATCCGGCAGGTAGTTTCACCGGAGGTCTCACGGGAGATGGTGGACCTCATGACGGCCACAGTCCGCTACGGAACCTCCCGCAAGGTCTTTCGGAAGCAGCATAAGGATAACATCCTTTCAAAACTGACCATTGGGGGCAAAACAGGTTCCATAAACAATCGCATCCACGATGCCCGGATCGACTGGTTCGTCGGATTTGCCCGGGAGCAGGAGGGCGATGGTCAGTTGGCGGTATCGGTGGTCGTCGCCCATGAAAAATATATCGGCACACGGGCGGCCGAGTATGCCCGCCTGGCGATCCGGCAATACTTCAAGGGGATTGAAACCTCCCGGAAACAGGCACCTGCGGCGCCTTCCGGATAAACGTCCGGCATCTCGCCATGCACCCATGGTGATCCGATGCCGTTTCCGTCCTGATGGCGCCCATCCATGGCGGCGACAAAATATCGGCGGGGCGGCGCCAAGGACCTTAGACATTTAAGCAAAGGAGTGACCCATGCCCGGGTTTGAATTGTTCGGCGACGAAGAGAAAAAAGAAGTTCAGGATGTGCTCGACACGGGGGTATTGTTCCGTTACGGTTTCGATGGCGTCCGGAACGGGCACTGGAAGGCGGGGACATTCGAGGCGGAACTCGCCCGGTATTTGGGTACGGCCCACTGCCACCTGTGTGCCAGCGGAACGGCTGCCGTCAGCCTTGCTCTAGCCGCCTGTGGTATCGGTGCCGGAGACGAAGTCATCGTACCACCGTTTACCTTTATCGCGACCGTTGAAGGGGTGCTGATCGCCGGTGCGGTTCCGGTATTTGCCGATATTGACCATACCCTGTGCCTCTCGCCGGAAGCGGTTTCCGGAAAGCTCTCTTCCCGAACCCGTGCCGTCATGCCGGTACACATGTGTGGCGCCATGGCCCGCATTGACGGGCTTGTGGACGTGTGTCGGGACAACGGGCTGACGCTGATCGAAGATGCCTGCCAGGCCCTTGGCGCCACATTCCGGGGAAAGCCGGTCGGCACCTTTGGACAGATGGGCTGTTTTTCCTTTGACCCGGTGAAAACCATCACCTGCGGGGAAGGCGGCGCCATCGTGACCGACGACGGGGAGCTATACCGAAAGGCGGAACAGTTTGCCGACCACGGCCATGACCATATCGGCAATGATCGCGGACTCGAGGGGCATCCCATTCTGGGCACCAATTTCCGGATCAGTGAACTGAACGCCGCTGTGGGATTGGCGCAGCTTCGCAAACTGGATCGGATACTCGCCATTCAGCGGCAGCACAAAAACGCCATACGCAGTGGTCTATCCCATCTATCCGGTATCGAATTCCGGGAGATCCCGGATCTCGAGGGGGATTCGGCCACGTTCCTGTCTTTTTTCCTCCCCGATCGGGACGGGGCGCGGAAAGCGTCGGCCGAGCTGGCTGACGCCGGCGTGGACGGCTGCTTTTACTGGTACGACAACAACTGGCATTACCTGAGACAGTGGGGTCACCTAAAGCGCATGCAGACGGCCGCCACAATGCCTGCGGCGCTCTATGACCATTTTCCGGATTACGAAACCGTTGCCTTACCGGCATCGGACGCCATCATGGAACGGACCATTTCCATGCAGATCAAGCTCTCCTGGTCGGACGCAGACGTTTCGGCCCGGACGGAGCGCATGGTCGGTGTTCTGAAGCAGTTTTAACATTCACGAGACGTTTGCGGTGCACCCGTGACGGGTCTTCTGCCGCAGCAAAAAAGGAAGACAGTCTATGTTCCGCAACTTTAAAGTGGTTCCCAGGGTGGTTTACGGCCGCGGATGTCTCAATCAGCTCAGTGATATCCTGGCAGAGCAGCGGGGGCCGTCGGGTGATTTCATGGCCTTCCTCGTAGATGATGTCTTCCGGGAACGGGACTGGCCGACCCGGCTTCCGTTGTCCGATCACGATTTTCTTCTCTGGGTGAATGTGGATGACGAGCCGAAGACCACCTATGTCGACCAGCTGACCGAACGGGTGGAGGCGCACCCCGGTCGCCCGGCCGGTGTTATCGGCATCGGCGGCGGCAGCACCATGGATCTGGCCAAAGCGGTATCCCTGATGCTGACCAATCCGGGCTCTTCTGCGGATTATCAGGGATGGGATCTGATCTGGACTCCGGCCGTGTACCATGTCGGCATTCCGACCCTATCGGGGACCGGCGCCGAGGTGTCCCGAACAACCGTGCTAACCGGCCCGGAGAAAAAACTCGGCATCAATTCGGATTTCACCGTCTTCGATCAGATTGTTCTGGATCCGGAACTCACCGCCGGTGCGCCAACGGATCAGCGCTTTTTTACGGGAATGGATTGCTATATCCACTGTGTGGAATCGCTCCGGGGCACCTTTCTCAATACCTTTAGCGAGGCCTTCGGGGAAAAAGCCATGGCCATGTGCCGTGAGGTGTTTCTTGAAGAACCGCCGGATGCCGATGACAAGCTGATGATGGCCTCCTATTTTGGCGGAATGAGCATTGCCTACTCCCAGGTGGGGATCTGCCATGCCTTGTCCTATGGGCTTTCCTATGTTCTCGGTGTGCACCACGGCATCGGCAACTGCATTGCCTTTGACTATCTGGAAGAATTCTATACGGATGGCGTCTCGGAGTTCCGGGAGATGCTGACGCGACAGGACATTTCTTTGCCGCGGGGCCTGGTATCGGATCTGGAGGACGGGGACGTGGAGAAAATGGTGGATGTGGCCCTGGTGTTGGAACCGCTTTGGGAAAATGCGCTTGGACCGGACTGGCGGGACCAAATGCCCCGGGAGCGCCTCCGGGAGCTGTACCGCCGGATGTAGAGATAGCGAATGACACAACGCGATTCTCCAAAGAGCACACGTTCTATGAATTAGGATCTGTTGTACCACGAAGTTCACCAGCCGTCGCTGAAGCTTTGGCACGGCACGCGAAGCGCACGAAGGTAGAAAAATGAATATACGAAATCTTTCTTCGTGACCTTCGTGGTGAAACCATCTCTACTGAAGGTTTCAAGAAAAGCCCATGCCGTGAATAGGGCCCAAACAAGGAAGATGGACAGACCAATGGTCAGATGCTTCTCATGGATAAGGGAGTGCCGTCTGGCGCGATTCGCGCTGCGGATCTTTGCCACGCTTCGGCGGGTGTCGGTGTGTGCCGTTTATGTCGGCCGCCATGTCACCACTGTTCCCAATGGCGCCATCGTGCTGTTTCCCTGCCGCCGGGCGACGCTGTGCTGCGGACTGGCAGGGCTGGTGGCGGTTAGGGTGGACGGGTCGGGGTCGGAAACCGCGGACCTGACCGCCATCGATTCCACTCTGGATCTCATCGAGGCGTGCGGCTTCGACCAATGCAGCGACAGGGGTCTTGCCTTGGACACCGGTTATCTTGGAGGGATGGATGCCGTTTCCGCACTGCTGGCATCCATCGTGGAATTGAAACGCGAGCCGCAGTTTCAGGAGATCTTTTCCGACGCCCGTCTTCAATCCAAACTCCGCCATGCGGCCGACCGGATTCGACGGATATGCGACACCGAGGAATCTCTCCTGGCGGCCGATATGGGTCGGCTCGACGTTCGGACCGTGGATATGATGTCTTCACGGATAGACATGCTCAAGGATGCCCACTGGTGCATCCATTCGGAAATCATCGGCAATGTTGCGAAAATCGAATATCTCATGGATTCCGGCGGGGTACCAAGGAGCCTGGAAGCGCGGCGTTTTCTGCGACAGATCAATACCGTCCTGAACAGCATCGAGCGCTTGGAAGTCCGCGGAAGGGATTCCGCCGGCCTTTCCCTGATGTTTGTGCTGGATGACGATGCCTACACGCAATTTGTGTCAACCGTCCGTCAGCAAAACAAGGAGGAACTATTGACGGACCGGATGCAGCGGGACGTGCTGGTCAACGGCAGCATCGGCATCCGGGAATTCGAAGAAGACGGGAAGCGCCGGCACTCGGTGGCCTTGGCATATAAAATCGCCGCTGAAATCGGCAGCCTTGGAGACAATCCCCGCTTCCTGAGAGAACAAATTCGAGAGGATCGCCTCCTGCATGTGCTTTTGACCGTTCCGCGAAGGAACGCCACCCTGCTCTGCCATACCCGATGGGCATCGGTCGGGGCGATCACCGAAGCCAACTGCCACCCTGTGGACAACGGGCGGGGCGGAAACGGATCGCGCCGAAAAGGGATTATCCATGTCTGCCTCAACGGGGATATCGACAATTATATGGAGCTGAAACAGGCCCTGGAACACGAGGGCTTCCGGTTTCCCCGGGACGTTACCACGGACACCAAATTGATCCCGCTCCAGATCGAAAAGTACATTCGACGCGGGGAATCCCTGGAAGAGGCATTCCGCCTGTCCGTGAACGACTTTGAAGGGTCCCATGCCATCAGCATGCATACGGATCTTGCACCCGGCAAGCTGTTTCTGGCCCAGAAGGGCAGCGGCCAGACCATCTTTGTCGGATTGGCCGGGGATCGCTACATGGCCACGTCGGAGGTCTACGGGTTTGTCGAAGAAACGTCTCGGTTTATCAAAATGGATGGAGAGGCGGTGGTCGATGGCGCCTCGGGACAGACCCAGGGCCAGATTCTGATGCTTGATCAGAATGCCGAGGTAAGCCCTGAGGCGATCACCGCCTGCTACTATGACGGGACACCGATACACTTCCAGCAGGATAGTGTAAAACATACCGAAATTACGTCTCGGGATATCGATCGTCAGGGGTATCCCCACTATTTTTTAAAGGAGATCAGCGAGGCCCCACGGTCCGTTGAACGCACGCTGCTGAATCGCTGGACGCTAAACGCGGAAGATCCTCCGAAGCCGGTGATCCATCTCGATCCGTCAGTGTTTCCGGATGCGTTGCGGCAGGAGGTGGTCCTTGGCCGGATCCGCAGAATCTTTTTCATCGGGCAGGGGACCGCCGGTGTGGCGGCCCAGGCCTGTGCCGACATTCTCAATACCTACCTGGATGACGCCACGCTGCAGATCCATGCCTCGAAAGCATCGGAATTGTCCGGTTTCCGACTCCGGCGGGCCGAAACCGACGCCATGGCGGATGCCCTTGTCATCGCCATCAGTCAGTCGGGGACCACGACCGACACGAACAAGACCATCGATATGGTCCGAGAGCGCGGTGCGCGCACTCTGGCCATTGTCAACCGGAGAGATTCCGACCTGACCTTCAAGGTCGACGGTACCCTGTATACCAGCAGCGGCAGAGACATTGAAATGTCGGTGGCCTCCACCAAGGCCTTTTATTCCCAGATCATCGCCGGCGCCATTTTGGGCCTGTATCTGGCCCAGCTCAAAGGGCGCCGCCCAACGGCATTTATCGCCGAAGAGATTCAACAGCTGCTGGCGATTCCGGACCACATGCGGTCGATTCTCGATATGCAAAAACAGATCGCCGCCAGTGCCCGGCGCCTGGCTGTTCAACGCACGTATTGGGCGGCGGTGGGCAGCGGGCCCAACAAAGCGGCAGCCGATGAGATTCGTATCAAGCTCAGCGAGCTCTGCTACATAACGATTTCGTCGGATTTTGTGGAAGACAAGAAGCACATCGATCTATCTTCCGAACCGCTGATTCTGGTCTGCGCCTCCGGCACCCGGAGCACGGTTGTCGGTGATATCGTCAAGGATACCGCCATTTTTCGGGCCCACAAAGCCCTGCCGGTCGTCATTGCCGATGCCGGGGATGCGCGATTCGAACCCTATGCCGAAGACCTTTTCT
>Ga0056111_1000103_pt1 | contig 13638 bp, 13 predicted proteins | sample WorMetloBBELIZE2_FD_83874 | JGI IMG/M metagenome (GOLD analysis project Ga0056111, IMG submission 83874) | Marine gutless worms symbiont microbial communities from Max Planck institute for Marine Microbiology, Germany - Olavius longissimus B... ... | reverse complement strand
TCGCACGTTCCAGAGTAACCGCCGTCACGCGGATGTTGACCGCCTTTCCCGTGGGCGGGCCGTCCTGCTGTTCAAACACCCGGACCACCGGTCGGTTTTCACGATCCGGGTAAGTGTTCTCAATGAGTCGCTGCAACCGATTCCGGATGACGTTCAGATGGAGCATGGGATCGTTGCCCGGGTTTTCGGGAAAATCCTGTACGTGTTTCTCCGGGAGGGTAATCACGAGTTGCCCGAAATTGTTTCCGGAGTGCCGCACATAATCTTCATCTTCGTAGAAGCCGGCGCTGCCGGAAACCGATTCCGCCTGGCCGGGGCCCAATGCCAGGATCTCCTTCGAAATGAGGCGAACCATCCTGTCGGTTTGCTCGATGGCGGTTCCCACCGGAGCGAGGACCGTGACATTATAGCGGAAGTAATTGCCCGGGAAGAACTGCACGCGGATCAATGGTGCGATACCGGTGACCGACAGGACCAGAATTCCCAGGGCGGAAAAAAGAAGAAGGGTCAGCGCGGTGAAGGTAATGAATTTGTGATTGAGGATCCATTCAATCAACCGCCGGTATATTTTCCATAGCGGGGCGAACAGCCCGGTTCGCAAATGGTGGAACGGATCATCTTCATCCTCGTTTGCAACGGTTGCGGGCACCCTTTTCGGCCCCCAATCCAGCACATGAATCGGCAGGATAAACAGGGCCTCCAACAGTGAGGCCACCAGCGCGTAGGTGACGGTCTTGGGTATGTAGGAGAAAAAATCACCCGTACTCCCGGTCATCATCAACATGGGAATAAATGCCAGAATCGTTGTCAAAGCCGAGCTGATCACCGGAAGCATGACCTCCGCCGTACCGTCGATGACGGCCGTTTTTCTGTCCTTTCCCATTTGAAGATGGCGGAATATGTTCTCCATGATGATAACCGCGTCATCGACCATAATGCCGGTGACCAGCACAAAGGCGAACAGGCTGATGGTATTGAGGGAAACCCCGGTGATTTTCATCAGGATGATGGCACAAAGAAAGGCGAACGGGATTCCCACCGAGGTGATCAGCGCATTACGAAATCCCAGCGTCAGCCACAGCACGATAATCACCAGGGTCAATCCGAGCAGGAGGTTGCCGCCCAGGGTGTTGAGCGAATCGTTAATTTCAATAATGGAGTCGTTTGTAACAACGACCCGCACCCCGTCTGCCCGGTGCAATGCCTCGAATTCCCGGGCCACTTCCTTGACGCGCTGGGAAATCGCCACGGAATTGCCGTTCAACTCCTTGGTCACCTTCAACCGGATGGCGCTGTCGCCGTTTGCGGAAGGAATGAGGGTGGGGTCCCTGTGGCTCATCCGGGCGGTGGTGACCAGATCCCGGACCCGGACGAAATTGCCGTCACCATCACGTCGTACCACCACATCGAGTACCGAGCGCTGGGAATCGAGCCGGCGACCGGCATCGAGCATATATTCGACATTCCCCTTTCGATATCGCCCGGTGGGGATTTTGGTGTTGGCCGAGTGGATCGCCTCGACCACCTGGCGAACGGTGATGCCAAACGCGCGGAGTTTTCCCGGGTCCACCGATACGTGAAACTCTTCGGTGTACTCGCCTTCGATCGCGGCATCCCGAACATCCACAACGTTCAGAAGCCGGAGGCGCAGCTCATCGGCATAGAGCTTCAAACTGCGTCGGGGTAAATCTCCCAGTATGTTGACCACAATCACCGGAATCCATTCGTTGGTATCCACATAGGTAAACGTGGGCTCGTCAACACCCTCGGGGAGTTCGTCGCGGGAGTTCAGGACACGAAAACGCAGCTCGTCGTAAAGAGCGCGATAGTCGGAGTCATCTATGAATTTGACATTGATGGCCGAGAAATTCCGGTAGGAATCGGCCTTGATGTATTCAACGTTTTCCAGCCCGTCGAGAGCTTCTTCGATCTTTGTCGTCACCAGCTGTTCAACGTCTTCTGCCGAGGCCCCGTAGTAAACGGTGTGGATGAAGACATTGCCCATGTCCACAACCGGCATGTTCTCCAAAGGAGAGGTGAACACGCTGAATCCGCCGGCAATCACCAGGATCACGAATACAACATTGATAAAGACTTTTTGCTTGATGGAATATTCGACGACGCGTTTCATGGCATGTATTGAGCTACCCGAATATAGCTCTGAATTGAGATTTTTTGTTTTCCTTTGGAATTTAGAATTTGTTTCGGATTTCGAGTTTCGGATTTCGAGTTTGGATTATGGTACCAGCGACTGCTGCTTGAAAGGAACGAACAGCCCCTTTTCCCGGCTATTTTCATGACACTTACTAGGGTCGATCTGAAAGCTCCAACCCCGGCTTCAATCGGGGAGAATCGCCCACCAGCACATGATCGTTCGATTCGCCCAATATCAGGATTTGAAGCTCTTCGCCCGTCTCCTTGATCCGAATGCGCGGATTGTCATAGCGATTGATCACGGCCGCCTTGGGGATGCGAAGACCGTCGGTCCTGACATTGAGGGTCAGGGAAAAGAGCCGCCCGCCGCATCCTTCGCCATGGAAAGTGCGTATGGTCACCTCGATGCCCAGTTTTCGGGTTTGTTCGTCAAATTCCGGGTTGATCCAGTTGATGGCCGCTCTGACGGGTTCCTTATCGAGAGAGGCTGTAAATTCCTCCGGCAGTTGCTGCATGGCGACAAGCTCGTTTGCGGAAACGGATAACGGGACGACAATTTGCCGGTAATCTCCGACGACTGCCAGGGGCGCGTTCGGCGCGATGATTTCCCCCGCTTCAACATGCTTATCCGTGACGATCCAGCCTTTGGGGGCAAATATCTTGTGACGCCGCTTCCGTTCCAGGAGTGCCCTTAGGCGTGTTTCCTGGGTGGCTTTTTCCAAAGAGATCGTATCACCTTCCAGAGTTGCCTGTTCGAATTCTTCCAGTGCGGCATCCCGCCGGCTTTCCGCGGCACTTTTACTTTTATAGAGGGCATCGAATCGGTCGAATTCTTCCTTTAAAAAGTCCGCTCGGGAAGCATTCTTTTTCATTGCGATGTCCAGACGCCGGATGGCATGACGGGTTGTTTCGATTTCAAACGTCACGAATGTTGGATCGATCTGGAAAAAGGGTTTGTCTCCGATGACCTGACCGATGTCGTAGTTGACCTGAAGCAATTTACCGGAAACTTCCGACGAAATAGTCTGTTGCTTGATACTCCGCGTGTATCCGGACAGGGTCACCTCTTTGAAAGCGTTTTCCACCACGAGGCTCTCGGCGGCAGTCACCGGGCCGGTGGTCGCTGCGATAACAAAGAACAATGCCACGATTATTCTCATTCCCCGAATTCCTTGAATTTACGGTTGATCAGCAAGGTCAATTTAATCTGTGAGCCGGTCTCACAAAATGTCAAGACAGCCAAATCGTCTGGCATCGGGTCGATGTTGTGTCCCCCCGGGCGCATATGTCCCGGAGACCGCGCACGGGTTCGTTTCAGTCGGCAGAATTGAGTATCGGAGCGTCAGTGGGCGGATCGGCGGCATGTGGGATGTATTCTGCCATGGGCCGGCATTCGAGATGGATCGTGTTGAACAGCGGATTGCTCGCTTCGTGTACGCGATTCAGGGCGATGCGGCAGGTGTCCCTGTCCGGCTCGATGCCGATACCGCTCCGGTGACAGTTCATGGCGGCTACAAGGGTGGTGCCGGTTCCGCAAAACGGATCCAGGACCGTATCCCCCCAGAAGGAGAACATTCGGATGAGCCGTTCGGCGATCCGTGCCGGAAATGGTGTCTGCAACTCTGTTCGCGTTTCCGCGGATAGGGTCCAGCACTGCTGGAACCATCGATGGTATTCGGCTTTTTCGATCCGGCTGCGTTCCCGCTGCTCGGCAGTCGGTTTGCGGTATCCCCCCGGCTTCCGCTGCATCAGGATATAATCGACATCCTTGCGGATGGCCGCATTTGGTTCGTAGGGGCTGCCGAGGAAAGTGGATGGGCTTGCGGCGTGTTGTTCGGTCTCCACGCTTTTTTGCCAGATGATGGGGTTCAGGTTGTCAAACCCAATGTTGCGGCAGCGGATGCTGATGTCGGCGGCATAGGGGATTACCCGATGTCGGCCATGATCCTTACGGGACAGCCAGATATCGCCCACCACGCAGACCATTCGCCCTCCCGGCACCAGCACGCGAAAGACCTGCTCCCAGACCTGGTCCAGGTGTCCGAGAAAATTGTCGTAAGTCTCGGCCGTCCAGCCAAGGTCGCGATGGACGCTGTCGAGTTCCAGGGGCCAGCAGGGGGGTGACGTCAATACCATATGGACAGATTCGTCAGGAATGGCCCAGGTCTTCCTTGGATCGCCCTGAAGCAGCAGATGAAATACCGAGTGGGATGCTTGTGGGGACTCCTTGGTCATGTTTAACGGCATTTAAACCCGTGTATTCCCATTAATTCGTTGAAGCGAAACCTCAATCCCGTCGCCAGGGCTGGAGGGATTCAACCTATTCCTCTCCCCTGGTGGCCTGTGGTGAGCCTGGTCGAACCGGAGAGGCTTGCCCCGTTAAATGCCGCCTTTTGCGGCACCTGCGAAGCAGGATGTAACAGGGTAAGATGAGGGGAAGATGATTGATATCATTCCCCTTTTATATCCCGTAGCTTGTTGGAGTTAAACGGGAATCCCGCGCACCGGGGCTGCGGGAATCGAAATTTTAAACTACCAGTTAGCGGCAGGCTTGGCTTTCGCTCTTCGAGCGACATCGTCGCGTTTCATAAAATCGTACGACGATTTTATTAGCACAAAGGGATGACCGAAACAACACGGAGACACGCCTGGAATTTCTCTGAAAAGAGTCCATAAGCCTTGCTATGATTGGTCGACGGCGCTATGAAAATCTTGATGAACCTGAACCATTGCCCAAACTGCGGAAGCCTCTTTGACCCTCCCATAAAGGGGAACGCGTCCCGCATCGATTGTCCCCGATGCCGGCAACCGTTTTACCGAAATCCGACAGTGGGAGTGGCCGTCGTCGCACTAAACGACGACAAGCTGCTTCTGGTTCGTCGCAACGGATCCTACGCCGGCATGTGGTGCATCCCCTGTGGCCATGTAGAGTGGGGCGAAGATGTCCGTCAGGCCGCCGGCCGCGAGTTCGAAGAAGAGACCGGTCTTCGGGTGCAAGTCGGACCGGTGTTTGCCGTGCACTCCAATTTCCATGATCCGGAACACCTCACGGTCGGCATCTGGTTCTGGGGTGAAATCGTCGGTGGAGAGTTGCGGGCAGGTACGGACGCCGATCAGGCAGACTTTTTCCCACTATCGGCCTTGCCCGAGCCGATGGCCTTTCCCACGGATCTTCTGGTGGTCGACAAACTGCGCCGCTGGATGGAAAGCGGCAAATTGAAACAGTGGCTGGGTTTGAATAGTGAGGAAGGTTGAGGCATCAAAAATTGTTATCTATGTCTCCCTCCCCCTGGGGGAGGGATTCAAAGGGAGGGGTATAAGGATCTTGTTCCTTTTTTGCTTCTTAGTACAGTAAATACATTAAGCAGAGAAGCCGAGAACACAGAGAATTTTTTTGTCGCCCTTTTTTGAGAAGGCTGAGGACAAAAACATCGTTAATCAGGGATCAAAGCAACCCTCGACCTAATAGGGGCAGCCCTTTATCAGAATCCCCCTCTCAGGGATTCTGATAAAAAGATACCTCCTTTGCGTGCTCTGCGTCTCTGCGGTTAACCGACTTTTAGATATTTGAACCCATGGGCACGATACGCCAAAAAATCATCGACCTCCTTCAAGAAGACGCCCACGACGCCAGGGAGCTGTCCCAGACCCTGCGCGTCCCCGAGAAACAGGTCTACGAGCACCTGGCCCACGTCGCCAAATCCATGAACGCAAAGAAAAAGAAGCTGGAGATCCTGCCGTTTTCCTGCCTTTCCTGCGGCTATGTCTTCAAGGAGCGCCGCCGGTTTACCCGCCCGGGCCGTTGTCCGAAATGCCGTGACACCCGCGTGGAATACCCGTTGTATCGGATCCGATAGAAACAACTAGCCGCAGACGTCCGCAAATGATCGCAGAAAGACTGGAGAAAATAGGGGACGTTGTTGACAAAGTTGATAAACTCATATGTTCTCTTTTCATAGAGAAGACAGGGCCTATTTCTCTACTACTAAAGACATTACGGAAGGATCTGAACGTTTTCGAAATAAAATAAGTATACTTTGTCAACAACGTCCCCTAAATTTCACAGACGCTACTGTTGTTCCTGTCGCCGCTCACGTGGAAAGCTCTTCTCCCCACGAAGTGAAGCTGGTCGAAGCTACTACCGATAGCGGCTTTAGCCGCTATGACCCAGACCGGCTTATTGGCGACAAGGTCTACGAACGCGATTGTCTTGACCAGGGTGTTTTAGGGACGTTCTGTGAACGTCTGTCATCAAGATTCGGTCTTCTTTCCACCAGCCCGACCTTTTCCAGACGATCGACAATCCCGGTGAGTGTCGGGTTACTCAGACGCAGCCGCTCGGCCAACAATTGAAACGGAACGCCGTTTTCCTCGCCCAGTGCGTTGATAACCATCGCCTGAACCCCGGTGAGATCATGTGGTGATGGGGACGTCCATAAGAAACAAAATATCTTTTATCTAACCGATGTTTTCTTAGTTTTTTGTGGACGTCTCGATTCCTATATACATTAAAAAAGAAGAAGGTAAAACGGAAAGGCAAATCCTGAAAATTAAGACGCAGGCGCAAATGATCTCAGGTTGAGATCAAATGATGCAGAAAACAGGGGTCTGGATGGTTCCAGACCCCTGTTTTTTTCTTGTCAGAACGCTGCCAGTGATACATCGGGCAGTATCGGAATGATTGTTGAACTCGTTGTTACCAGACATCTCCAGTACTGTCATTGCCGTGTGTCCAGGTAATGCTTTCATAGCACAATGAAACATGCTCCCTTACCTTATGTTTCATATAGCCAGTGTATTTATCATCCGGCATCTCCTGTCTGATACCGGCAACTGTCACATTTATAAGTGTGACTTCAAACAAGACACTGTTTTCCTCTTTCCCGGAACGGTATTTAATCCTAATTTCCGGAATGATTGCGGATCCCACCAGCGCACGCATGAATACAACTGACGTGGAATCGATTTTCTTGGTGATCGTAAAGGGTTTATGCTGTCTTTTCCCTGTAGGAAGTCCGGAAGCTGCATCTCTGGGCGAAACAACCTCATGCGTAAAACCGATGATCCTTTTAATTGTCATGTTATTTGTATCATATATTAATGCCACTGTCATTTTGTCACGCCTCTTACCAAACCTATCTTCCCTATCATCATCTGCAAAAGAGAATCCTGTAAAACTAAGCACCATAATTAGAGCAATGACTAAAGTTAAGTTAAACTTTCTCATAAGATCCCCCTTTCAAAATAGAAGTTTTTGGTACAAATACCAACCTACTCTGAGTCCCTGGTAAATCAGCCTTTCATCAACGTAAATAATAACAATCCCGTATTTAAGAATCAGAATTAAAACTTCCTCATTTTTATCCTTTCCAACGGATTTTCAATGAATCTATATGGCACCTGAGTATTAAATTGCCCGTGTCTGCCAGAATATCCTTTATTGCGGTAAGAACAATATCCGAAGCCTTCGACGCTTTTTTCGGCGGGATCCCCGTTTCTCTTTGAATTGCTTTGATTATTTCTGCTTTAGTATTTGCGTACAAATAACATGAAGGTTAATCTACTTTGTTAGGAAAAGATGATAAAGATTCCCTTAAATGGAACAAAGGGATAGGAACTCGCTTTTCGCGACCGTCCACATCGCCACCTCCCGAATTGTGTCCTGCCGGTTTGTAAATCCAAGATGTAGTGCCGGCCGGAATCGGCCGAAAATCAACGCCCGCTTATACGCCTGATCCGCCTCTTTCAGGGAGCGGTTGTACGATTTCTGTTTCTTGGGTTTGGTTGGCGGCGAGGTGTTGTGGGCGTCTTCCAGGGCGGTCTCAGCCAACAGCTTGTCTGCCTCGACAAGCTTGGGGAGTACCTGCTTGAAGGCGTCTATGGCTTGTTGCTGATCGGAGGTGGAGTCCCTTCTGAGCCAAAATTTAGTCAGAAAGGCCATAGTGCCTGCGGCCCTGTGTTCATAATCCAGGACCGGTCTGCCGCGCTTGCTGTTCAGGCGGGTATCGTCCACCCAGTAAGCGCCGCGAAGGCTCATGTCGATGCTTCGGATGACGCTGTCGATGGCGTTGTCAACCCGAGGATCCCCTGTCTTGGCAGCCTCCAGCACGCCGGCGGCATCCTGCTTTAGGCCTCTCGGTCCCAGCGAGTTTATTTCAGCGTCGGCGACCTTCGGCATAAAGAGCGCCACAGCGACCGCAGCCGCCACAATTGTCACGATCAACAGCGATTTCTTATGGGGCTTCATTTTTGGTTTCTCCCCTTTTGCCGCCATCCCGTTATGAAACGAAATATCGAACGTATTCACCGCTGTCCGGCTAATGCGAGATTGCCCGGTCAATGGCAAATGGCACATCGTGAAAAGTTAAACCGGGTCGCAGATCTTGTTTTAAACAGGGGAAGATCCACAGGTGCCGCTTTTTGGCGGATGCATCCGATGCCCGTTATTTCAAATTGTGGTGTTGTTTATCCGTTGGATTAAAAACCTGCTGTATGCCTATGGCTCGAGGAGCAGAGCCGGCTTAAATATCTGGGTGGTGTCTCGATCGGGTGAAGACAGAACTTACCTTTCGTCCCACACGGCTCGAATATCACGTGAGGAGGGGTCAGATTGAGAATAGTTACCGTACAGAGGACCTCTTGAGGTCCATAAAACCGGTTCTCGAATAATAAGTTGGTGAAGTTCTAAGTTATAAAGGGAGATGGAAACGAAGTCGCGTTTTATAGCTTATTTCACTAATCGCGGTACCCTAAACTATCGCAGATAATCATCCCATAATAAACTAGCGGATGTGGTGTCAATAACTAAAAAATTGGGGGACGTTGTTGACAAACTATACAAACGTATGCTTCCATTTCCGACTTATTTTATCAATAAAATAGTAAAGTTTGCTGAGAAACTATATAATGTATGCTTCTCTTTTCCGACTAATTTTATCGTAAATTGCTTCAACAGTAGGTTAGGTCGGAATAATGTTAAGGTATTCGATGCAGAATAAGTATACCTAGTCAACAACGTCCCCTAAATATCAAGATGCATCTCCACGACGCGAACTCATGGACGAACTGGGGGATCTGGTGGAAATACTTTTACCTCGTTTCCCTTTCCTATCCGAACGACGGTGCTGGAGATGGTGGACCAGTAGACACCTATCACCGTCCCGTCCGGAGTCAGGATATCATAAGCCAAAGGAGGTTTGTTATCATAAGGCGCCACATTATTAAAAACCTCTTTCGCATTGGTGGAGTCCACCGAAATCTCATGCCATAATTCAGAAGTGAGTCCCCAGGCAGGATCGATTCCGATAATGGCGTCTGGAATATTTTCTCTGCTCGTGGCATACCAGTTTAATCTCTCCGGTGGGCGTCCCTCACTCAAGGCCTGAGTCAGTTCAGGGTTTTGTCGCAGTCGCAGTAGATCAGAGACTTCTGCCGCGACCGTAAGCAGCGTAACCAACACAACGAAGATTAGGCATAGGGCAGTGTATATGATTTTCATAACCTGTCCTCGAGTTAGAATTTTGATTTGATAATCTATACCCTACAGTTTCGTCCCTCAATTGATAACGTTCCGAGCTGTGCGCTATTTTAATCCGCCTACTGGCTGAATCGCATTGACGCCAATACCATAAACTTATGCCGTGACTGATTCTTGAAATATTCGAAACGGTCAAAATATTCAACAATGTCCTTTAAATTTGTCTTAGGAGTTTACATCGTCATGCGAAATTTCCCTACGCAGCCGGTGACGGTTCTTCCATGCGACTTGTGAACCTTTCTTCCACGACGGTGTCCTCTCTATGAGCGTCGAAATTGTGGACCCCCAGATGGGGATAGGAGATGGCAATCCCCTCATTGTCGAACCGGATTTTCGCTTTTTCAATGAGATCGACCCGCGTGGCCCAGTACTTAAGGTTATCCGCCCAGCAGCGGCCTCCGAGCTTGATACAACCGTTTGATACATCCAGCACCCAAACCACCGGCCGGGGTGATTTCTTTACACGCGGATCTTCTATCATTACAGTCTCCAGCAATTGCTTGGCCTTAATGATATCCTGGTCATACCGGATGGGAATGTCGATCTTCATGCGCCGTGTCGGGGTGAAGTGGTAGTTGATGACGATGTCGTTGAGGATGGTTTTATTCGGTACGAAAAATACCTTCCCGTCAAAAGTGCGGATCCGGGTGTTCACAAAAGAGATCGCCTCTACCTTTCCCATGAGTCCTGCGGCTTTGATGGTCTGGCCGACCTCGAAGGGGAGTGTGGGAATGTAAGGTCGAAAAAAGATTATCACACCGACAACCATCAGCAGAACGGCCATAATGAGACGAAATATCGGTACGACTTCAAATCCCGCCTCGGAGGCGGCGCTGACGAGCACCGCCGTCAATAGAAATACACCGATGATATTGGCGATAGTTGATGCGGTTGTGGCACTTGGAATGATCCTGTTCAGCCCTGTGCGGATCGGCTTCATCACCAACCGAACGATGAGCAGACCGACAATGAGAACGATCAGGCTCATGATCAGCTCCTGCCCGTATTCCGTCATAATGTTTTCCATCCGATCGATGGTCCTGATGGCGTCATCCACGGGTAAGTCCTGCGGATTCATAGCTTGTTCCTCCTAAAATGTATTTGGAATTGGGGATTTTTCAGCGCCTATTGAAAATTTAAAGTGACTTCCCTTTATAGCGGTTGCCAAAAATATGTTTTGTTTGGCTACCCCGGATGGCCGGTACGGTGCCCGGCCCTATATGACCGTTTTCGTGGAGTTTTCGTAGAGCAGGGCATGGGACCGTCGCTGAACTATGGTCCACACGCCGCACCCGCTTATATAGGTAAACGGAGTTATGCTTTTCCAATCGGAACGGAATTAGAACATTCGTTTTATAAGATGACTCTTGTCTGTCTTTTCGTTGCCTGGATGGTATACCAGAGTATCAGTGGATCGGCCTGCGCTTTAGTTCCTAATGCGATTTGACCCCAGCGAGACGCAAAGGATGAGACCGGTTCAGGATACGACCTACGGGGAGGAAGGGGCTGAGGCAGGCGTTGAATCTTCGGGATTGTCGGTTTTGCACAAGATTCACCTGACCGCACCGCAATCAGGGCCAAAGGCTGCGCGAACAGCCTCCGTTACTCGCAGCCACATCAGCGATAGGGGAGAATAACGACTATGTCTCTTCCTGGGGTATATTAATCCGCCCGTCGCCGGATAACAGGATCGCAATCCAGCGCAGTCGCTTAAAATGGGAGCAGATAATTGCTACGATTACCGTGATTGGAACACTCAGAATCATCCCTGGAATGCCCCAGATCATGCCCCAGAAGGTGAGCGAGAGGATAATGACAAAGGAGCTGAGATTGAGTGTGCTTCCCATCATCGCTGGTTCGACGATATTGCCGATGATAAACTGCACGGCCCCAGACCCAACACCACCATTATAAACGGCGTGAGGGTCTCGAACTGGATAAGCGCCAGCAATGCAGGGAAGATGACACCCAGGGCCGATCCGACATTGGGAATGTAATTGAGTAGAAAAATAATCAGGGCCCACACGGCAGCAAAGTCCACACCAATTAAACGCAGCACGATATAGCTGACGAGTCCGGTGAGCAGACTGACCACCGTCTTGATCCATATGTATGTTTGGACCTGTTTGGATATCTGGCCCATGAGGATACGCGCTTTGGCTGCTTTTTCTTCGTCGGACACCAAACGGGTAATTTTTTCGGGAAAATATCGCTGCTCGGCCAGCAAGAATGCTACATACAGAAAAACCAGTACCAGTTCGGCGAGCAATGAACCGACCGATCCACCCAACCACGACAGAAGGGCCCCCAGGTTGACGGACTCCATGAGCTGGTCTGTGCTGGGCATGCGCTCGATTCCAAGGAGGGTCGCGAATTTTTCGCCCAGCTTGATAAAATTTGCCTCGTATACCGGAGCCGCCGCGGTGAGTGCATCCGATTGACTGGTCAGGATCCAGTACACTAGGCCATTGGCAACGAATAGTCCAGCTATCGATAGGGTCCATGCCAGCCAAGCCGGCACGGACGATTTGCCGACCTTGATCCGTCCGAAAACCGCAGCGAGTGCGTTGAGCAGGTTCCAGAACAATATGGCCACCGCCAGGGGGACCAGAAAGTCACGACCTACGACGAGCACGGTGAGCGTGAGCGCCAGGATAACCATCCCAGGCATAACCTCTGCCGAAGGCGGAAGAACGAATCTGCCAGCGAGGTCTTCACCCTCAGCCAGTTCGGAACCCGGTTTGCTCGCTTCTGAAACATTTCGAGCAAGCGCTTTGTCGTTCCGGCCGTCCAACCCATCTTCGACAACAGGGGGGCCTCAGGGCCATCCTCGTGCCGTTTCTCGGTTGGCTGCTCCGGAGGTGTGACCTCCTCACGACCCGCAGCCAAGGCGTCAAGGCGAGCCCGTAGATCTTCGATCTCGCGTTGTGTGTCTTCATCGGACATGGCAATACCTACTTTTTCGACTTTTGGAGCCAGCCGATCAGAAGATCCAGAAGCGGACCGAGAGCCGGCGTGAGGCTCATGAAGCCTAATGAAGATTCGCCCCCTTTTCCGATGAGGCTGTTAAAGCCGGAGCGGATCCGCTGCACGTCGGTTTTGAATGCATCCAGATTCTGGTGCACTTTATCCAGATCGGTGTTTATTTCAGCCAGAGCATAGTCACGAATTTCTTTGGCCATGTCCGCTTCGGGGCCCGGTTTTGTTCGACCGGCAATGACGATGATGACGACCGCCAGCACTGCGTTCAAGATCGATACGATCAAGGCGCCCACATCATATCCATAACTCTCGGACAATGCCATGTAGATGGACACATTGAGCGCTGCCACAGCCAGCAGAATCAGGACTATACCCACCGCATATAAAAAAGTTTTTCTGTAGGCCGTTTGCACGTCCATTCGGAGGATCGTCATTTCGATCCTGGCCAGGATCTGAATTTTCTTTAAAAATTCTTCCATGAGAATCCTCCTATCTTGGCATGAGTCGTCCGAAGAGAACACCGACCGCGAATATCGCGACCGCCGTGGTTACCGAAATCTGTTTGAGGTCCTGCTGCAACAGGTCCGCAAACTCCTCCAGTTTCTCACGAATTTGGGATATTTCACCCTCCCCTGTTTCTGCTTTTGCTGCGGGTTCTTCAGGTTCCGGCTGCTTTTCGACCTTTTTCTCTCGAGCAGCCTGTTGTGCCGTGAGATCTTCGATCTGTTTGCGAAGTTCCATTACTTCCGCTTCGCACTCTTTTTTGGTACCCATATGCTCTCCTTTCCTTTTGCCGGATATTTGATCAAGCGGTAAACTCGAAAATCATTCTATCTTATTTGATCCGTCGCCCATAGATAGGGAGAGTGGACAATCTACTGCAACGGCGCGGTGAGGTATGCGGCGCGAGCGGCTGCCTTGAACCACTTCGGCTTTCCTTTCACATCGGACAACGTCATTTTTCG
>Ga0056111_1000102_pt1 | contig 13655 bp, 11 predicted proteins | sample WorMetloBBELIZE2_FD_83874 | JGI IMG/M metagenome (GOLD analysis project Ga0056111, IMG submission 83874) | Marine gutless worms symbiont microbial communities from Max Planck institute for Marine Microbiology, Germany - Olavius longissimus B... ... | reverse complement strand
ATACAGCTTCCGGTTGCCGGTTTTCGACGATTGCTGCCGTCTCTGACCGTCGACCAAAAATCGCATAAAAACAAAGCCCCAGGGCCAGGGTTGCGACTCCGGCAAGTATCGGCCCGGGCCGATTGATCACCGATACGTAAACAATCCAGAGATTGCCGAGGATAAATATCAGCGGCGGAATGGGATAAGCGAACGTGGAATACATCCCTGACGGCAGAGGGTCTTGAATTCGGAGCCGGATCAACCCGGCGACGGTGACCATGGCCGACAGGGACAGGGTAAACCCGATATACAGCAACAGCCAGTCATACGCCGCGGTGAGAATCATGACTACCGCCAGGCCGGCCTGCAGTCCAATGGCGGGTGCGGGAGTGTGACGGCGGGCATCCACACGGCCAAATGCCCGAAAAAACAGGCCGTCCCTTGCCATGGCATAGTAGACCCTGGGGCCTGTGAGAATCATGGCGCTCAAGACCGACACCAATCCCACGGCAATGGCCGCATTGACCAGTGCTCCGATGGTGTTACCGAAGAGCGTGTTTGCGGCGGCGGCGCCAATTTCAAGAAGCCCGGTCATCTGCTGCGGCGGCAAGGCATAGATGTAAACAAGATTCAGCAGGACATAGAGAACGATGACGATCAGAGTGCCGACGAGCAGAGCCAGCGGGATGTTTTTCCTGGGCCGTTGAATTTCCCCTCCAAGGTAGGCGGCTGCATTCCATCCGCTGTAGGCAAAGGATACAAATATCAAGGCTACGGCAAATTCCACGCGGAAAATCTGGTCTGCCATCGGGAATTCGCCAAAATGCTCGAAACTTCCTTTTCCGATGGTAAAGCCGGCAACGATAAAAAAGACGACGAGCGCCACTTTGAACAGTGTCATGACATTCTGAACCCGACTGCCCAGTTTCAGACTGTGGCAATGGAGACAGGAAACGGCGACCACAACGCCGATAGCGATGACGAGTCGCGGTGAGATCGTCAACACCGGTAGTCCGGCCATGGAAATGGGCCAGGAAATCTCCGGGGAAAAGGACAGGGCCTTTAGAGAATACGTGGCAAAGGCGATGGCAGCCGCTGCGATGGGCGCTGAGAATCCAACAATGAGGGATACCCAGCCCGATAAAAAGCCCATAGGCCGCCCGAAAGCTTCTTTCAAAAAGAGGTATTCTCCTCCCGCCCCCGGGAAGCGGGCCCCGAGTTCTCCGTAGCAGAGGGCGCCGCACAATGCGAAAATGCCCCCGACCATCCAGCACAAGAGCATGACAAAGGGGCTGCTCAATTCGCCAATGACAAAACCGGAAGTGGTGAAAATCCCGGTCCCGACCATGTTGGCAATCACCAGGGCCGTGGCGGTGAACAACCCGATTTCCCGTTTGAGTTCGATATGGCGGTCCAAAGAATTCATAACAGAATACCCTTTTGAACAATTAAAGACTCATTTGAGCATTCTTGTCAAGTACAAATGTGAATAAAATCGTACAACGATTTTATGAAACGCAACGATGTCGCTCAGGGGGAACCGTTTCTCCTTGGACAGAGGCGCGGGGCGGGTGCTCAAAAAGGGAATAGACCGTGCATGTAGGTTGGATTGGGGTTCTTCGAGGCGGTGCTGGTGGTACAGTGGAACGGAAGCCGCACCGGAACTTATGCCCTTGAACCCCGCTCTCGGGTTAAAGGGGCGATCCGGAGGGCAAGCTATCCATGCAGGATGAAAGCGTTGAGGAGCAACGGCAACGTGAACCACGATAGGCCGGCAACGAGGACCGCAATAAACTGGACAAGATCCGTCCAGAATCGCGAATCTTTCCAGAAGTCCTCTTCTGCCAACGCGCATACCGAACCGTTCGCCGCCAATGGAAACGGGATGACCCCATCGCTGTTTTCCGGGATCGCAGATCGGCCGGTATGAACACGAAGCTGTCGCACAATCAACCGTACCATTTTTCTGTCTTCCATTCTCTGGGCGTCGGACAGTAGTTGCAAGTACAGGTCGACATTGTCGCCATCAAAGGTCGGTAAGCCGGGCATAGGTTATTCCTCCAGCCGCTATCCGAAACGCTGCCGCGAATACTCAGCATCCGGTTTTTGATGGAGCAGGGATGAAATCTTGTCTGTAATGTAGCCGATCAGCTCGCCGTCGTCAATTTTAACCGCTTTTTCCAGCATTCCCAGATAATCTTCGAGACCCGGAAAACGATCCAACACGGTTTGACTGATCTCGACACCGTCGGTGTCCGCTGCAGGTGGGGTGTCCGCAGCCGGCATGAGCTCGGAAACCGGGACGCCGAGAACCGCTGCCATGTTTTTCAGATCATCATAGGTCGGCACCTGTCTGCCAAGCTCGATGTTTTTCACCTTGGTTCGGCCCGATTCAAAAGACGTCGAAAACGCCTTGGCGCCGAAATCCCCCTGATTGATCTGGGCCCGCCGGCGGAGTACCTGAATGATTTCTGCCTGTTTAAGATCCATCGGTGCCTCCAAATGAGATATTCATAAGATAAGTAAATATACCCTTATGAGTTTTTCTTTTATAGATTTCTGGGAATGCCGTCAAGTCCAAATCGGAACACACGGGTCCGTCCGGCGGGCAGACGGGAAAGAGGGGAGACAGGCGGGTTATTTCGGTTCCAGTTTCTCTATCTTCTTTGCCAGGGCGTCGACTTTTTCGGTTAATTCGGCAATCTGTTCCTTGGTTGCCATGTTCATCTTATCCGTGACATCTTTGACTCGCCGGTCGACGGTCTCCGATATCCAGGCTTTCATACTGCCGGCATAGCCGACGATTTCCTTTTTCAACTTGCCGGCTTCGGCCGCCGTCAATTCCTTGTTTTTTACAAGACGCTTGATCAGCTTGTCGCCCTCGTCTTCTGCCAGATGCACGGCATCCTTCCAAAACGAGGCATACTTCCTGGCATAATCGGAAACCGCGCCACCCCCTTTTCGGAGCAGGTCAAACAGCAGCCCGGGGGGAACTTCCTCCTTGGCCGCCTTCTTGTCCCGGGCAAGCAGTTGGGACACGACCGATGAGGTGATGTCTTCGCCGTTGGTGTTGTCGATAATTTGGACTTCTTCTCCGGTCTTGATCAGCTCTGACAGCCGCTTCAGGGAAATATATTGCTTGTCGGTCGTATCATATAGTTTCCGATTGGCGTATTTCTTGATTTTTCGCATGTCGTTGTCTCCTTTCCAAGCATATGCAAAACGTCAATGCCGTCGAAACCGCTTCTATGCCGATGTGTTCTTCACAAGACGGTCAATCTGCCGATTGAGAGAATCCACCGATTTTTTGAGGTCGGCGATATCGTCGGCCCGGACCAGGTTGAGCCGATCGGGTATTCCTTTTATTGCTTCCGCTACCGCATCTTCAGCCCGTGCGACACCGGGAACCTTGCGCACCACCGATGCCCGGCGGTGACACTGTCCGTGATCACATGCATTGCTTTACCGCCAGCCTTGACGACCAGGTTTTTGGCTGTCCCACCGACTTTGACTGCGGCGTCCGCCCCTCCCTGAACGGTCCGGGTCGCGCATGTCTTTGCTTTTTCTGCCACCGGGGCCAGCCGGGAGGCACCGGCGCCGATCGGAGACAACACCCGTTCGGAAATAAATTCCCCGGATGCACCCAAAGCGCGACCGGCCGCATCCGTGGCCGTTGCCAAAGGGCCCTTACGATTTTATGTTTCGATGGTATTCTCTGCCATGGTGTGATCCTCCCACTGAATGGTATCTTTGTTTATAACGCGAAGCGTCATCACCAATATGACGCTTCGCGTCATTGAAGTCAAGAAAAACATACCCCGAGCCGATAACATTGTCGCAAACTGAATTCTGGCAAACGCTATAGCAAGCGGCAGTGTAGCGGGACATCCGTCGCAAATCGTCAGAACCCGGAACCGCAGTATAGCGACCTGAAGTCGGATCTCCTATTTGGATTTGGAAGGTATATTAGACAGGATATACTCTGCCAGAGCCGTGATGGTCAGCGCCGGGTTCACGCCAAGGTTTACCGGCACCACCGAGCCGTCGGCGATGTACATATTCGGGTACCCGTAAACCCGGCCGCAGAAATCGGCAACCCCGGCATGGTCGTTTTCTCCCATAACCGCACCGCCGAGAATATGGGCTGTCACGGGAACCCCAAACAGGGCATCTGTCCATGTCCCCATGGGCATCCCGTCGATCCGTTCCGCCATCCTTCGGGTGACCGTGCTGGCAATCGGAATAAACATCGGAATCCGTTCGGCATCTTTTGGCAGTTCAGAATTCAGGCTGTACCGGCCGAGACGCCACGGTCTCGGTGCGTAGTCGAACCGAAGCTGGTTTTCCGAGGTCTGCATCACCAAAAGAATGGCGGTTTCCCGGGCCCATCCCAAGGGCCAGACCGCCTTGAAAAAATCCAGGGGATGATGCATTGCCGCCCGGGCCAACTGCTTCCATCGAGGCACACCCAGACCGCCGTCGGTCAACGGTGCCGTCAGCAGGCTCATGACATCCGCGCCTTTTGGGTATCGTACGACCTGCATATGGGTTTGTTTATCCGGGTAGATGCCGGAAGTAATCGCAATGTGATCGACATAGTTCACGTCGGAATTTCTGGAACGGGCCCCCAGGATCGCTTCTGAGTTTGATCGCACCCGGTCGCCGAGGCGATCCGAGAGTCGGGGCAGATACCCCTGCGCTTTGCAGTGCATCAGCAACTTCACGGTTCCCAGAACCCCGCCGCTGAAGACCACTCCCCGAGAATCAAGCTGGCGGGTTGATTTCCGGATCCCCGTCGATGTTCGGGTCCTGACCGCGTAGCCAGTACCTTTGGGGCGGACGGCGGTCACCTCGGTTTCGGCAAACACCTGAACGCCCAGCTGTTCGGCAAGAAACAAATAATTTTTGTCCAGCGTGTTCTTTCCGCCGTCGCGACAACCGGTCATGCAGGCACTGCAGAGCTTGCACCCTGTCCGAGCCGGGCCGTTTCCGTGGAAATACGGATCTGGAACCGTCTTTCCGGGTTCACCGAAGAAGACACCGACATCATTCACATGGAAGGTGTCTTTCCCCCGGACGTGCCTGCCAACATCGGCGAGAATTTCATCGGCAATGCCCACCGAAGGGCATGGTGTGGCTCCGAGCATCCGCCGGGCTTCTTCGTAATGGGAGGCCAGGCGGGCCTTCCATTTGTCCGGCCCCTATTCGGGCTTCTCAAACACCTCATCCGGCGGCACCAGCAGCTGGTTGGCATAGACAAGGCTGCCGCCGCCAACACCGGAACCGTGTAAAATAAAGACATGCTTTAACAACGTAAGGCATTGGATGCCGTAACAACCGATCTGCGGCATCCAAAGGAACTTGCGCAGGTTCCAGTTGGTCCGGGCAAATTCTTCAGGCCGGTATCGGCGGCCTTTTTCAAAAACGGCTACCCGATATCCTTTTTCAGCGAGCCGGAGGGCGGCAACGCTTCCGCCAAAACCGGAACCGATGATGATGAAGTCAAACATGGAGTGTGCGTCTGCAACGTAACATCATAAGTTGGAAGTAATTACCGTGTCTATACCATCTGCGCGGGCATCACAAGGCTTGATGTCGGTTGTACGGGTGTGCTAAAGAAGCTCCCCGATCCCGGGCTCTGCATAAAATAGACGACTGCGCTCATCTGGAGAGCTTCAGGCGAGACATTTCCACCACGACGTTCACGAAGATCACGAAGAAAAATAGTGCAAATTCAATTTGGTAACTTGGTGCGCGTCGTGTTCTTCGTGGTAAGATAGTCATTGTATATAGTGTCGTGTCCCACAAGTTGCGGAAAAAAAGATACGGCCCTTCTTTGGGTTGATCGTAAGGATTCGATCGACAAAGCACGAAATTCGTGCTTCGGATTTTTCCTCGTCCGAGTCCGACAATTGGGGTAACCACTCCGTTTTTTGGGCAAAAACTTACGGGACACGACATTAGCAACTGGGGCTTACCGGATAACCCCATAGACGAATTTAAAGAAGGGGTATTATGGAAAAGGAAGTACTGAGCGCCATGAAAAAGGCCGGCAAGCCGGTCAAGGCTGGAGAGGTCGCCGAGATGATCGGTGCGGACAGCAAGGCCGTATCCAAAGCCATTAAATCGTTGAAGGAAAGCGGCCAAATAATCTCACCCAAACGGTGCTATTACGCACCGAAGTAGGATTTCCAATGGCATGATCCCATCTCGCGCGGAAGCAATACAGGCGTTGTTTCCTTCGGCGTCGGGATCGCTATCGGTATCGGAATCGAAAAGCGTTGGTTGTATAGGCGCTCTCAAAAATATGTTCCGAGTGTCGATACCCCTCCCCTGGTGGCACATGGTGAGCCCAGCCGAACCAGAGGGGCAAGGGGAGGGGGACTAGCTTCACCCCCACCCAGACCCTCCCCCCCCCCTCAAGGGGGAGGGCTCAACGCCGGCAAACGGAACCGTATTCTGAAAACCGCTATAGTTACGCTTCGACTACTCGGTGCATTAAGAGAAACAAATGAAAAACCCCCACTGCTGGTGCAGCGGGGGTTTTGATCTTTTTGGGAAGGTGCTGTTACTTCTGCTCGTCCTTGACCTCCTCGAAGTCGGCATCCACCACATCCTCCTCGGGAGGGGCGCCTCCCTGGGCCCCGGCGTCGGCACCTCCGGCGGCCTGCTGCCCGGCGGCAGAGGCCTGCTGATACATGGCTTCCGCCAGTTTGTGGGACGCCTGGGTCAGTTCTTCCGTGAGCCGCTTGATCTCATCAACATCTTCTCCTTCGACGGCTGTCTGCAATGCGGCCTTGGCTTCATCCACCTTTGTCCGCGTGTCGCTGTCAACCTTGTCTCCGAGTTCATTCATTGATTTTTCGGTGGAGTAAATCAAAGTGTCGGCTTGATTTCGCGCCTCCACGAGTTCTCTTTTCTTCTTATCCTCTTCTGCGTGCATTTCGGCATCTTTTACAGCCTGATCGATTTCTTCCTGGCTTAGACCGGATGATGCGGTGATCTGGATGGACTGTTCTTTATTGGTGGCCAGATCCTTCGCCGAAACGTTGACAATACCATTGGCATCAATATCGAAGGTGACCTCGATCTGGGGGACACCCCTTGGCGCGGGCGGAATACCGACCAGTTCGAATCGGCCAAGAGTTTTGTTTGAGCCTGCCATCTCACGTTCCCCCTGGAGAACATGAATGGAGACCGCCGGCTGGTTATCGGCGGCCGTTGAAAATACCTGACTCTTCTTGGTGGGTATGGTGGTGTTCTTTTCGATCAGACGGGTCATGACCCCGCCGAGGGTTTCGATTCCCAGTGACAGGGGGGTCACGTCCAGGAGCAGCACGTCCTTGACGTCACCCTTGAGCACGCCGCCCTGGATGCCCGCACCGAGTGCCACAACTTCATCGGGATTCACCCCCTTGTGGGGATCTTTGCCAAAAATACCCTTCACCCGTTCCTGTACGGCCGGCATCCGCGTCATACCGCCGACAAGGATGACCTCCTGAATCTCACCGGAACTCAGACCGGCGTCCTTCAAGGCCGTACGACAAGGTCCCTCGAGCTTGTCGATCAGATCGGCAACCAGGGACTCCAGTTTCGCTCGGGACAGTTTCATGTTCAGGTGTTTGGGGCCACTGGCGTCGGCCGTGATAAAGGGGAGGTTCACGTCCGTTTCCATGGATGTGGACAGTTCCATCTTGGCCTTTTCAGCCGCTTCCTTCAGCCGTTGGAGCGCCATCTTGTCTCCGCGAAGATCGATCCCCTGATCCTTTTTAAACTCATCGGCGAAATAATCGATCACGCGAAGATCGAAGTCTTCACCACCGAGATGAGTGTCGCCGTTGGTTGCCTTGACTTCAAAAACCCCTTCACCGATTTCCAGAATAGATATGTCGAAGGTACCACCACCCAGGTCGAACACGGCAATCTTCTGATCGGATTTCTTATCCAGGCCGTATGCCAGAGAGGCAGCCGTCGGCTCATTGATAATCCGCTGCACATTGAGGCCGGCAATTTTTCCGGCCGTTTTGGTGGCCTGGCGCTGGCTGTCGTTAAAGTATGCGGGAACTGTGATGACGGCGTCCGTAATGGTCTCCCCCAAGTAGTCTTCGGCATATTTTTTGATATGCGCCAGCACAAACGAGGATATCTCCGCCGGGCTGTACAGTTTGTCTTTCAGGCGGATGCGTACATCTCCGTTGGACGCCTCTTCCAGTTTGTAGGGCAGGATATTGATATCGTCCTGCACCTCTTTTGAATTGAATTTTCGACCGATAAGGCGTTTGACCGCAAATACGGTATTTTCCGGATTGGTCACGGCCTGTCGTTTGGCGATCTGCCCGACCAGTCGCTCGCCGCTGTCGGAGACGGCAACGATGGACGGCGTCGTGCGGCCACCCTCCGGGTTGGTGATGACCTTTGCGTCGCCCCCCTCCATCACCGCCACGCAGGAATTTGTGGTCCCGAGATCAATTCCAATGATTTTACCCATCTGAACTCCTCCTTCACTCAAATCTATCTCTCGTAAACACTCTGGCTGCCGCCGTTCAGCCTCTCCTCATCCGGTTGGGTCAACCGGGGTTTCGCGACACGACAACCATCGCCGGCCTCAGCAGGCGATCATGCATCAAATACCCCTTTTGCAACTCTGAAATCACTGTATTATCTGGCTGGTCGGACGTTTCTTCTTGCATTACCGCCTGATGAAAGGTCGGGTCGAACGGCTTTTCGAGCGACTCGATCGGTCTGATGCCAAATCTATCGAATACCTTTAATATATCCTTCAGCACCAGATCGACGCCCTCTAAGAGCCCGTTACCATCCTGCTCATTGGGCCCCGACGCCTGGATCGCCCGCTCCAGATTGTCCACTACGGGTAGAAGTTCTTTAACGATCTTCTCTAAGGAAAATTTACGAAAATCTTCCAGTTCCCGCGCGGTCCGTTTTCTGACGTTATCCAGTTCAGCAGAGGCCCTGAGGTATTTTTCATAGTTCTCCTGGGCTTCCTGCTTTACAGATTCCAACTCGGATCTCAGTTCATCGGGCGTTTCCGCGGAGGTTTCCGCCGATGGCGCTTCCAGTTCTGCATCCGTTTCACCGGACAGTTCAGACAGACTGTCATCGGTTTTCTGGTCATCTATAATACTTGAAGTACTGTCGTCCGTCTGGATGTCGATCTTTGTCCGGCGTGCCATCCGTAGCCGTTCTCTCCTCTTGTAAAATTCTATGTTTCCGGGGATTAACTCTGGACAAACATAAGACGGGGTGTATGGATGTCAAGACGGGTCTATCGTGATTAGATCGAGTATTGGAGGGGGTTCCGAGGGACTTTCATCAGGGATGGGGAGGCAGAATCGCCGCCTTATCCCAACAGGAATGAAGAGGTTGTGCACCCCCTGTCGAGATATCTCCTCGGCATCATGGCCAGCATATGACCGGGAACGGTCCGCGACACAGACTGCATCACTTATCGCTGCTTCCTTCCAGACCTGACGAGGTTCATGACCGTCTGTTGCGCGGCGGCCGGTCGAAGGCCGATCCGCGTTGTTGACAACCCCTATAGGGGGAATTCAGCCCCGCATAAGCGGATTTCGGGAATAGGGCACCGCTAGCTCCCCGCCTAGCACAACCGGAATCTGGTTATAGCCGATATCGAAAATATTGCAAGAGTATCCGGAAAGTTCGATTTTTCAGGCGACGGCGATACCCGGGCCGCATACAACATATGGGTAGAAAGGTCACGTGCTATACAACATTATGGGTTTATATTGACTTTTACCTCCCTCTCAAATAAAGTGACGGCATCTGAGAATTCATTGTTCCGACGCCTGTACCCCGGTTTTTGGACATGGCGTTTATGGAGATGCCCATGCTGCCCCTCACGCGATGGATGCTGACAGGTTTTCTGGTACTCAGTGTGACAGTCACCACCGGGTGCCCGGTGGTTGTGGTCGGCGGTGCCGCAGGCGCCGGTGCCTTTGCCTACAGCAAAGGCAAGTTGACGCGTTCCTATCAGGCAGATTACGATAGGACCATGGCGGCCTCGCTGGACAGCCTGGAAAACCTGGAAATGACCGTTGACGAAAAGCCAGCTGGGGATGCCATTACGTCGGTGGTAAAGGCCAAAGGGGCAAACGGCGCTCCGGTAACGGTGGTGGTTACGCTGGTGGCCCCCAATATCACAGAAGTGACTGTCCGTTCCGGCACTGTCGGATTATGGGACAAGAAGACATCCAAACGGGTTCATGCCAACATCGCCCAAAGGCTTCAGTAATTCCCGATTTCTCCGCCAGATCAAACAGACCATTGTGCAATTTGCCATGTTCCACCCCGGCGACCGCGTCCTGGTGGCGCTTTCCGGAGGACCGGATTCCATGGCGATGCTGTACAGCCTCCGCCAAATGACCCCCGAACTGCCCCTTCGTCTGGGCGTTGCCCATCTGAATCATCAGCTCAGGGGAGCGGCATCCGACCGGGATGCCGCTTTTTCCGCCGAGACGGCGGACCGACTGGGACTTCCCTTCTATACCCACGCGGAGGACGTTGACGCTTACCGAAACGCCCGGCGTCTGTCGCCCGAGGAGGCGGCGCGGGAACGGCGCTACGCATTCCTGACGCGAACAGCAGGGGCCCGGGGTTATGGACGCATCGCCGTTGGTCATACCGCCGACGATAACGCGGAACAGGTCCTCATGCACATTTTTCGCGGCACCGGCGCAAAGGGACTGGGAGGAATCCCTCCGGTGCGGGGACCCATCGTCCGCCCGCTGATTCGAACACGTCGAAAGGAGGTTCTGGCCTTTCTTGCCGCCAACGGACTGGACTGGATGGACGACGCCTCCAACAGGGATGAGCGCCTGCTTCGAAACCGGGTACGACGCCGGGTCATTCCCTTTCTGGAGCAGACGGTGCATCCGGCGGTGTCGGACAGTCTGAACCGGTTAGCCGATATTATGCGGGATGAGGACGCGTGGCGGGAGGCGCACATCGAAACGTTATTCGAACGCTGTGCCGAAGTCCGGAACGGCCGTAACGTCCATCTGGATACGGTCCGGCTTGCGGAAATCCATCCGGGAGCACAACGGCGAATCATTCGGAAAGCCGTGGAAGCGGCAGCGGGCAGCCTGCGCAAATTGACGTATGCCCATGTGGACGCCGTCCTGAAGCTGATTCACGAGGGACCGCCGGAAGGCCATGTCGACCTGCCGGACGGATTGCATGTGGACCGGTGTTACAACGCGATCGCTCTTTTCCCGGGCGGATCCCCGGAACCTTCCCGGACTCGGCCTGGGGAGTTCGCCTACGAAGTTCCACGCCCCGGAGCATTGGAAATACCTGAAATCGGAATGATCTTGACCCTTTCCGTCATGGACCGGGCCGCTGTGCCCGAAACCCGCCTTGCTGGACAGCAGGTTGCCTTTTTTGATATGGAGAAGGTTCGTTTCCCGGTCGCTGTTCGAAACGTCCGACCGGGGGACCGGTTTCAACCGCTGGGTATGACGGGCACACAGAAACTCTCGGACTTCTTTATCAACAACAAGATCCCACAGAGGGAACGACGGCGATGCCCGGTGTTGCTCAGCCGGGATACCATTGTATGGGTTGCGGGCCATCGTATTGCGGAAACGGTCAAAATCGACGCATCCACCCAAAGGGTGCTGCGCGGCGAACTGTTTCTTGCCTGACGACGGCGAATGGTTAGTATAAAGGTGTCAATAGATTATCGGCTCGTGTGGATTACCAGCGGACCATCAGCAGGAAGCAACACACGCCGGCGTTCGGCCCGAGCCCCAGGAGGAGGTAGCATTCTTTGAATCCGTTTTACAAGAACCTGGCGCTATGGCTGGTCATCACCATGATGATGATCATGCTGTACAATTTGTTTACCCAGCAAAACATTGCCGAAAACAACATCAGCTACACCGAATTTCTGGAGATGGTCGACAGCGAGCGTGTCGATGAAGTAGTCATCCAGGGGCAGGAGCTTTTTGTTACCGATTCCAACCGAAACCGTTTCAAGGTCTTCGCCCCACAGGATACCGATCTGATCCAGACCTTACGTCAGAAGGGCGTGGTCATCTCTGCCAAGCCGCCAACCGAATCCCCGTGGTACATGTCTGTTCTGGTGTCATGGTTTCCCATAATCGTTCTGATCGCTGTGTGGATTTTTTTCATGCGGCAGATGCAGAGCGGCGGCGGAAAGGCATTGTCTTTCGGGAAAAGCCGCGCACGGCTCATGTCGGATCAGTCGGCGAAAGTCACCTTCGATGATGTTGCCGGGATCGACGAAGCCAAAGAGGAACTCAGCGAAGTTGTCGAATTCCTCAGGGATCCGAAGAAGTTTACGCGCCTCGGCGGCCGTATCCCAAAGGGAGTATTGCTGATGGGGCCGCCGGGGACCGGAAAAACGCTGCTGGCCCGGGCCATTGCCGGTGAGGCCGGCGTCCCGTTTTTCAGCATCAGCGGATCGGACTTTGTGGAGATGTTCGTCGGCGTTGGTGCTTCGAGGGTTCGGGATCTGTTCGTCCAGGGGAAGAAAAACGCACCGTGCATTATCTTCATCGACGAGATTGATGCCGTGGGGCGTCACCGGGGAGCCGGATTGGGCGGCGGTCACGATGAACGGGAGCAGACACTGAATCAGCTTCTGGTGGAAATGGACGGCTTCGAATCCAACGAGGGGGTTATTCTAATTTCCGCCACCAACCGCCCGGATGTGCTTGACCCGGCCCTCCTGAGGCCGGGGCGCTTTGACAGACAGGTCGTGGTTTCCATGCCGGATATCCGGGGTCGGGAAAAAATCCTGCGAGTCCACATGAAACGCACCCCTGTGGACGACGGTGTCAATGTGAACACCCTGGCCAAAGGGACACCGGGATTCTCCGGGGCGGATCTGGAAAACCTGGTCAATGAAGCCGCACTGCTGGCCGCCAAACGGAATAAAGATCACCTGGACATGATGGATTTTGAAGATGCAAAAGATAAAGTATACATGGGTCTCGAGCGAAAATCGAAAGTCATCAGCGACGAGGACAAAAAGACCACCGCCTACCATGAAGGCGGGCATGCACTGGTCGCCAGATTTCTGCCCGAAACCGATGCGGTCAACAAAATCACCATTATTCCCAGAGGCCGCGCGGCCGGTGTGACCTGGTTTCTTCCTGAAGAGCGTGATTTCAAATATAAGGACCAGCTCGAGAGCGAGCTTTCCGTGGCCTTTGGCGGCCGCGCAGCGGAAGAACTGGTGTTTCATCGCATCAGTACCGGGGCGGCCGATGATATCAAGCAGGCCACGGATCTGGCCCAGAAAATGATCCGGTCGTGGGGCATGAGTGACCAGCTGGGGCCGTTGTCCTACGAAGTCGGAGAAGAGCAGATATTTCTCGGCCGTGAAATCTCCCAGCACCGGGACTATTCCGAGGAGACGGCGCGTCGCATCGACGGGGAGATTATGGGGCTGATCCAAAATGCCTATGCCAAATCAAAGAGTATTCTTGAAGAGAACATGGATATACTCCATCGTCTGGCCGCCGAGCTGATCGAAAAGGAAACGGTTATGGGCGCTGAATTGGATGAGCTCATCCAGGAAATGAGACCGGGCATTCAGCTGCCGTCCAACCATTCTTCCGGTGAATCCGGTGAATCCAAAAAGGGTACCGATCAGCCAAGAGACGCCT
>Ga0056111_1000101_pt1 | contig 13825 bp, 11 predicted proteins | sample WorMetloBBELIZE2_FD_83874 | JGI IMG/M metagenome (GOLD analysis project Ga0056111, IMG submission 83874) | Marine gutless worms symbiont microbial communities from Max Planck institute for Marine Microbiology, Germany - Olavius longissimus B... ... | reverse complement strand
GCCCGAGAGCAAGGCGCGACGAGGAGGAATAGCCAGGCCCTATTGCGACGAGTCGCAACGCGGCTATCAGGTGCGAGTGGCGGGTGCGAGCGGCGTGCATCGCGGCGAGCTATTCACGTGTGACGGGTATATAATACCGGCCATGGACAAACCCGACGCGGTCTACTTCTTCGGGACCTGTCTGATCGATCTGTTCTATCCACACGCGGGCCTGTCCGCCATGCGGCTGCTTGCGCGTGCGGGCATCCGGGTCCGCTACCCCCAGGGTCAAACCTGTTGCGGTCAGCCAGCCTACAATTCCGGTTATCGGGACCAGGCCCGCGTGGTGGCGGCCGCCCAGCTCGACGCCTTTTCCGCGGACATCCCGGTGGTGGTCCCCTCCGCCTCCTGCGCGGGCATGTTTCGCGTGCATTACCCGCGGCTCTTCGCCAGCACCCCTGACGAGGCCCGCGCCCAGGCCTTGGCCGGTCGGGTCTATGAGTTTACCGAGTTTCTGGTGCGGGTCTTGGATCTCAGACCTGTCGATCCGGGACCACCGCTGGAGGTCGTCCTGCACAATTCCTGCTCGGCGCGCCGCGAGCTGGGCGTTGCGGATGCGGCCGGGGAGCTACTCGACCGGCTCGCTAACGTCCGCGCCCTGGAGCCCGATCATGCCGACGAGTGCTGCGGCTTCGGCGGGACCTTCGCGGTCAAGGAACCGCAGCTCTCCGCCGCCATGGCCGCGGACAAGGCCGCTGCCATCGCCGCTACCGGTGCCCCCCTGCTGGTGGGCCAGGACTGTGGCTGCCTCATGAATCTGGAAGGCACCTTCCGGCGCCGAGGGAACGGACCGCAGGTAAAACACATCGCCGAATTGGTGTGGGAGCGGACTAATGGCGGTTGAGTGGCACGCCCAGGTCGCGGATGCCCTCGGCAACCGGCGGATGCGGGCAAATATACGACGCGCCCTGGACGGATCGGTCGCCAAACGCCGGGCGGCCTTCCCGGACGGGGACGAGCTGGAATGTCTGCGGGACCAAGGGCAGGCCATTCGGACCCATGCCCTGGCGCACCTCCCCGACCTGCTCGAGGAGCTGGAGCGCAATTGTACCGCCAACGGTATTCGGGTCCACTGGGCCGAGACCTGCGATCAGGCCAACCGGATCGTGCTGGACATCCTGCGTCGGCACGAGGCACGGATGCTCATCAAGGGCAAATCCATGATCTCCGAGGAGTTGGGACTCAACGCCTTCCTGGAAGCCCAGGGCGTCGAGGTCGTGGAGACGGACCTGGGAGAGCTCATCGTCCAGCTCGCGGAGGAACGCCCTTTCCACATCCTCGCTCCGGCCATCCACAAGGACCGGCGCCAGATCGCCGCGCTCTTCAAGGCCAGGTTCCCGGAGATCCCCTACAGCGAGGATGCCGAAGCGCTCACGGCCACCGCCCGCCGCCTCCTGCGCGAGAAGTTCCGCGGTGCCGTCGCGGGCCTCACCGGGGTCAACTTCGCGGTGGCCGAGACCGGAACCCTGGCCCTGGTGGAGAACGAGGGCAATGGCCGCATGTGTACCACGGTACCCAAGGTGCATATCGCCGTCACCGGCATCGAGAAGGTCATCGCACGCCTGGATCAGCTCCCGACCCTGCTGACCCTGCTGACCCGTTCCGCCACCGGCCAACCCATCACTACCTATGTCAACCTGATCGGCGCGCCGCGTCGGGCCGGCGAGCTGGACGGACCCCAGGAGGTCCACCTGGTCCTGCTGGACAACGGCAGGTCGCACATCTGCGCCGATCCGGAGCTCCGGGCTACCCTGCATTGCGTCCGCTGTGGGGCCTGCCTGAACCACTGCCCCGTGTATGTACGCCTCGGCGGCCATGCCTATGGCACCGTCTATCCGGGCCCCATCGGGAGTATCCTGGAGCCCCAGCTCCAGGGCCTGGCCGCGGCCGGATCGCTGGTGGATGCCTCCAGCCTGTGCGGTGCCTGCAGTGAGGTCTGTCCGGTACGCATCCCTATCCCCCGGCTCCTGAACCGACTGCGCGCCGAAGGGGTAGGCGCCGGGGCCGATTCCCAGGTCCGGGGCCGCGGCAGTCGGCGTGATCCCAGGCAGGCCGCAATGTGGCGACTTTGGGCCTGGCTCCACGCCGACCCCGGTCGCTACCGGCTCCTGAGTAGCCTGCCGAGCAGGACGGGCACCCTGATCCCACGGCTGGTCAGGCCCTGGACCAGGAGCCGGCGTCCCCCGCGCTTCGCCCGCAAGGGCCTGCACCGACTGGCGCGAGAGGCAGGCTTTACCGATGATTAAGGACCGCAGTCATCCGTTGGCCTGTCGCTTGATCGTGTGGTTGATGGCGGTGCACGGTCCCTCACCGATAGCACGGGGGTTCCCATGAGCGACGCCAGATCAGGTATCCTCCGACGCCTGCGGGCAGCCGGTATCCAAGGAAGCCGCACGCCGCCCGACCTCCCTCTGCGCCGGTTTGACTGGGACCCGGCGGAGTGTCTCCGACGTTTCCAAGCCCGGATGGAAGCGGCTCACGGCGAGGTCCACCGGGTCGGTGCCGACTGGCCCCGGCGGATGTGTGAGCTCCTGCATCGGAAAGGCGGCGGCACGCTGCTCTATGGTCCCCAAGGTCCCTTGGGACCGGCGCTGGAACAAGGCTGGCCGGACCGGAACGCAGTCCGATTGATCCCCTACCTGGAGCCTGTGGAGACCTGTCGCGAGACCCTGTTCCGATCCGTGGATGCAGGCTTCACCAGCTGCCGGGGTGCCATCGCCGAGATCGGCTCCCTGGTCCTGTGGCCGACACCCCAGGAGCCGAGCCTCTTATCCCTGGTCCCCCCCATCCACTACGTGCTGCTGGACGCGGCCGAGATTTGCCCGACCTTCCACGCATTGCTGAACCGACAAGTCTGGCAGACCGGAATGCCCGGCAACGCCCTGCTGATCTCCGGTCCCTCCACATCCGCCGACATCGAACAGACCCTGGCTTATGGGGTCCATGGGCCGCAGACATTGGTCGTCCTGGTGAGATAGGACGCCTTGAAGGCCCCGATAGTTGCTGGATAAAAGAAAAAATCCCCATCGATTTGTGTTAGATTGGGGGATTAAATATCCGTAGTTAGTCGCCCAGAGCCCACAGGTCCCTTATGGATCAAGAACAGCAACAGTCCCAGCTCAAGCAACTGATCGCCAAGGGTAAGGAGCAGGGATTTCTGACCTATACCGAAGTCAACGACCATCTGCCGCCCGGCATCGTCGAGCCGGAGCAAATCGAAGATATCGTGCACATGATCAACGACATGGGGATCACGGTGCATGAGACCACGCCTGCCGAAATCGATCAGACCTTGAGCGATTCCACCGTCTCCGACGACGAGGCCGCCGAGGCCGCGGCGGCGGCGTTGGCATCGGTGGACAACGAGTTTGGGCGTACCACCGACCCGGTGCGCATGTATATGCGGGAGATGGGTACGGTAGAGCTGCTGACCCGGGAAGGCGAATTGCGGATCGCCAAGCGAATCGAAGAGGGCCTCAATCAGGTCCTTTCCGCCCTTTCCACCTATCCCCGCACGATCGAAAAACTGCTGGACAGCTTCACCCGGGTGGATAAGGGGGAAGTTCGTCTTTCCGATGTCATCTCGGGGTTCGCCGACGCCGACGAGCAGGTGCCGGTGTCGCCCCCGGCCGCCAAGAACGGCAAAACCGAGTCCTCCACGGAAGATGACGACGAAGCGGCTGCGGAAGATCTGGGCCCGGATCTGGAAGAGGTCGCCCGCCGGGTACAGCTGCTGCGCGACCGTTATGCCGTGATGCGCGATTGCCTGAAACAGTTTGGACGGGACGACGAGCGCACCCATGCCGCCATTAAAGAGGTTTCCGAGGCATTCCTGCGCTTCAGGCTGGTGGCCAACTTCTTCCAGGTGTTGGTGGAGACCTTGCGCCAGGCCATTAAGCAGATTCGCACCCAGGAGCGTGTGATCATGGGCTTGGCGGTCGAAGCAGCCGGGATGCCGCGCAAGGTATTCATCGCGACCTTCCCGGACAACGAGACCGACTCGGATTGGATCGACCGGCAGCTTGCCGGGGGTGGGTCCTATGTCGAGCGACTTGCGGCGAGTGCCCAGGATATCCGCCGCGCCCAGCGTAAGTTACAGGGTGTGGAAAGGGAGAACATGCTCACCATCGGCGAGATCAAAGACGTCAACCGCAGGATGTCCATCGGAGAGGCCAAGGCCCGACGCGCGAAGAAGGAAATGGTCGAGGCAAACCTACGCTTGGTCATTTCCATCGCTAAGAAGTACACCAACCGCGGTTTGCAGTTTTTGGATCTGATCCAGGAAGGCAACATCGGTCTCATGAAGGCCGTGGACAAGTTCGAGTATCGCCGCGGCTACAAGTTTTCCACCTATGCCACCTGGTGGATCCGTCAGGCGATCACCCGCTCTATCGCCGACCAGGCGCGGACGATCCGCATCCCGGTGCACATGATCGAGACCATCAACAAGCTCAACCGCATTTCCCGCCAGATGGTCCAGGAAATGGGTCGTGAGGCCACGCCCGAGGAGCTCGCCACGCGGATGGAGATGCCCGAGGACAAGGTGCGCAAGGTCCTGAAGATCGCCAAGGAGCCCATTTCCATGGAGACCCCGATCGGCGATGATGAGGACTCCCACCTGGGTGACTTCATCGAGGACGCCGGGGTGGTCGCCCCCGTGGAATCCGCCACTGCCGAAGGTCTGCGCGAGGCGACCCAGAACATGTTGGCCAGCCTCACCTCGCGGGAGGCCAAGGTCCTGCGCATGCGTTTCGGCATCGATATGAATACCGACCACACCTTGGAAGAGGTCGGTAAGCAGTTCGATGTCACGCGCGAGCGTATTCGTCAGATCGAGGCCAAGGCGTTGCGCAAGCTACGCCATCCGACACGCTCCGAAAAGCTCAAGAGCTTCCTCGATACGGAGTGAGCACCACGGGCCGTTAGCTCAGCGGTTAGAGCAGGGGACTCATAATCCCTTGGTCCGGGGTTCAAATCCCTGACGGCCCACCAACTAGAACAAGGGCTTAGGTGAAAACCTAAGCCCTTTTCTTTTCAGGGTCTTGCGCCAAAATCAACCGAAGGTATCGGCGGTAAGGTTCTCGAACCAGCTGTAGGCATATTGCACTTCGCGCCGCCGGGCCTCGGGGGAGGCATCCATGGGGGTCAGACCGCCGGCGCCTTCGACTCCGGCGATGGTCTTGCCGTCTTCGCTGAGCCGGTAGACCGCGGCCACCGAGACGCCCCAGTCCTTACCGATGATGGAGTAGCAGGTGTTGATATAGGCGGGGGTTCCCGGCTCTTCACCCCTGAGCATGGAGACTACCGCGGCCGCGCATACCTTGCCCTGGCTGTTGGCCGCGTAGCCGGATTTGGGCATCTTGGTGGCGATGCAGGCGTCGCCGATCACATGCACACCTGGATGTTTGGAAGACTCGAAGGTCTTTTTGTCCACCGGGCACCAGCCGCTATCATCCGCGAGATCCGAGACCTGGGCGATCTTGCCGGCCCGTTGCGGCGGGATGATGTTTATGACATCGGCTTTGACCGCGTCGCCGAAGCTGGTTTCCATCGTCATGTCGGCCGCATCCACCTTGACTACGGCCGCGTCCGGACCCGGCTGCCACTCGATCATGGACTGGTCGGTATCGAAGCCATAGAGTTCTTTCCAACCCTGGGTAAACAGCTCCCGTTTCGAGAACTTCTGCTTGGCGTCCAGGATCAGGACCTTGGATTTGGGCTTGTGCCGCGTAAAGTAGTGGGCTATCTGACTGGCACGCTCGTAGGGTCCGGGCGGACAGCGGAAGGGATTCGGGGGCGGGGCGATGACGACGGTGCCGCCGTCGGGCATCGCTTCGAGCTGGGCGCGCAGGAGCCTGGTCTGTTCACTGGCCTGCCAGGCGTGGGGCAGCTTGCGGCTGACTGCTTCGCTGTAGCCCTCGATCTTGTCGTAGAGCAGCTCGATTCCGGGGGCGACGATGCAGCGGTCGAAGGCATAGTCCTTGCCGCCGGCCTTGACGACCTTGGCGACCGGATCGACCAGCTCGGCGGTCGCGTGGACCACCTTGATGCCCATGGCCTCGAGCTTGTCGTAGCCGAACTTGATGGTGTCGATGGTGCGGTCGCCGCCGATCACCTCGTTGCTCATGTAGCAGCTGTAGTAGTGCGCCTTGGGTTCGATGATGGTGACGTCCATCGCAGCATCCGCCAGCTTGATGTAGCGGGCGGCGGTGGCACCGCCGGTACCCCCACCGACGACAACGACCCGCTTCTTACCGGCGCCCAGGGCCAGGTGCGGAATGCCGACCATGCCGACAGCAGTAGCGGTCCCGGCGGCCTTGACGAAATCGCGACGATTCATGTTCATGGGTGCTTCTCCTCTTCACTCACTGCTGGCTGGCGTAGAAGGCGTTGATGGCCGCTAGGCCCGCTTCACCTTCTTTCTCGATCAGCTTGTCGAGCTTTTTCTTCATCTTCTTGGGCATCTCGCGGCGGCCGGCGCGGAAGTCGGTCATGGTATTCGCCAGGTACGGGACCCATTGGCCGGCTAGCAGGGAGTATTCAGCGTCTTCGCCCGCGATCGGCTTGCCGCCATCTTCGTGGCACTTCTCGCAGTATTTATCGTGGAGCTTGGCGCCTTTCTTGGCCGCGGCCGCGTCGAATTCCTGTTTGGCCGGGACGAACTTCCGGGCGGCGAAGTGACCGGCCATCCGCTCGATCTCCTCATCCGTGTAGCCCTTGGCGATGCGGCCCATGATGGTGCCGTAGGTGTCACCGCTCTTGAATGCCTGCATGGCCTCGACGAAGGCGATCTTTTCCATCTGCGCGATGCTGGGCGAGGCCGGGCCGACACTGTTGCCGTTCGTGCCGTGGCAACCGTAGCAGGTGCCCGCGAGTATGTCTGCGCCGGCGGTGTCGCTGGTGGATACGGCGGTCGAGATCGCGAGCGCCAAGGTGCCGGTGGCTAAGGCCAGGTTCATTGCTGGTTTGACCATGTCATCTCCTTTGTATTTTTCGGATTGGCGTTCATTTGCGGCAAAAAATCATGGCTCTTTATGGATTCCAGACTGGTTAGGATATTTTGCGCAGATTTGCCTTCTCAGAAAGCCAGAGGGGCGTCGTATAACTTGCTGTTATTGTTGAGAAAAGATTGCCTGTTCTGTCATCGGTCAGAGTGCTACGGACCGCCGTCCCCTTCGATCAGTCTGGAATCCATAAAGAGCCAAAATCATTCCCGATGGAAAAACCAAACCGATGTTATCGGTACTTCGGTACGGCCGTACTCGGGTCACGGACCGCGGGCGGTGTTTCAGCCCAGACCCAGAATGTGGTAACCGGTATCCACGTATAGTATTTCGCCGGTGATCCCGGAGGCCAGATCGGAGCAGAGAAAGGCCGCCGCGTTGCCGACTTCCTCGATGGTCACGTTACGCCGCAGGGGGGTGCGTTCTTCCACTTGCTTGAGCATGCCCCGGAAATCCGCGATCCCGGAGGCGGCCAGGGTGCGGATGGGGCCGGCGGAGATGGCGTTGACCCGGGTACCTTCCGGGCCCAGGGAGGCGGCCAGATAGCGGGCATTTGCCTCCAGGCTCGCCTTGGCGAGACCCATGACGTTGTAGTTGGGCACGGCGCGTACCGCCCCCAGGTAGGTCATGGTCAGGAGGGCGCCGTTGCGTCCCTGCATCATCCCGCGTCCGGCCTTGGCTAGGGCGGCGAAGCTGTAGGCGCTGATGTCGTGGGTAGTGGCGAAGCCCTCGCGGGTGACGGCGTCAATGTAGTCGCCTTCGAGCTGTTCCCGGGGGGCGAAGCTGATCGAGTGCACGATGGCGTCGAGCCCGTCCCAACGGCCGGATAGATCCCGGAAGACGGTGGCTATCTGATCGTCGCTGGTTACATCCAAGGGCGGCACAAGCTCCGATCCGCACTCGGCGGCTAGGTCTTCGACCCGGGATTTGAGCTTCTCGGTCTGGTAGGTCAGGGCGATCTGGGCCCCCTCCCGGTGCATGGCCCGCGCCACGCCGTAGGCGATGGAACGGTTGCTGGCGACGCCGGTGATGAGGACCCGTTTATCGTGTAAAAAACCCATGGTATTCCGATCCTAATCTGTAGTAGTTGGATGGCTGACAAGGCCCATGCGGAGGTGCGATCATTGGCCTTATTTAGCAATTTCTGTTAAAAGAAGTCTCACATTACCGGAATTCGAGGGTAGACGAAAGGGTGCGGGGTCACAGGACAGCCGATGACGCCGGAGCATCGGGATTTACCTGTCTGTGCGTGCCGCACACAGACAGGCTCCCACGCCGGAGCATGGATAGGTTGTAGATCCATCAGTAACGCGACAGAATGCCATTTGGGATCGGGAAACCACATACGACAGGTGAGGAAATGGGAATAACAGTTGGATTTGTCAAGCGAAAAGGGTGGCGTTGGAAAGACAATGATTTGCTACCACATCGCTGTGGCTTTAAGCTGTTATTATGGGAAAAAAGTGCTGGTAGTAGACGGTGACTATCAGCGCGGCGGCATCACCGGAAGGTTCGTCGAGACGCTGATCGAAGAGTTCCGAACGGGACAAATTCAGAGGCCTATGCTGTACGATAAATTTCTCGAGTTGTACAGTGCCCAAGCTCTGACACCGGATATCAAGGTCGTCGCAACTGAGAGAGAAATCGATCTCGTCCCCGCGGACCCCCAGCTTTCAATGGTCACCGTGGAAAAGATGCCGACTACGAATAATATCCGTGAGAACATGCGTAGCCTGTGGCGTCATCTTTCGGCTTTAAATGTCGTGCTTGCGCCAATCCGCGACCGGTACGATTATATTCTTGTGGACCCCCACCCGGATATCAACGACCTGTTACGCACGATACTGTATGCCTGCGATTATGTCTGTTCACCAGTCAAATTGGACCTGCAATCGACTATCGGTGTCCCATCCGCAATCGAAGCAATCAATAACGTCAACAGTGATGTCGACCTGGTGGCTAATACAATCGATGAGGAAATCGGGTATTCACCGACGCGATATGTGGGAGCTATTGCCACGCAAGCACGCGAGTGGGGCGGAATTCTCAAGTGGAGCGAACGCACGGAGTATCGGCGTATTTCTCAGTCTGGCCCGATTTTCGAGACCTACGTGACGGAAGGAGATGGGTTACGCCAAGCCGCACGCGACCGTCGTCCGGTCTTCGACATCAGCGGTCAAAACGCCGAAAAGCAGTCACAGCAACTCCGAGAACTGACCGAGGAGTTTATCGCGTGATGCCCAACCTGAATCCAGATATCGATGTCCGCCTGCTTACGCGTTGGCTCGGTACCCAGGGTGTAAAGGCCGGATTGAAAGAGAGCAAGTACATTACGGTCGAGACCCTGGGCCGGTTGGCGAAGGGATTGGGGATCGAGCACGGCAAGAAGGCGACCCGTCAAGAGCTGATCGACGAGATCGTGCGAGTCGCAAGCAAGCGAATCGACAAGTCGGTGGATGAGCTCTACCGAATGGAGCAGGATGAAATCATCGGCTATTTCGACGACATCGGCGTGGAATCCGAGGAGTTGCTCGATCTCTTGAAACAGCTCGACCTTGACCCTGGCCGCACAGGACGGAAAAACCTCGCTCGATTCGTGGCCCATGAGTTAGCCGAGACCGGCAGATTCAAGCGTATCGCCTCGAAAGGTAAATTCCCCTCTCCCGAACCGATTCTCGCTCGGGAGAATCCTGCCAATCATTAGAGGCGGGACCACCGAATCCTCATCCCTTCGGAACGCCAAGTCGGGCGTTCCCTACAAAAATCCTCTGTAGGAATGGCCCCTGTGCCGTTTCGGAGGACAGGCGAAAGCAGGAGATCGGGCGATGGTCGTGGGTTGGACAGGCCGCTTGTTGATAGTGCTGTCGGCGATCCTGCTGAGCGCCTGCGGCGATGCCCCCTGGAACCACCCCTATCCGCGCGATCAGGCGGGGGCCAATATCCTCTACAGTGCCTTCTCCGAGCGTCCCAAGCACCTGGACCCGGCACGCTCCTACAGCTCCAATGAGTACGCCTTTATTGCCCAGATCTACGAGCCGCCGCTGCAATATCATTTCCTGAAGCGGCCCTATGATCTGGTGCCCCTCTCCGCCGCCCAGGTGCCGGTGCCCACCTATTGGGATGCGGACGGCGAGCCGCTCCTGGCCGATGCGCCCGCAGAACAGGTCGCCTACAGTGAGTACCTGATCCGCATCCAGCCCGGAATCCGGTTTCAGCCCCATCCTGCCTTCGCCGAGGATGAGGTCGGACAATACCGTTATCTGGACCTCAGAGCCGCGGATCTTACCGGGATCAACCGCTTGTCCGACTTCCCGTATCAGGGCACCCGGGAGCTGACGGCGGAGGATTTCGTCTATCAGATCAAGCGCCTGGCCGTACCCTGGCTACACTCGCCGATTGCCGGCCTGATGGGGGAGCACATCCATGACTTCGCCGCCTTGGCCGAGCGCATCGAGCAGGTGGCGCCCGCGCTGATCCCAGGTAGAGGGCGGCCCTTTCTGGATCTGCGAGCTATCCCGTTCGCCGGTGCCGAGATACTGGACAGATACAGCTACCGTATCCGTATCGAAGGCAAATACCCCCAGTTCGTCTACTGGCTCGCCATGCCCTTTTTCGCCCCCATTCCTTGGGAGGCGGACCGGTTCTATGCGCAGTCCGGAATGATGCAGCGTAATATCAATCTGGACTGGTATCCGGTGGGCACCGGGGCCTTCTATTTGCAGGAGAACAATCCTAACCTGCGCATGGTGTTGGCACGCAATCCCAACTTTCACGGCGAGACTTATCCCACCCTGGGTATGCCGGGAGATGAGGCGGCCGGGTTGTTGGCGGACGCCGGCCGGCCCTTGCCCTTTATCGAGCGCGCCGTCTACAGCCTGGAGAAGGAGAACATCCCCTACTGGAACAAGTTCCTGCAGGGCTACTACGATAGCTCGGGGATCCCCTCCGATGCCTTTGATCGGGCGATCCAATTCAGCGGTCAGGGTGAAGCGCTCCTGACCGACCGCATGCGGGAAAAAGGGATCGGGCTGCGGACGGCGGTTCAGACGTCCATCTACTATATGGGCTTCAACATGCGCGATCCGGTAGTAGGCGGTGATTCGGAGCGGGCACGCCTGCTGCGGCGGGCCATCTCCATTGCCGTCGACTATGAGGAATTTATCGCCATCTTCGCCGATAGCCGGGGGATCGCCGCCCAGGGGCCGATCCCGCCGGGCATCTTCGGATACCGTGAAGGCGAGGCGGGGATCAATCCTTATGTCTACAGCTGGCGGGACGGGCAGGCCGTGCGCCGAAGTTTGGATGAGGCGCAAGACCTGTTGGCCCAGGCGGGCTATCCACGCGGCCGGGACCCGGCGACGGGCAAGGCCCTGAGCCTGAGCTACGAGGCCGTGGCCCAAGGCCCGGACGGCAAGGTGCGCCTGAGCTGGCTGCGCAAGCAGTTCAAAAAGCTCGGCATCCAGCTTGTGGTGCGGGTGACGGATTACAACCGCTTTCAGGAGAAGATGCGCAAGGGTACCGGGCAGATCTTCACCTTGGGCTGGAACGCGGACTACCCGGACCCGGAGAACTTTCTGTTCCTGCTCTACGGCCCCAACAGCAAGGTGGCGGGAGGCGGGGAGAATTCCTCCAACTATGCCAATCCGTGCTTTGATGCCTTGTTCGAGCAAATGAAGAACATGGACAACGGCCCCGAACGCCAGGCCCTGATCGACGCGATGATCGCTATCGCCCGCCGGGATGCCCCTTGGTTGTGGGGCCGCTATCCCAAGGCATTCAGTCTGTACCACGGTTGGGCGGAGGGCCTGAAGCCTAACCTGATGGCCAACAACACCCTCAAGTACCGCCGGGTGGACGCCGCGCAACGCGAGCGATTGCGTCGGGAGTGGAACCGGCCCGTGCTCTGGCCCCTGTGGTTGACGGCCGGCCTGCTGGTGGCGGGAGCGCTGCCAGCGGTTTACGTTTTCCGCCGCCGCGAGCGTAGCGGGGCCCTGTCGCCATGAATCCTTGTTATCCGCAAATGAGCGCAAATTGGCTGTCATCAGTACGGGAGTGAATTATGGGGTTGGTAAATGCACACATCGAACTTTCGAATCCGAGACACCGGGATATTGCCCCGGTCTCAGTGAAATGCTTGGTCGATACGGGCTCCTTGCATTTGTGTCTGCCGGAACGGATCGCGATCCAGCTCGGGCTCGAAGAACTGTACCAGCGGGAGGTGACGACAGCCGACGGCAAGCGACACCGGGTCCCATACATGGGACCGCTGGTGGTGAGGTTCGAGAATCGTGCTTGCTTCACCGGTGCCTTGGTATTCGGAGACGAGGTCCTGCTCGGTGCTGTTCCGATGGAAGATATGGACATACTCGTAGCGCCTTCTAAACAGACCCTGGTCGTGAATCCGGAAAGTCCGGATATCGCACTGTCGGTCGCAAAACGCTTGGCTATTGCGGCTAAAAAAAGAGCTCCCCGACAACCCGAAATCTCATACCCCGATGATGATTCGATAGCCTGATCCATGACCGCCTACATCATCCGGCGACTGCTGTATGCCATCCCCATCCTGATCGGGGTGAATCTGATCACCTTCCTGCTGTTCTTCGTCGTCAGCTCCCCCGACGACATGGCCCGTATGCAGCTGGGCGTGAAGCGGGTCACGCCGGAGGCAATCGCAACCTGGAAGCGGGAGCGCGGCTACGACCGGCCCCTGCTCTTCAATCAAGAGGCCGCGGGACCGGGCAAGGTTACGGATACCATCTTCTTCACCAAATCGGTGCGGCTGTTCGCCTTCGACTTCGGCTCCTCGGACAGCGGGCGGGACATCGGTTTCGACATCGCCCAGCGCATGTGGCCCAGCCTTGCCATCGCCATCCCCGTGCTGCTGGTGGGCTTGGCTGTAAATATCAGCCTGGCCCTGTTCATCGTCTTCTTTCGCGCCACCTACATCGACTATGCGAGTGTGGTCCTGCTGGTAGCCATGATGTCTATTTCCGGGCTCTTCTACATCATCGGCGGCCAATATCTGCTCAGCAAGCTGTTCCACCTGGTGCCCATCTCCGGCTACGATACCGGGCTGGCAGCCTGGAAGTTTCTGGTCCTGCCCGTGATTATCGGCGTCATCGGGGGCATCGGAACCGGGGCGCGCTGGTACCGCACCCTGTTTCTGGAAGAGATCGGCAAGGACTATGTGCGTACCGCCCGCGCCAAGGGTCTGAGCGAACGCCTGGTCCTGTTCCGGCACGTACTCCGCAACGCCCTGATCCCGATCCTGACCGGCGTCGTAGTGGTACTGCCGCTGCTGTTCATGGGCAGCCTGATCACCGAGTCCTTCTTCGGCATCCCCGGCCTCGGCAGTTACACCATCGACGCCCTCAACAACCAAGACTTCGCCATCGTGCGGGCCATGGTGTTCCTGGGCTCGGTCCTCTACATCCTGGGACTGCTGCTCACCGACATCTCCTATACCCTGGTGGACCCGCGGGTGCGGCTGGGTTGAGGTTTCGGCCCGGAAGATAAGGAACTACGAATCACACGAACGTCTACTAACCGTTTATCTATCACGCAAAGCCACAAAGGCGCGAAGTTTCTCGGTGTGGTGCAACTTATAGGGAACCTCGAAAAATACGGTTTCTGGAGGTCAAGTGGTCAACCAAGGCGAATTTTGATTGTCCCAGCACGCTAGTCCCAAACTATGCCCTTTAGTGCAAGGCTTTAGCTGCTACACAGGTATTCTCTCAAGCCATTCATGAGTGGTGGAAGAAGTGGTCATCATACCGTCTCTT
>Ga0056111_1000100_pt1 | contig 14037 bp, 14 predicted proteins | sample WorMetloBBELIZE2_FD_83874 | JGI IMG/M metagenome (GOLD analysis project Ga0056111, IMG submission 83874) | Marine gutless worms symbiont microbial communities from Max Planck institute for Marine Microbiology, Germany - Olavius longissimus B... ... | reverse complement strand
TTTTGTCGAATTCATCAGGGTTTGAGGGTTACTCCGGCTATGGAGGCCGGTGTTGATGATCATGTGTGGAATCTTGCGGATATGGTCAAACTTATCGATTGAAAACCAAACTGAACCAGTACCAAAGATTACCATTACATGCGTACAATAAGATATTTAGCTTGGCTACCAACCCACTTGGCTGCATCGGCAAAAGATGGAGGTAATAATGTGTATATTGACTCCGATAAATGTACCAATAAGATTGAAAAAATGGTTGGAGAGTTTATAAGGGATTTTTATATGGATTGGAGTTCAAATTAGATGATAATTGAGTGTTTTTTCATCCCTATCCGATCTGAACCGATTTACATTATCCTATCACAGAACTCTGCAAGACCAATCCAGTAAAAACTCTGCGCTGACCACACTCCCTGGTGCTCATGATCGGTCATTTATAGAGAATCACAACATCTTGTACCGCCAGGATTTTAACCAAGTCGAGCACTCCAGCTATGATCCTGCACTTATGCGATTAGCCGCCTGAGGTAGATATAGATCTATAGAGGCCTTTGCGGGATACGGTGTCCAGCTTTTATAATTGTCTTAAAAAGAACGAAATTAACACCATCCAGAGCTTTTGATAATCAATCCATGTTAGTGACCAGTGTTGTTCACATGTTGGTCAGATAATAATTAGTTGTCTAATATCATTGCGTTTTTATACATATGCTGCCGATTCGACTCCCGCCGCCTCCACCATTCGACTCGGCTTCACCCGCAGGGTGATTGACGAGGCGAATGGTGTCCCGAGCGAACGAACAAAGTGAGTGAGCCGAGGGGCGATACGCCTTGCTCATGGCAGGCCATTTCACTAATCGACTCGCTGCGCTCGCTCATGGCGAGCCACTGAAAGACATAGAGCATTGTCTTCATGGAACGACCTAAGGTATAGAGTCGAATGGTGTCCTGAGCAAACGAGCGAAAGCGAGTGCGCCGAAGGGCATACTATCCTTTAATTATCAAAAATCTTTGAATAATAATCTGGTTGAGAACCAATCGTGACCTGGTATGTCTACATACTTCGCTGCCGTGATGGATCGTTATACACTCACATTTTTATGAAGTAGCTTCGAAAAATCGTAGGTTCCGAGCCCCCGCTTACTGGCCAATTTGATATGCCCAAAACGCTGTGGTTCTTTTCCAAAAAGCAGAGCCGCTTTGCCATCCGCAGCAACCGGATCATCGCTTAAAATAAGCGTATTTCTTGTGACGGCATCGGATAGGCTTCCACCGGAAGGACCATTTCTCGTCATGATTCGAGTCGCATCTATCAGTGTAATGGTGGGTTTGAAAAACTGGGCCAGATCAACAATATTTGGATGTATTTCTCCGTGGAGCGAACCGCGCCTTCCGCCAATCGCACCGAACCAATTCTTCATGCCGAGTGTCAGGGAACTCAGGATGTGATCTTTGGCAACCGGCAGGTTGATGACCTTGTCCGCCTCAACTATGGGCAAATAAACCGGCCAGACATCCAGACGATCCCCCTGCAGCTTCATCTCGCGCATTAAAGATGCATTGGGATGGACGAGTTCCGCCCCGGTAATTCTAGCGACGTCTGCTGCACCGGATACAGAAAAACAGAATTCCGCATGATCAATGGTATTATCAGCGATTCGGACCTTTTGGGCGCCCGCTTCCTGACAAAGCTCGATGACCGCCTGCAAGACTTCCGGATTTGTGGTGGCGGCCATTTTCGGCGGTCTGGCCCAGGAAATGTTCGGCTTTATGACGACCACATCGCCTCTGGAGACAAAGCGATTGATGCCGCCGGCCGCTTCGAAGGTTTTACGGGTCAAGATCGAAGCGTTCGCGTTCTCGCTTTTGGCCACAGCTTCGATGAGAAAGCGCCTTTGCTGCGAGGCGCTTCGGGCTGTGGACGGCCAGAGCCCGGAAGCGGCCGCAGCTGCGGTGCCGGTAAGTTTCACCAGGGTATGCAGAGATTCTCTGCGGGTCATCCGGTGATCAAACATCGTGATGGCTCCTTAACCCAAAAATTGCATGAAATCTTTTCATCATTTGGCTGAAAAGAAGCAATATCGGTTTAAGTGGTCAAATCAAAATCTCATCTCCCCATCCCATCCGAATCAATTCGATGCGCTCCGGGCTACTGCAGCCCAAACCGAACCGGGTATCGGCAGCGGCAATGTGCAGAGGCGGGGGGCTGATGGGGCGACTTCCGTCGAAAAAGGCATTTCTTTTTGCTTCGATAATCCGGGCGCCGGTGGCATCGGCGGCCACCGGGTCGGTGCTGACGATCAGGCCGGCGTAGGGCCAGACATAACGGCTGCTGTAATGGTGAGGCCCGATGCCGTGGAACAGCGGGGTGAGCATAACAAGTATGTTGAGACGGGTTTTGCCCACCACGTGGGACTTTTGCCAGATAGCCCCCAATCGTTCGCAGGAATTGCCGTGATACATCCAAGGCGCCGGTACGAACATAATATAGTTTTTCAGCAAGGTACCCAGGCCCGACCAGTGATGGGTGCGCATGGGGCGTACGTTGATCAGCGCGGTGGATCGCATGAATACCGGATTCCCGCGAACACCGCGGTCACCCACGGCAATGTTATTGGCGTTGACTCCCACCTGTTGAAGGCGAAAGACAAGGGCCTTCTCCAGGGCCTCGGGGGTGGGCAGCCGGTACCAGACGTTGCTCTTGATGCCGACCACATCGTGCGGACGGAACAGCTGTTGCCAGGCAGATCGGGAATTTGGCGCACCCAACAGGGTCGTCACGGCCTGATCAAGCATCGATTCCAGCACGGCTTCGTTGACCCGACCTTGGCTGTCGACCACATCGGGATTGCGTATCAAGACCACGCGGCTTTTCACGGCGGCCTGCGCGGCCGCCCGGTCCAGCAGAGGCAGCCCCAACATGCTGCCGGCAGCCGCGTAGCCGCCGGTCTTGAGAAAATCGCGGCGGGTGATCACTTTCTTGCTCGATTTCGGTTTCATCGCACTTACTCCCCGGAGGCTCTTTGACCGGCCTCTCTGATCAAGTTTTTGGCCAGCGGGCGGCTGTCGGCTTCGAGCACGATCGTCAAAAGGCGGTCATACAAGGCAACCGCCGACCACTTGCCATTTTCCAGGCGGGCCAATCCTCCGCTGTCGGCATCGGGCAGATAGTGTTCGCGGAAGCCCGCCAGTGCGTTCCGGGCCGTCAGGGTCTTGGGATACGAAATGAGCAGCAACTGTGCCTGCTCGCCGCTGCGGCGATAAGATGCAAGGATCGCATCGGTCAGGGGCGAGAGGTGCAGGATGTTTTTATCAAACAGATAGTAGTGGTAGTTAAGCACCATCGGGTGGTGCAGGTAACGTATGCTGCCGACATCAAGACCCGCCTGCGGCAGCAGGTTCAAGTGCTGCGGCCTGCTGCCGGATTCGCCTGCTGCTGAGGCCACCAGTTTGCCCAATGCCTTAACGGCCTTTTCGGCTGCGGCACTTTCCTCTTCCAGGTAAATGGAGACATAAAAACGGTTCTGCCAGAAACTGAGCCAGCCCGGTCGATAGCGAGCGTCCTGCCCGATGTCGATCCGATCGCCATCGGTGTCATGGGTGAACACGCCGAAGGCATCTTCGGAGGTACCCATGTCGAAGACGTCGAGAATGATGTTGGTTTCACCCTTTTTGACATAACGGCGAGACAGACAGTTCTGCATATTGTAGGCACGGTATAATTCACCGGCGCCGTCAATGTAACTAAATATGGTCCGCTCATCGAAAATGCGATCCCCGTTTTCTGCGCGCCAGCCGCTGATTTCTGTCGGCAGCCTGGCCTGAAGTTCGGTAACGGAAGTCGACTGAGCAATTGCAGTTGTCGCCATTGATAACGCCCCGACCAGCAGACCAAGCAGACACGGTATCAGCGTGCGCCGCCTACCGGATGAATACGCTTGAGGTGCGGTCATAGTCCCTCGACGTAAAATGCGGGTGCCGCGTGCGGTTCGGAATTGAAGATCGAAATGATGCGAGAGCTGGTATTGAAATTAGATTGGTGCAAACTGTGCAGTTGTGTCAAGGCCCTTTCCGGGCATCACAAGTTGCACTCTGCTCGGATGACCGCAATTATGTAATAACACCGCGATAATATGTATTTATTGTCACTCGCTGGAAAGAGTTCATGTAATTTTTGGGGAAGCGCCGTTGGCGTTTGGTGCCGAAAAACAGCGCTTTGTGGAACGATGGTTGCAGGAAGGGGCACTTCAATGAAAAGGTGCCGTCGGGAAGGAAGTGCCACTAGCGATAGCCACGCGCGTGAAAGAAACCGAGGGCATCGCGGCCTCGTCCGAATTTACAGAGGGCAAAATAGGCCACTGTGCGCTGGCACCACGAGTGCCGGAACGGAGCTATCAGACGCGGATACTTAGCGTGGTGGAAGCGACCGAGGGCGTTAACAAGCCACAGATAGTCAGTCCAGTGCGCTCTCGCGTCCAGCAGTGCGAGGACGACCAGGGCCGCAAGCGGCCCAAACAGCCACTGCGGGGCGGTAAACGTCGCTGCGGTGCTGCCGAAGGCGACAAGTAAAGAAGGGTATACAACGAGAAAGCGATTCATCGTTCGTTCCTGGCGGCCATGCCGTTGTTGGTTGTGATACCCCCATTCTACACCAGCCGGAAACAGTCAAGAACTTTCTCGCTCGGCAAGGAGACTCGCAGATCCCCTTGCCGTCTTTATCCTAAGCTATGCGCGTCATCTCATTTGTCGTAAATTCCTCTTTGAGATGGATTCTACTACCATGGTGATGTCATCAGCACATCCTGTTCCGTAACCGGATGATTGACTATGGCATGGTCAATCTTTCCCAGAAACAGATCCCGGGATGCGGGCAGTCTGCCCCTCGAAGATACAATATTATTGGCGTGGTCCCCCAAGTAAATGGTCTCAAAATCTGCAAGGTTTTCTAAAAGGTATTTTTCCTCCTCAAGGATCTGCGTTGGAGTTGCCTGCACAAACTCTCCTGTTTCAACCTGTTTCGCCAGTTCGGTGCCCGGCTGGATCGTCAGGGCCATGGGAGCTATTTGTTCAGGCTTCATGATGTTGAGAAGTCTTGTGGTTTCAGCGATATGTTCTCTGGTGCGTTCTTTACCGCCGATTCCAAAGATGATGGAAACCAGTATTTCAATACCGGCGGCCTTGGCCTTTGCCATTCCCGCCTCGGCCTGTTCCGGTGTCAGGCCCTTTTTTATCCGCTCAAGGGTGACGCGATCGCCGGACTCCAAACCGACATAGGCCATAGTTAGTCCTGACTGTTTCAGCTTCGTAAGCTCTTCGACAGATTTGCGCCTGAGATCATTCAACCCTGCGTAGAGGGAAATTTTTGAACATTCCGGAAAGGTTGTGGTGATCTTTTCAAGAACTTTTAAAAGAAACTCTGTTTTCAGGGCCAGGACGTTCCCATCAATGAGGAAGATAGATCCGACGTGGCGGCAAATTTGTCTTGCCTCATCAATGTCCTTAAATATCTCGTCGATCTTCCTGAGTCGAAATTTTTTTCCCTGAACATGTCGCAGAATGTGCATTTATTGTGGGTACACCCCAGGGTTGTCTGTATCAATAAGCTATTGGCCTCCGGCCAGGGCCAGTATACTTTTCCTTCGTAATACATGTCTTTTCCCGAAATTTGTTAGGATGATATTTCTGCCAGAACCGCCTCGATAACACGCACGATCTCCTCGGGCTTTTGTGGATTCAGCGCATCGGGATGGGGCGGGGCAAACTGACCTGAATCGTTGTCGAAATACCGGCCGGAAGCAGCCGCGAATTCATCTGACAGAGCCGCGCGGCAAATAATCTCCGCACCTATACTGATGTCTCGCCCGGCTACTCCAAAGGCCTGTTTCACCATCTTGCTGCCGAGCATCGATCCGGGGTTCACCGCAATGATCGCCGGGCCATTATCCCTTAGCGAAAGTGATATACTCCGAGACCACATTGTAATTGCCAGCTTGCTTTGCGCATAAGCTTCCATGTCGGACATCCTGACCCGCCCGGCCAACGCTTCCGGATCGACGGTCGACTGAGCCGCGGAGGACAGGTTGACCACCCGTCCGGATGTTCCAAGCAGTGGCAACAGCCGTTTTGTCAACAGATAGGGAGCGATCGTATTCACAGCAAACCGTACATCAAGACCGTCCTGCGTGACAGGATCGGGCGTGCTAAAGACGCCTGCATTATTGATCAGCACATCAAGTTTAGAATGCTTTTGAGAAACAGCCTTCGCGAGTGCCTCCACATCGGCCATGTGCGACAGATCCGCCACGTAGCTTTCATCGCGCCCTCCATCCGGCAGCGCAGCGAGCGTTTGCTCCGCTTTTTCCAGTTTTGCCGGGTTGCGTCCGTGCAGCAGAACATGGTGGCCTTGCGAGACCAGCATCCTGGCTGTTTCCAATCCGATGCCGTCAGTCGACCCCTTAATAAGAATGGTTTTGGCATGGTTTTATCTCCTCAACGATGAGAATTCCGGAATTATTTTCGGAAACTTGTTCCAAAGCTGCCGCCCTTCGCTTAAGGCGAAGGAGTTCTAAAGAACGAGAACCTGTTTACCCATCATGGTGCCACTCTCCTGTTTAATGTGCATGGCCTGGATGTTTTCAGGTGTCAGACCGGTCACGGTCTTCTGTCGTGTGGTCACAAGTGTGCCTTCATCCAGCAGCCCGGCCACCGTCGAAAGCAATTTTCCCTGTTCGGCGATATCATCCGTCTCAAACATCGATCGGGTATACATGAATTCCCAGGAAATGGTGACGCTCTTAAATTTATACACTGTTATGTCCAATAGATTGATCGGGTCATCGATGAGCACGATACGACCTTGGGGACGGATGCATTCCGCCATCGCCGTCCAATGCCGTTCCATCTGAGTCGTGCAAAAGATGGCGTCCACTGAATCGGTTCCGGTGGCCTTTAGCTCTTCATAGAGATCATTTCTGTGGTTCAGGATCGTGTCGGCACCTAAGTTCTTGCACCAGTCAACGGTTTCCGCCCGTGATGCGGTGGCAAACACGGACAATCCTGCCCAACGGGCTAACTGTATGGCGATGGAACCGACGCCTCCCGCACCACCGATGATAAGAATGCTCTTTCCAGAGTTACCGCCTGATTCCGGGACAAAACCCAAGCGATCAAACAAAGCCTCCCATGCCGTTATGGACGTCAACGGCATGGCCGCGGCATCTTCAGGTGAGAGGTTTTTAGGAGCCGACGCTGCGATCCGATGATCGACCAATTGGTATTCGCTATTGCACCCGGGTCGGGTGATATCGCCCGCATAAAAGACCTTGTCCCCCTCTTTAAACCCGGTCACGCCTTCGCCTGTTTTTTCAACAATCCCATAGGCGTCCCAGCCAAGCACGCCATCTTTCTCCGACCGTTGGCGGACTTTTGTATCCACAGGATTCATCCCGATGGCAATGACGCGAACCAGCAGATCCTGTGTTCCGGGCTCAGGTATTGACTGCTCTTCCAAAATAAATGCTCCGGTGTCTTGTGCGCCGCTGCCGCTTTTTGAAACTATCGCTTTCATTTTTTCCTCCATTGGTGTTTCCATTTTGCGCTTATCTGCAAAGCTATAGTAGGGATATTTTCACCACGAAGATCACGAAGTTCACGAAGAAAATTGGCTAATTTAATTTTGTTACCTTCGTGCTCTTCGCCTGCCGCGCCATAGCTTTAGCGACGGCTGGTGGCCTTCGTAGTACGATAAACCCTATTCCATCTAAATTGTGAGTTCTGGATAGCCGCCTTCCATTTATGCAAATAAATCATTATTCGTCAGATTTATTTCCAGCTTGCTCTTACGATAGGACGATTTAAAAATTATGCAAATTAATAGTTGTCATATATCCCATGACTGATTATCATAGTTGTTATGATACCCATAGATCTCGACATCGACATGCTGCGTTGCTTTATGGAAGTTGCCAAGACTGAAAGCTTCACTATGGCAGGAAAGAATATTGGCTTAACCCAGTCTGGTGTCAGTGTAAAAATCCGCCGGCTCGAAGAACGACTAAGCGCCCAAATTTTCAACAGAACGAGCAAAGAACTCTCGCTGACCCTTGAGGGCGAAGTGTTATTGGATTATGCAAAGCGGATTCTGTCTGTCCATGACGAAGCTGTCAGCCGACTAACAGAACCAAAAGCTTCCGGTAGCTTACGAATCGGGCTAACCGATTATTTCATACCTGAACTACTTCCCAATCTCCTCAGTAAGTTCAGGAAGCAATATCCCAATATCCATCTTGAAATACAGGCAGGTGTCGGCATAGACCTCATCCCCCTGTATGAAAAAGGCGAGTTGGATCTGGTCGTGGCTGGAAAAGATGCATATGAAGGAAGCTGCCGCGTTCTTACTCAAGAGCCTTTAATGTGGGTTGTTGGCAAAGATACAGAAGCATCCCTTCATGACACGGTGAATCTTGTATTGTTGCCGTCACCCTGTTTTTTTAGAAAAATTGCTACTGAACTTCTTGAAAGTGCCAGTCGAAAATGGGAGGTGTTGTTCACCGGAACTTCGATTGCCAGCGTTCAAGCTGCTGTTCAAGCAGGAATGGGTTTATCGATTTTGCCAAAGGGAGCGTTAAAGGATGGTTTGAGAAAAGCGCCTTCCCATCTGGAGTTACCGGAACTTCCGATGTACTCGTTGGCGCTTATCGCCGATGAACAGCTGGAAAACGACGCCAGAAATGTTTTTATCAGCTACCTGGAAGCTGAACTCGACAAACTAAAATAAACATTCTGATTGATCAATATGATTAACAGGACAATTCTCTGCAACCCTATGAAGTTTATACCGGAATTCAAGGCGCCGCCCAGCCACGATAGTTCCGACCTGTGGTTTGTCTTTAACAAGGGAAAATTGTTGACCCGCCTCGAGAATAACCGCCACCGCATTCCCGATGGAGCCGATATAGTAGCCGGCGGCATGGAGCCTGTAAACGAGCAGTATCTCGGCACACTCAACGGTCGCTGTTGCTACGGGGCGACCCTGCATGGGGAAAACGGGAGCCTCGGGCGTTTTCAGTTTACGGACTTGCGTGCCCTCATCGGGCTGCTTACAGAAGAACTGATCTGGATTGCCGGGAGGGCGAACCATTTTCTATACTGGTATCGCATCCATCGGTACTGCGGTCGCTGTGGACACCGCACCGAAAACAAGACCGAAGAGAGGGCGCTGGTCTGTGCAAAGTGCGGTCTGGTCAACTATCCCCGGCTTTCACCTGCTGTCATTGTCGCCGTCACTCGGGGCGATCGTATTCTGCTGGCCCGCAATAAGCGGTTTCGGCGGCCCTTCTACAGTGTGCTGGCTGGATTCGTTGAGCCTGGTGAGGACCTCGAAGCCTGTGTGGAACGGGAGATCAGGGAGGAGGCGGGCATCGCCGTAAGAGATATCCGCTACTTTGGCAGCCAGCCCTGGCCCTTTCCGGATTCCCTGATGATCGGTTTCACAGCGGTTTACGCCGGTGGCGAGATCACCGTGGACGACGTGGAGCTAAACCACGCCGATTGGTTTACCAGGGACAACCTGCCTAGCATCCCTCCGTCCATCAGCATTGCCCGACAACTGATTGACGCCTTTGCCAATAATCAACTTAATGGGGCCGCCGGGTTCTGAAGGTCCTCCGATTTCGGTGGCCGCCATATCGAAGAGATGCGCTTATCTCCTGACCGTGAATCGGTGTCTTTTTATTTACACGGTCTCTTGACCTCCGGGTGTTCCGGCCCAATTTTCTATTTTTATATATTTCATTTGATAACCAGGTGAATTCTATGACGTCCAGCAGCAGACAAAACCACCCGGACCCCGGGTGGAATTTTGATAATAGCTACACACTCTTGCCGGAGGCTTTCTTCGTCCGGCTGAATCCAGTGCCGGTGCCCGGGCCCAAGCTAATCGTTTTCAACGACACGCTGGCGCAGTTTTTGGGACTGAACACCGATGCATTAAAGGGCGACGAGGGCGCCGCCGTTTTCTCGGGCAACAGGATCCCTGCAGGGGCCGATCCTCTCGCTCAAGCCTATGCGGGGCACCAATTCGGCCATTTCACCATGCTGGGCGATGGGAGGGCAATCGTGTTGGGCGAGCAAGTGACGCCGAAAGGTGAGCGCTTCGACATCCAGTACAAAGGATCCGGGAGGACCCCTTTTTCGCGGCAGGGGGATGGGCGGGCGGCCCTGGGGCCGATGCTTCGGGAGTACATTATCAGCGAGGCCATGCACACCCTGGGCATTCCGACGACCCGCAGCCTTGCGGTGGTCACCACCGGTGAACCGGTGTTCCGTGAAACTACCCTGCAGGGGGCGATTCTGACCCGCACGGCGGCCAGCCACATCCGCGTAGGCACATTTGAGTATACGGCGGCGAGGGGAAAACCAGAGGAGATCCGGACTCTGGCCGATTACACCATCTGTCGCCACTTTCCTGATCTGGCCACGGAAGGGAACCCGTATCTTGACCTGCTTGGGGCTGTCATGGATCGTCAGGCGTCCCTGGTGGCCCGCTGGCTGATGGTTGGATTCATCCACGGCGTTATGAACACAGACAACATGGCCCTTTCCGGTGAAACCATCGATTACGGCCCCTGCGCGTTCGTGGACGCCTATGATCCAAATACCGTTTTCAGCTCCATCGATCACAACGGTCGATACGCCTACGGCCGGCAGCCGCAGATCGCCCAGTGGAACCTTACCCGGTTTGCCGAGACACTGTTGCCGCTGATTCACGGGGATTCCCAAGAGGCCATATCGATGGCAAACGAGGCCATCTCCGGATTTCCAGACACCTTCCGTCGATACTGGCTGGCGGGCATGCGGGCCAAACTGGGATTGTTGAACCAGGAATCGGATGACGGCGCCTTGGCGAAGGACCTGCTCGATTTAATGCACCGGCACGGGGCAGATTTTACCAATACCTTTCGCGACCTGGCATCCGGTTCCCTGCCGGAGGCCTCCGTGTTCCGGGCTCCGGATTTTAAGCAATGGTTCGAGCGCTGGCAGGCCCGGTTAAAACGGCAGCCCGAATCGTGGGAAGCATCCCGCCGACTCATGATCACCCACAACCCGGCGGTCATCCCCCGCAACTACCGGGTGGAAGAGGCCCTGGAAGCGGCTGTGGAGCGGGCGGATTTTACGGTCATGGAAAAATTGCTGGATGTGCTGGCCCAACCCTACCAGGATCCGCCGGAACAGGCCGGTTATCATCTGCCGCCGCCCCCATCGGCAGAGCCCTACCGAACCTTTTGCGGGACGTGAGTCCGCTTTTAATCATACGCAATCATTTGAAAAGTCATAAAAGATCAATGGCCGTGGTGAGCAGGATCGTATTGTCGATCGTGTTTTTCTTGGGAGTGAACACTATCGGCGGAAAAACCTATATTCCCCCTGTGCCTGATAAGAACAATACGTTACCTGACAATGACGGAGGGCCGGATGTCTGTAACTCCAGTCGGTTCAAATGCGTGATGGGAGGTAAGGCCGATTTAAAGGATTATCTTCCTTTCAATCGATTTGCCCTGCCTGCCAAACAGCCTGTTGAAATGGTAACCGAAAATCGCATTGGAGACGGCTTCAGCGAATTCACTCCGATGGAACAAGAGGGCCCTAATAAGTAGCTTCCAATAGTACAATTTGCTCTTTCCCTTATCCAGAATGCCCAGGTAGAGAATAGATTTGAAGAAGGCCCTGATCTCGCCCTTGTCGAAACGCCTGCGCCTGACCGGGGTGTAGTCTTTAAGAAACTCCACGACGCGGTTATAATAGTTCTTCGGCGAGTAGATGTAATTGAGGACTGCCTGATAGCCGGCGTTGATTGTCTCGGCGTCCATCCTCGGCATGAAATTAAGTGATCCGTCGCAATTGTCCCCGGTGCAATTGTCCAAAATGCGCCCTTCCTCTTTAAGGCGCTGATACAGCCTGGTCCCGGGTATAGCGTTGAGAAGGCTGATCGTGGCTTTGACAACGTCGCTGGTTTGAATGAACTTGGCCTGGCGCTCGAATATGTCCGGAGGATCGTTGTCGAACCCGATGATGAACCCGCCCATAACCTCCATCCCGTTCTGGTGGATGGTCTTGACCGCTTTGACAAGGTCCACGGAACGGTTCTGGTGTTTACCGCACTCCGCCAGAGATGCTTCTGCCGGTGTCTCCAATCCGAGAAAGACCTGTCAAACCCGGCCGACGTCATCAACGTGACCAGTTCCTTGTCCTGGGCGAGGTTGACCGACGCCTGGGTGAAGAAAATGAATGGATACCGGTGCGTCTCCTGCCATGTGATCAAATCTTCCAGGAAGGATTTGACCTTGGTTTTATTACCTATGAAGTTATCGTCAACCAAAAAGACACGACCTTGCCAACCCTGGTAGTAAAGGATTTCGATTTCTCGGATCATCTGCGCATTGGATTTAACCCGGGGTCTCCGGCCGTTTAGCTTTACTATGTCACAGAAATCACAATCGAAGGGACAACCTCTGGAATACTGGATCGACATGGCTGCATACATATCCATCCTGAGCAGATCCCAACGGGGAATGGGCGTCTTTGTAATATCCGGCCTGCGGTCCGAGATGTAGATGCTTTTTGGATCCCCTGCAGCAAGGTCGTTCAAAAACAACGGGAGGCTAACTTCGGCTTCACCGAGCACAAGGTGGTCTATGTCCGGAACCTCTTCGAGATTGCTTGAAAAAGCGGTCCACCGGCCACAACCGGTTTCCCCTGATTTTTGCAGCGGGACGCCACATGACGCACCGCGTTCTTCTGGATTACCATAGCCCCAATGAACACCGTGTCGGCCCATTGGATGGCTTCATCCGTCAGGGGTTCCACGTTCATGTCGACCAGTCGGAGCGTCCAGTCTCTTGGCAGTATGGCGGCCATTGTTAGAAGTCCGAGGGGAATGTGCGCCGCCATCTTGGAGATGAACTTGAGTGTGTGTTTGAAGCTGAAGAACGTGTCCGGAATTGAAGGATACACCAGTAGCGCATTCATAGGCACCCTCTCTTTCTCACATTTCGTGCTTTCCAAAAGGCTCACTTAAAGCCATGGCTTTTCCCGCAAAGGTCTCAGCCGCCGATCACCGGCCCGTTCTGACCCAATGCAGTTGCTCCAGGTCCCATCGAAGATCCATTACCCGGAACAGTTCTTCCGCGTCGTCCAGATATTCGGTTGCGGTAATACCATTCAGTTCACGATATCTGCTGTCGGGTTGCATCAACCGTTTGCCCACTTCCATGTATGTCCGAGCAAGGTCGGGGCGGGCCCCAAGGCGCCTGCCTTCCTCGAGGGAGCGGTCAAACCACTTCAGGGTCTTTCTCTGCTTGCCAACGAGCCAATAATATACGCCCATCCATCGATAGTTTTCAGCCCGGTAGGCGGCAAATGCGGCAGAGTTCTTAACGGCCTTTCTACCGCTCTTTACAGCTGCCTTAGCCGTCACGGGGATTAACTCTCGGGAATTCGAACCGATGGCATCTTCCAGCAGTTGTAAGTCAAGCATGAATTGCGCGAGCAGCGTGCTTCCCGCATACCAGGCAGGCCAGAAGGTCTGAGTCCGTCTGATTTGCTCCGAGTGCGTCAGGGATCTCTTTGCCGCCGCGGTGTCTTTTCTTAGCACCTCGGATACGGCTCTCCACCCAACCGCAAGCAATTCAAACGGTTTTGACCCCCTTTCAACGGCCTCTGCTTCGAATTTATCAATTTCGCCCTGAGACTCGCACACCCTCCGGCTGACGACGAGTATATCCGTCAGCAACGCAAATATGGTGAACCCTCTGAATTGGTATTTTTGCTCCATATCCATCAGCTTTTCCAGGAACGCCTCGGCCTCGTCGAATTTTCCCTGGTACACTCTTGACGCGCCATGCCAGTATGTATAGCCCATCACATCCCAAAACAGACCGCCGCTCGTACCGGAATCAAATACAGTTTGCCGAGATTCAAGGGCTTCAAGCCAGTTTCCCGCCAGATAATTGTACCAACTGGTGACATGTTGATAAGAAA
>Ga0056111_1000099_pt1 | contig 14195 bp, 16 predicted proteins | sample WorMetloBBELIZE2_FD_83874 | JGI IMG/M metagenome (GOLD analysis project Ga0056111, IMG submission 83874) | Marine gutless worms symbiont microbial communities from Max Planck institute for Marine Microbiology, Germany - Olavius longissimus B... ... | reverse complement strand
GCCCTACATTGAAGCTTTCGTAGGGCCGGGCACCGTACCGGCCCAGAAGTTAAGATATTAGCGCATCCTTCGAATCAGAGCAGAATTTCAGCAGTGGACCTAACCATGACGCGGAAACACAACACCAGATAATGTCAACTATCCGAAACCAGATCATCACCCTGTTCATCCCGTGCTTGGTGGACACGTTTTTTCCGGAAGTCGGCGAGGCCGTGGTCTAGGTTTTGCGGAAACTCGGTAGGTCGGTCCGATATCCGGAGACCCAGACGTGCTGCGGTCAGCCGGCGTTTAATTCAGGTTACCGTAAAGAAGCGCGGCGCGCCGTACACCATTTCATCGAGGTGCTCGCCGGCACCGGCCCCATCGTCTGCCCGTCCGGTTCCTGTGTGAACATGGTCCGGAACCACTACCCGGAGCTGTTTCGGAGCGACCCGGCTATGCGCCACCGAGCAGTGGCGGTGGGGGAGCGGACCTTCGAATTTTCCGAGTACCTGGTGGATCAGCTGGGTGTCGAAGACGTCGGGGCCACAGGACGCGGTCGGGTGGTGTACCACGACTCCTGCCATCTGCTCAGGGGCCTGAGAATCCAGCATCAGCCCCGGCAACTTCTCCACCAGATTCGGGGCATTGAATTTGTAGAAATGGTCGATGCCGACTATTGCTGCGGCTTCGGCGGCAGTTTTGCAGTAAAGTACCCGGTCATTTCCACGGCCATGGTGGAAGACAAAGTCCGACATATCCTGAACGCCCGGGCCGATACGGTGGTGGCCGCCGACATGGGATGCTTGATGAATATACAGGGGGCGCTCCACCGGAAAAGCATTCCGGTACAGGCAAAACATATCGCCCAGATGCTGGCCGAATAAAATCGTTGAACGATTAAACGAAACGCGACGATGTCGCTCATCGGTCTGAAGCCCCACAGTTTCGCTTTTGTAAGAATTTGAATGAAATCCGATGTCGTCCCGCGCTGCAAGTAGTGGGGAATATTCAAGCTACACGACCGGAATCCGGTGACCTGTACACGAGATCGCACCGGTCGAGGCGATGAATCCGTATGATGGAAGCTTCAACCGAAAAGTACCGCAGTGAAGCCCAAAAGGGCATCCGAAACCGGGTGCTCCAGAAGGCCCTGTACGATCTTCAGGTGAGATTCGGCAGGGGCACGGCGGAAGCCTACCGGAAGCTGCCCGAGGGCCCGGAACTTCGACTGGAAGCCCATCGGATGCGGGCGGAAGCCATCGACAACCTGGATATTCTTCTCGAGCGTCTAACAGAAAACATCCGGAGCCGGGGGGGACATGTCTACTTTGCCGAAGACGCGGCGGCGGCGGTCAACTATTGTCTGGATCTGGCCCGGACCCGGCATGTCCGCCGTGTGGTCAAGGGCAAATCCATGGTCACCGAGGAAATCAGCCTTAACGACGCACTCATCGCCGCCGGTCTCGATGTGGCCGAGACCGATTTGGGTGAATTCATCATTCAGCTTGCCGGCGAGCATCCGTCCCACATCATCGCTCCGGCCATCCACAAAACACGGAACGACATCGGCCGGCTTTTCGTGAAGAAGCTGGGCATCGCCTGCACAGACGATCCGCCGACACTCACCCGGGCGGCGCGCAAGGCATTGAGGGAAAAGTTTCTGTCTGCCGAGATGGGCATTACCGGCTGCAACCTGGCCTGTGCGGAGACCGGTCACATCACCACCCTGTCCAATGAGGGGAACATCCGCATGACCACCACCCTGCCCCGACTGCAGGTGGTGTTCATGGGGATGGAGCGGATCACGGCCCGGCTGGAAGACCACGACGCCTTGCTCCGGCTGCTCGCCCGGGGAGCGGCCGCTCAGCATATGGCCGGTTATGTCAGTTATATCGGGGGCCCACGTCAGCCTTGGGAAATCGACGGTCCCGAGGAATTCCACCTGGTCATCCTTGACAATGGGCGGTCCCGGATGCTCGCCGATCCCCGCTTCCGGGAAATGCTTTACTGCATCCGATGCGCGGCCTGTCTGAATGTCTGCCCGGTTTACGGCAAAATCGGCGGGCACGCATACGGCTTTACCTATTCCGGCCCGGTGGGGGCGGCGGTGACCCCCCTGATGGTGGGACCGAATCGCGCCGCGGATCTGTGCCGGGGGGAGACGCTATGTGAAGCCTGCCGGGACGCCTGCCCGGTGAACATCGATCTTCCCCGGATGCTTCTGGAACTTCGGGCGATGCTCGCCGAGGGGGACAGGACCTGGCATGTCCATCCAATCTCTCCCCTGGAAAAAATGTTCTACGGTGTGTGGGCATTTCTTGTGACACACCCCCGCTTATACGGTCTGGCGCAGAGGGCTGCCTGCTGGGGCGCAAAGATACTGCCGCGCCGCGGCGACAGCATCCGAAAGTTGCCTCCGGGGATGGACGGCTGGACCGTTAGCCGCGATTTCCCGGAACCTGCTGCTGAAAGCTTTCGGGAGCGGTGGAAGCGTTCCGTTGCTGGAGGGAAACCCATACGCTAAATCAGTACACGGCAAGGTTCGGTCCGCATTAAAGACGAAAATAAGGAATGATCCAATTATACCCCCTCCCACTGGCTCCCTCCCGCCAGGGGAAGGAGAAAATATAGTCCTCCCCCTTGATGGGGGAGGTACGGTGGGGGTGAAAGAATTGTAAACTTTAGAGTACTTACGTTTGTTTATATTCTTCTATCTGTCTCAAGCGGAGGTATCTCTCATCGAAAACCTCAAATTAGGATAGTGGATTGGTAACTCCCAAGATGGACAACCAGCACGTATTTATAAAGCGCATCCGAAACGCCCTGGGCCACGCCCCCGACCATCGGCGCCGGCCGCCCCCGGGTCTCTTTCAGGACCAGCCCTCTGAAGCGAGCCGCAAGCGGCTGGCATCTGTATCAGAACGCTCGGTAGAGGACCGCCTTCAGCTTCTGAAGCGCCTCGAAGAGGTCGCTCGACCCCTTCAGATCCGGGTGTCGCCGGTTGCCGATACTGCCGAAGCCGGCAGTGCCATCATCGATCTTTTGGGCCGTGTGGCGCCGGAGTTCGACGAGCGGATTCGCGTCGCATCCTGGCGGCATCTCCTGGTGGACCGTTTGAACCTTGAAGCAGCCCTGGAGGCCAGGGACATTCCGCTCACTGTCACTGATCCGCCACCCGAGTCCCTGGACGACGCATCGGCCAGGGCGTTTCGAAGGAATATCCGGGACGGGGTGGCCCGAAGCGCAGTAGGGATCACGACGGCCGATTTCTGTGTGGCGGATACAGCAACCCTGGTCATCAAAGCCGGACCCGGTTGCGATCGGGGCGTCTCTCTGCTGCCCACCGTGCACGTGGCGGTCATCACGTTGGACCAACTGATTGAAGACCTTGGCGAACTCTATGCGGTGCTCCGGTGGGACACCGAGGGCTCCCCGGGAGATCTGCCCCACTGTTTGACCATGATTACCGGTCCCAGCAAAACAGGCGATATCGAAGCGGTAATGGTTCCCGGTGTCCACGGCCCCCGGGAACTGCACCTGTTTGTCATTACCGGAAATTGACGACACCCATCGGCTCAAAGACGAGCAGGATTATTCGCAGAAAGTGTTTTGCGTTTTTTCCACAACTGGTGATAACCAATGAGGATTGATCAGCACGACCACTCCTAAATATAACTTCACCGAAACCTAATGGATTGCGGCATACACGATATTGGGTGTGCCGTTGCCACAATCGCTCAAACGGAGAGGAGGTACCATGAAACGTTTCGCATGCCTAATCCTCTGCATCGTAGGATGTGTTGCTGTAATGACGGCCACACCGGCCCTGGCCAAAAAAACCATCAAAGTGGGCATTGTAGACTGTTACAGCGATCCGCCGAGCACTTACACGAATGATGTTCGGGACGCCTTTAAGATGGAGATCGACAAGATCAATGCCGCAGGAGGCGTTCTGGGCCGGCAGATCACCTTTGTGACCCGGGACAGTAAATTCAAGGTCGATCTCGGCCTGAGTGCCGCCAAAGAACTCATTATGCGGGAAAACGTGGATATCCTCATGGGCACCATCAACAGCGCGTTGGCCCTGGCCATTTCCGACCTAGCGCGAAAAGAAAAACTTCCGTTTATCGTCACCTTCTCAAAGAGCGCCAAAATCACCGGTGCCAAAGGTCACCGGTATGTTTTTTCCATCACGGAAAACACCGCCATGGCCGGAAAAGCCGCCGCCGTCGGCCTGTCGAAAAAACCGTACCGGAATTACTGGATCGCCGGAGACGACTATGAGTACGGCCATGCCATTGCCGATGGGGTATGGGACAACCTGAAGAAGATACGGCCCGACGTCAAACTGCTGGGCCAGTCCTGGTGGAAAGTCGGAGAACCGGATTTCACGCCCTACATCACGGCGATTCTGGCAGCCAAACCCAATGCCGTTATCGTGGCCACCGGCGGCAGAGACTGCGTTCCCTTCCTGAAAGCGGCCAAGGCAACGGGCTTTAATGAGCGGGTTCCTTTTTATATGCACACCGCCACGGAGCTTTCCACGCTCAAACCGCTTGGCCTCGACGCACCGGAAGGCGTCCTGGGTACATCCAACTACTTCTTCTATTATCCCAAGTCCGAAGCCAATCAGGCCTTCGTGAATGCCTTCCAAAAAACGTACGGCCGTTACCCGGCCGTGGGCGCGGTCTACGGATCCCTGGCCGCAAAATATATCGCCGGTGCCTATAAAAAAGCCGGATCCGTAAAAACCGAAAAATTTATCGACGCCTTGGAGGGTATGACGGTGGACAGCCCATTGGGCAAGGTGACCATGTGGGCCTATGACCATCAGGCGATGCTGCCGATGTTCATGGGGGTAACCCAAAAAGTGACAGGATATGACTTTCTGCTTGCCGGCGATGTCATGGTGATTCCCGGCGAAAAGGCCATGCCCACCATCGCGGAAATCAAGCGGGCCCGGTAAACGGATCGATGGACGGTGCCAACATTACTGCTGCGGCGCTGCTCCAGCAGATTCTGGTGGGGCTGAGCCGCACCACCATTTTGTTTATCGTTTCCTCCGGCCTGAGCATTGTTCTAGGAGTACTCTGGATTCCCAACGTCGCCCACGGCTCGCTTTACATGATCGGGGCGTTCCTGATGTATTCGGTGGCCACCCTTGCCGGCGGAGGGACGGTGGGATTCATCATAGCCCTGACATTGGCGCCCCTGGGAGTTGCGCTCATCAGTTTTATTGTGGAGCGGGGCCTCTTCTGCCATCTCTACGAGCGGGAGCATTTAATGCTCCTGCTCTTTACGTTTTCGGTCATGCTGGTTTTCGGTGATCTGGTCAAGCTGATCTGGGGATCGGACTACCGGAGCCTGACGGCGCCGCTGTTTTTGCAGGGATCCTTCTCGATTCTGGGCTTTCCCTTTCCCAGGTACAACCTCTTTCTGCTTCTGGTCGGTCCGCTGGTGGCCGCCGGCCTCTGGTTTCTCACCAATAAAACCAAAATCGGAAAAATCGCCCGGGCCGCCGCTGTGGATCGTGAAATGGTCGGTGCCATGGGCATCAATGTCAGCTGGGTGTTCGCGGCTGTGTTTGTCATCGGGTGCTATCTTGCCGGTCTGGGAGGCGCATTGGTCGCGCCAACACAGAATATCACCCAGGACATGGATCACACCATTATCATCGAGGCGTTTTTGATCGTCATAATCGGCGGGCTTGGAAATATCTGGGGGGCCCTGCTGGGGGCCCTTATCTTCGGCTTGACTGATGCCATTGGCATCCTGATCTGGCCCCAGTTTGCCATCGTCTTTCCCTACGCGGCGGTGGTCGTCGTTCTGCTGTTCCGTCCGAAAGGTCTACTCAAGTCGACGTGGTAGCCATGGACATGGAGAAAAGATATCGACACATGGTGTTTGTAGGCATCCCGATTCTGGCCGTGCTCCTGCTGCTGCCTGTGGGCGCCTCCCGGTTTTATGTCTATCTGGTGTCGCTCATGCTGGTGACCGGCCTTCTGGCCACCAGTCTCAATCTGGTGCTGGGTTTCGGGGGCATGTACCAGTTCCACCATGCCGTGTTTTACGGGACCGGGGCCTATGCTCTGGCGCTGGTCGTCACCAAGACAGGATGGCCGTGGTGGGTCGGGTTCATCGCGGCACCCGTTTGTGCCGGATTGCTGGGCATCATCATGGGTTTGATCACCGTGCGCCTGTCGAAACTGTATTTCGGGATGCTGCAGATCTCCCTGGGCTCTCTTGTCTGGGCAATTGTCTTCCGCTGGTATTCGTTTACCGGAGGCGACGACGGCATTCACGGCATCCCCGTGCCCGATCTCATCGGGTCGTCCACCGGCGCGTATTACTTCACGTTGGCGGTGAGTTTGACATGCCTGTTCATCATGTATCGGATTATCTGCTCTCCCTTCGGACGCACCTTTCAGGGAATCCGTGACAATCCCGAACGCTGCCGGGCTCTCGGTGTCAATGTCCAGCGTCATCAACTGGTCGGCGAGGGCATTGCGGGTTTTTTTGCCGGTGTGGCCGGCGCCCTGTTTGTCACCGTAGAAGGTCCGGTATTCCCCGACCTGCTGTTCTGGACCCTGTCCCTGGAAATCGTCATTATGTGTCTGCTCGGCGGCTGGTTTATTTTCCTGGGCCCTATGCTGGGCGCTGCCATCATGGTCAGTCTGAGAACCTTTGTGGGGATCTATACCGAATACTGGACGCTGATTTTGGGTATCGTTCTGATGCTGCTCATCTTCTTCCTTCCCGAAGGAGCCCTCGGCCTGCTGCTCCGTCGGCGCAAACCGATAATGGACACCGGAAAGGACGATTAGATGCTGAAAGTTTCCGGATTGCACAAGAGCTTCGAGGGATTCCAGGCCGTCGCCGACGCGGGCCTAGACATCGAAAGAGGAGAAGTTGTCGCCGTCATCGGCCCCAACGGGGCCGGGGAGACGACCCTTTTCAATCTGATAACAGGGCAGCTGAAACCGGACGCCGGTGATATTTGGTTCCAGGGGGAGAATATCGCCGGGTTGCCGGCCCATATTATCAGCCGCAAGGGCATCGGGCGTTCTTTTCAAATTGTGAATGTGTTCGATCGGCTCACGGTATTTAAGAATGTGCAGATCGTCGTGCTGGCCAGACAGGGAAAGACGCTGAATCTCTTCCAGCCGGCCCGCCGACTGGCGATCCGGGAAACCGACGATGTCCTGGCCAGTGTCGGCCTGATCGAGAAGAGCGGTATGATCAGCGGCATGCTTTCCCACGGCGATCGGAAGGTTCTGGAGATCGCCATTGCCCTTGGCAGTCGGCCGGAACTGCTGATTCTCGATGAGCCCACTGCCGGCATGTCGCCCGATGAAACCGCCGCCACTCTGGATCTCATGCGGCGGCTCTCCGTGGATCTGGGGCTGACGATCCTGTTTTTCGAACATGACATGGGACTTGTCTTCTCCATTGCCGATCGGATTACGGTCATGAACCATGGCGCAACCATTATCCAGGGGCTGCCGGAAGAGGTGCGCCGGAACCGTGATGTCCAGGAAGCCTATCTGGGAGGGTCTGAACCGTGTTGAAGGTAGAAAACATTCACACGTATTACGGCCTCAGCCACATTCTTTATGATGTTTCGGTCGAGGTCGGCACCGGTGAAATCGTCTGCCTGCTGGGTCGCAACGGGGCGGGAAAAAGCACCACCATGCGAAGCATTATGGGTCTGACTCCGCCAAAGTCAGGGCGGATTGAATTCAAGGGGGTATCCTGTGCCGGTTTAAAGCCGCATCTTCTGGCCCGTATGGGGATGGGATATGTTCCTGACGACCGGCGGGTGTTTGCCGATCTCACGGTGGGTGAAAATCTGGAAATCTCCTTTCGGAATTACCGGGAGAACGGGTGGGATATGGACCGCGTATATACATTTTTCCCTGCCCTGAAAGCCATTGACCGGCGAAGGGCCGGACTTCTCAGCGGGGGCGAACAGCAGATGCTGAGTATCGCCAGAGCCCTGATGACCAATCCCGAGATCCTCCTGCTGGATGAGCCCACCGAGGGCCTGGCGCCGCTGATTGTCTCCATGCTGGAGAAGCAGATCCTGAGCCTGAAGGAGAGCGGCTTGACGGTGCTGCTGGCGGAACAGAACCTGGCCGTTGCACTTCGCCTCAGCGACCGTGGATACATTATCGATAACGGAGTCATCCGCTACCACGGGACGCGGGACGACTTGAAACAGAACGAGGAGATCCGGCGGAAATACCTGAGCGTGTAATGCGCTACACGCATGACTGGATGATTTAAAACTTCATGCGAAGACCGGTGCCTCCGTGGTACGTTCGCAAACAACCGGAAGAATGACAGAAATCGATATTCGATCAAAAAAGCGGCTGAAACCGGCTGATGTGCTGGGACTGAATTTCATCCGGGAGCCGGCAGTCTATGTTTACCGCCCGTACCCCCGGCAAGGGCTCCGCTCCCATATTATGGAGGTGCTCAAGCCGGAAGACGTTCGCGTCGAAAAGCACGGTGTGGAAAGGGACGGCGTTACCTGGTACCCCCGTGCCCGGCCCGTTAAAATGTTGAGGCTGTTTCGCACCCGGTTCCGCCCACGGGAAGATGCGCTCGAGGAAATCCGAAGGCCCAAAATCATCGAATCCTACCTGCCGGCTGAAAACATCGCCCGATCCGAAGAATTTCTTGTTGATTATGCTGTTTCCGGGAAAACGGAAATACTTCTATGCGGTCTTCAGGTATTCGTGGAAGGCGAAATTCTGGACCCCTGGACTCTGGATGCCGACAAGCACGTTTCGGAACTGCTCTCCTGCATTTCGGCCGTCCGTGGATCCGGGGATGTGAAACTCGATGATGCCCGCTGGTGCCGTTTGCAAACCGAGGTTGAGGTTTTTATCCGGTCAATCATGCGCATGATCCGGAAAAGCGGAATGATCCCGGACCTTGCCGGCATTGGAAACATCCTGCTCACCCCCGCCGGCAGGATCCGTCTGGTGGATATCAACAACATCTGCCGGGTGCATTTCGACGAGAAGATACATCTCGACGACAAGGACTACCCGGCATGTGATAAATCGATCGAAGCACTATATCTTCTCGAGCGCCACCTGCTCACCCCGGATGTCGATATCGCGTCGCCACCCTATGGGCACTTTCTGCAACCGGACCGGATGGCCGAAGTCCGAAAGATGGAGGAACAATTCTATGAACGGCTTGAAGCCGATGGAAGGTGAGTCGGAGAAGTGTGACGTCACAAAATGAGACTATTCATATGTACGTCTAATTATCTGGAGGCTGGCGGTGGATGTCTAAATCCGAAATCCGAATCTCGAAATCCGAAACAAATTCGAAATCTAAATTACCAAAATGCAAAAACACCAAGGGGGCCTGTGCTGGAAGGACGTTTGGTTAGCGCGGTAAGTTTCTTGAGAAATGAAACAGAGAATAAGCGGCAAAAGTGGTTTCAGAATCTTCGATCATTTCCTGGACCGAGGCGGTAAAAAAGGTTCAACCGGAGGAATATATGGAATATTTCGAGGATTGAACCTTTTTGACCAACAAAGATATTGGGGATGAGGGGAGATTCTGAAGCCACTTTTAGGGGTAGATAAGGGAGAAGAGCTCTTCTGCCATACCCGAATCAAGTTCTTTTAGAATCGCGTACTGAGACAATGCATCCGGTTTGTTGCCGGTGGCGATATACGCTTTTCCCAGCTGCAGATGGGACGGTGCATGATCGGGCTTGACGCGAATCACCTGTTTATGGGACTCGATGGCGGCTTCGGGTCGATCCATCTTCGCTTGGAGGATCCCCATGTTGTGAAACGCATAGATGTTTTCCGGATCCAGCCGTACGGCCTGGCGGTACGCATCGATAGCAGCGTCGAGCCTGTTCTGTTTGCTAAGGGTTACGGCTAGGTTGTAGTAGGCCGGGCTCGAATCCGGCCGAACCCGGATCACTTCCATATGGCTTTCAACAGCTTTTGTATAGCGTCTCAGTTCTGTCAGAACCACGGCCATGCGTGACAATGCGTCCGCATAATCCGGGTCGATCCGGACCGCATTCTGAAAGGCGGTCACTGCATCTTCCAGGCGTCCCATTTCGTAAAAGTAGTTGCCCAGCTCAAACCTGAGTTCAGGGTCCTCAGGATGAATCCGGATCGCCTGCTCGTAAACGTCGATAACTCTTTCCGGCTTGCCTAACCCGTCATAACAATGGCCCAGCCCATGCCAGGCCAGGGTATTTGTAGGATCCTTGGTTGTGGCTTCTTCATAGAACTTGAGCGCCTTGTCGTACTGTCCGTTGACCGAAATTCAAACCCTTTGCGGCACAGCGTTTCAGCTACTCTTGGCTTATCCAGGCTTTTGCCGTAGGTCCATTCCGAGACACTTTTCGCCGGACGAACCGGCCCCAGCATGTCAATACCTCTGGTGGACACCGCAAAATTAAGATTTTGCCCAAGTACCATCATGAAGGTCACGACTCCGACCACACGTCCTTCGTAGTCCACGACGGGTCCACCGCTGGACCCCTGGGAAATGGGAGCTGAAATCTGAAAAAATTTCCCGAAACCCGGCATTTCCCGGATACCGGAAACGATACCTTCGGAGACCGTTTGCTTGAGCCCCATAGGACTTCCCATCACGATAATCGGTTCCGCAATGCGCGGCAGCTCACGTTTAATTTGCAGCCAATGCAGAGACGATTTCGGAACCCGAACCCTCAGCTTTATCAGGTCTGATACGGTAAATTCTCCGACAACGGCTTCCACGGGGTATATCTTTCCGTCGTGCGTACGGACATCAGCGGCATAGGCGCCGTCCATCACATGATAATTGGTAACCAGATGGCCTTCCGGATCAATGAAAAATCCGCTCCCGAATCCGGAAATATCCCGATTGAAATCATACGTGACGACGGTCACCACCGCCGGCCGTACCATGTTTACGACCTGGGGCAGGTCCATGGCACAAACAGTTGAAAAAACTGGCCGGAACAAAAAACACTCCCCACCAGTATCCAGGATATCAATCGTTTTCTCATTTATATGTCACTCCCTCCCGGGTCATATCGCGATCGTTTGGCAAACTCCTACCCCAGGAAGAAGTCGACTGGAGTGGCCTCGGCCTTACAAATGCCAACATGACAGGGGGACCTTAAATCCGCCCTCTGCGCGCCTCATAACAGCGCCGCCCCACAAATTCATCCGTTTCCGGATCATACACCGCCTCGTTTTCATGGATCACTTTACTTCCGCCGTCCCATGCGCCGCAGGCGACCACAGCAGTCTCTCCCAGAGTAAACTTCTTGCCGCAGGCGGGACAGCCCTCGGCATTGAGCGTGTTTAGCTTTTCAAGATCTATTAAAAAGCCCTTTTTCTTATTCGGTTTCTTCAACATCTCGGCATACCCTCCGTTGCGTAAAATTCGTTTGTGTACAAACAAAATAATGGCACCCCAAGATGAGTCAAGACGTTCGATGGGGCGCTCCCCTACCCATGGAGTAGCAGATGTCGGAATACCGTTCGGATTGAGATCCGGTATCCGGATGCCAACGTACCGGAGCCATCGGAATCGGTATCGACGTCAACGAAACCGTCCTGTCTCGATTCCGATACCGACCCCGAGCATCTATTTCTTGATTCCGCTCAAATTATCCTCATATTGAATTTTGTACTTTACAGCGAAAAATAACGCGCTCACATAGTGGAAAGGAGACATTATGGCCTATACATGCAAAAATTGCGGGGCAGTTGCCGATGCACCGGGACATCTGTGTGATCCTTGTGGAGATACCGCGAAATGCAGTTTTTGCGGATCGCCGGAGGTAAATTCCCGGCATATCTGCAGAGGCAAGTTGGCCTCCATGAAATACGTCTGTGACGGTTGCGGCCGCGTGGCGATGGAGTCTCACCATTTGTGCAAACCCGTGGAGATCGGCGGATGATGGCCGAGGCGGGTATGGATGTCCACGGGGACATGTCTGCTGCGTTTGAGATGGTGCTACAACACCGGTATCGGTTCATGGCGGACAATCGGTATAGGGATGCCCTATTGCATCCGGACAGATGGGGCAAGGCTGAGGACGGATGATTCCGGGAAGAGGCGCTCCATAATAAATTCTGTGACCTCGTCCGTGATGCTATCGACCTGGGATCGCCGAACATCCATAATATCCAGGTAGATGCGATTGACGGAGGGAAAGACATCTCCAGGTGCTAGATCCAGTGACAGATACACGTCTTTTCCAGTCAGAATCAGGATAAGATCCGCTTCCGGGCAAATCTCCTCCACAACGGCCGGCGCATTTGCCGGATGAATCACCAGCGGACGTTCGTCTTCCAGAAGGACAGAAACCTTTTCCTCCCAGATCTTCTCAAACGAAAACTCCGGGGGATTGCTGTGGATGCCGGCGGCTATTTCCGCCCGGCGGTGATCCGCCAGAGCCGCCTTCAGCGATTCCCGGATGCTATCCACCAGTTGATCTACCATCTCGGTATAAAAAGCGGTTGGGCGGAAGCCCGAGGGGTAGCGGGATGAGGACAGGGATTCAGATTCGAATTCCTGGATCAGCGAGGGCAGAATAGCTATCTTTACGGTTCCCGCAGCGCTTCCGGGACCATATGGTTTGCAGCGGATGTTGCCATCCATGGAAGGCGCTGAAAGTGTTCTGGCCAAACTGTCTTTTTCGACAACATCGAGCTGAATCAGAGTGTCGATGAGACAAGGGCACGTCAAATGCTGGAAAAGCTGAGGCTCACTATAGAATATGTCCTGTAGAAAACGTATTTCTTCCGGCCGAAGGCCGGTATCCTCAACATCCTTATCGCCGAAATCGGCGTCCGGATCAAGGAACAGGGGTTTCCGCTCCAGCAGCGCCCCTATCCGAATCCTCTCCCCGCGATGCCGTTTCTGGAGCAGCAATATCCTCAACGCCACCATCTCCGAAGACGGGTACAGGCTTACGTTTGAGGCGCGTCCCTTGAACTGATTCAGTTTGGGATTGTAGTGGTACAGCACCTCACTGAGCCCCAGGATGTTGGCATCGTAGACGAGCAGTGCCTTTTTGTCCTGGGTGGAATCCCCCATAATCTCACTGATCTTTGAAAAATCCAGATCGATGTTGAGACCCCGGCTCGCCCAGTCATCCCGATACCTGGGATTCCCCGCCTGACCGAGCACCACCATCATCATGTAGGAAAGTACTTCGGCCGCATAAGCCTCGGCCGGAGACAATTCCTCCACGCTCCGGATGTCTTTGGGAATAGCAGGCTGCCGGGATGCCGATGAGCACTGCACACACACCAGGCATATAAGGCCAACCGTCAGGATTTTATGAAATCGAAGACGCATCAGTTGATGATGAGGATAGACACATTGCCGGCGGAATGAAGCACCTTCTGGGAAACACTGCCGAAGAAAAACTCACGAATACCGGAAACCCCCCGGCGACCCAATATCACAAGATCATAGCCATTGGCGGCTTCGATGACGATATCCCGGGCGACTCCTTTAGCTTTGAAATCGAGTTTAACTTCGATATTCTTATCGGAGAACCCCGCCTCGATCAAGATGTCCTTGGCCTGCTCCAAAGCCGAGGACAGGAGGCTCTTTTTCTTCTCCTCCAATGTGCAAAAGCTGTATTGTTGTTCCCGGAAGTACGGCGTCAGTTCCGGGCTGTTCATGTCGCACAGGGCAGCGGTGTCCTGAAGAACACTGAACAGGGTGATCCGATGCTCGGTCGTGAAGGTCTTGGCGACAAACTCAACGGCACGAATGGCATTTTCCGAATCATCAAATGCAACCAGAATTTTTTTCCCCATGAATCGTTCCCTCCATTCTTAAGGCTTAAGGCAAACGGTTTTCGGCAAGGTCCACGCGATGGTGGAGGTTTTGAAGAAAGCGGCGGCATGACGGCCGCGGTAATCCGCACGGAAATATGGCCAATTTACCTCTAAAAAACAAGCTAGATTTAAGGTTTGCCCGTAGGCCCGTGGGCCGGTTGGCCCGGGATACAGGATGCAGGATTCAGGATACAGGAAAATACGATGGGGCACCAGATCTCGTTTTTCTTCATCCTGCCTACCCCTGCATCCTGTATCCTGCATCTATCCCTTTAACTTTCAGCTTTCAGCTTCGACCTTTCAGCTTCGACCTTTCAGCTTCGACCTTTCAGCTTCGACCTTTCAGCTTCGACCTTTCAGCTTTAAACTTTC
>Ga0056111_1000098_pt1 | contig 14630 bp, 13 predicted proteins | sample WorMetloBBELIZE2_FD_83874 | JGI IMG/M metagenome (GOLD analysis project Ga0056111, IMG submission 83874) | Marine gutless worms symbiont microbial communities from Max Planck institute for Marine Microbiology, Germany - Olavius longissimus B... ... | reverse complement strand
TTAACATAGTCGGTGGCGTAGTCGTTGAAAATGTCCTTCGCCCCCCATGCGCCCTGCATTTTGAGGATGGTCGTCTTGGCTCTGGAGACCATCGGGAAACCCAGCGTGGCGACACTGGCAGCTCCTCCGACGACAGCCGCTTTTTTGAGAAACTTCCGCCGTCCGAGCTTTGCAGCTTCCTTTTCCTTGACGATTTCCTTCGTTTTCTCTTTTTTCATAACCGGCACCTCCTACTGAGCATGAATGGTTAACACCCCCTGAAGCCAACACTTCCGCTTCCCTGGACCCGCTCGGGAAGCAATGTCCCCCGGCTCCGATCCCTCTAGTCAACAGTTGTTTCAAAATCCCATCGAACGCCGAATCCGCCCAAGGCTGATGAACAAGCCCCATGCCGCCTTTCCCCATGCCTGCGGTAGACAAATCCTCAAGGGGCGGGCAAGCTGCGGCGCAATATGGGATTTTGAATTCAACCCTAATCCGTTTCCGGATTTTTAATTTTAGCTTGTACTGCAGGAGATTGGTTTTTGATCGCGACCAGATATTCTTCGACCTTGGCGACGTCTTTATACATTTCTTCAAAGGCACGCTCCGGGTCCCTGCTGACCAGGGCCTCGTAAATACGTGTGTGGTCCTCCACTACGGCCCTGAAGAACCTGTCATCCGGTCTTAAAAGCTCTTTGGTCTCTTGCAACAGGTCCTCGACAAACGCCAGAATGAATATGAGCACGGGATTTCCGGTGCACTGGGCAATGACCCGGTGAAAATTTACCAGGTGTTCGTTGATCTCTTCATCCGGCTCCTCTGTCAGAGCGGAGTCACACCGCTCATTGATCTCCTTGAGCTGTTGAAGCCCGTCTTCGGAAATGGTCGTTGCCGCGATCTGCGCGGCGTAGGGCTCCAGAATCTTCCGGACCTCGGAAAGGTGTTCCAGGGATACTTTTTTGAAGTGGAAAAAATTGATCAAACTTTCCTTGGAGACTTTCATATCCACTTCTTTGACATAAAGTCCCCCTTTGGCCCCCTTTCGGATTTCGATCAATCCCAGGTACTCCAGAGCCAGCAATGCCTCCCGTAAAGTCGCCTTGCTGACACCGAATTGCTCCATCAATTCATCGGATGAGGGGAGTTTCTCACCCGGAGCAATGTCACCTCGTAAAATGGCGCTTCGAACCTGTTTAATAATGATCTGGGGGGCTTTGCTACTGGTCACAGAATTGAACATGATCCTCAATAAGATACTAATAATATTGTTATATTTTTATGCCTATCAAGGCTATCCCGCATTGTCAACAAATATTATAATATTATAATATTTCTATTGATATAACTGTTTATATCCGATAACGGAAACAAGTTGATACAGATGAAAGGAGACCATCATGCGTTCGAGCCAAGCACAGGAACAGCTCGATATAGCCGTTCCGAAAAAATTGAAATTCTGTGTCGGGGGAAAGTGGCGCGCATCAGCAACCGACACTTACATGGATTGCTACAACCCTTCCACCGGTGAGGTCATTGCGCAGGCTCCGCAGTGCACTGCCGAAGAGGTGGAATCGGCGATCATCGCCGCCCGGGAGGCCTATCCGGCATGGGCGGATACACCGGTCACCCGCCGGGTGCAGGTTCTGTACCGGATGAAAGCACTGGTGGAAAAACATCTCGATGAACTTACCGAACTGCTGGCCCGGGAAGAGGGAAAAAAATGGGACGAAGCCATGGGCGATGTCCTCAAGGTCGTTGAGGTGCTCGAGTTTGCCTGCGGAGCCCCCCACCTGATGAAAGGCGAGTCCCTGATGGACACCTCCCAGGGATATGATACAACCCTGTACCATCATCCCATCGGCGTATTTGCCGGTATCGCCCCCTGGAATTTTCCGGCCATGATTCCCCACGGGTGGATGACCCCCATCTGCCTTGCCACCGGAAACACCATGATCCTGAAAGCGGCCAGTTTCGTGCCCCAGAGCTCCCTGCGCCTGATGGAACTGTGGCAGGAGGCCGGGCTGCCCGACGGCGTGCTCAATGTGATTACCGCCGGGCGGCGGGAGGCCGAAATCCTGCTCGAACACCCGGACATCAAGGGCGTCTGTTTCGTCGGATCCACCACAGTGGGGCGACATATATATACGACGGCGGCGGCCAACGGCAAGCGGGTCCAGGCCCTTTGTGAGGCCAAGAACCACGCCCTTGTGTTGAAGGACTGCAAACTGGAGCGTACCGCCCAGGGTATCCTGAACGCATTCTGCGGGTGCGCCGGTGAACGATGCATGGCCCTGCCGGTTGCGGTGGTCGAAAACAGCATCGCCGACCAGCTGTCTGAACTCCTGGTGTCCATCGCCTCCAACATGAAACTGGGACCCGCGTACGATAAGAGCACGGATATGGGGCCGCTCGTCAATGCCGGTCATATGAAATACGTCACCGACTGGATCCAGACCGGTGTGGATGAAGGGGCGCCGCTGGTTCTGGACGGGCGAAATCCTTCGGTTCCCGGGTATGAAAACGGGTTCTACGTGGGGCCCACCATTTTCGATCATGTCACCGAAGAAATGTCGGTGGGCAGGGAAGAAGTTTTCGGACCGGTGCTGTGCCTCAAGCGGGTCAACGATTTCGAGGAGGGGCTGGCAATCACGAATGCCAGCCGGTTCGGCAACGGATCCGCCATCTATACCCAGAACGGGTACTATGCCCGGGAATTCGCCAAACGGACCGACGCGGGCATGGTCGGCATCAATGTCGGCATCCCCGTACCGGTGGGCATCTTCGGGTTTACCGGGCACAAGCAATCCTTTTTCGGCGATCTGCACGTCATGGGCCGTGACGGATTCACCTTCTTTACCGAGACCAAGTGTGTCACCAACACCTGGTTCTCAGAAGGGGAAACGGCCGACACAACGGTCGACACCTGGGATGGAACGATGGCTTCGATGGCCGATCGGCAGACGAAAGGGGAAGATTCATGAACACCCCGGCAAAGATGGCCGTGATCACCGGGGCTGGCTCCGGGATCGGGAGGCAAACCGCTCTGGCATTTCTCGACGAGGGGTTTTCTGTGGCCCTGGCCGGGCGTCGCCGGGAACCCCTGGCGGAGACGTCGTCCTTGGCCGGTTCAGACGGGTCCCGAACGCTTGTCGTCCCTACGGATGTGGCCGATCCGGAAGCGGTGGTTCGCCTTTTTGAAAAGACAAATGCAGCTTTCGGCCGGATCGATGTCCTGTTTAACAATGCCGGAATTTTCGGACCGTCCGTATTGTTCGAAGACGTCCCCTATGAGGAGTGGAAAGCGGTTATGGACATCAACGTAAACGGCACATTCCTGTGTTCCCGGGAAGCATTCCGAATCATGAAAAGCCAGACCCCCATGGGGGGCCGGATTATCAACAACGGATCCATATCGTCCCATGTGCCGAGGCCCAATTCTGCATCCTACACCACCAGCAAGCACGCCATCACCGGACTGACCAAGACATTGTCCCTGGATGGCCGCAAGTACGATATCGCCTGCTGCCAGATCGACATCGGCAATGCCGCCACCGATCTCATCAAATCGATCCTCGAGGACGGAGCCGGCGCCCCTCAGGCCAACGGTACCAAAGCCATGGAGCCAATCATTGACCTGGAGCATGTGGCGCGGGCCATCGTCCAGATGGCGAGTCTGCCTCTTGAGGCCAACATTCAGTTTATGACCATCATGGCGACCAAGATGGCCTTCATCGGAAGGGGATAAAAAAAGGGCCGGAACTGTGCCCGGCCCTGAACCTTCAACATCCAACATTCAACTTCAAACTTTCAAAGAATAAAAATACATCATTCGATGTTCAGCGTTGCGCGTTCGATGTTCGATGTTAAGTCTGTTATCAGTTTAAGTGATCGTAGGCCTTCAACGTCAAAAACTCATCCAATTCATCATCGGCGATGATTTCATCGAACAGTTGTGCGGCCAGCGTATACTTCCCGCGATTAAAACGTTCCTCTCCCACAGCGACCTTGATCTTCTCCAATTCTTCCGCCATCAGCTGACGAAACAGATCGAGGGTCACATCCCGGCCGTCTTCAAGGATCCCCTTTGGATGATGCACCCACTGCCAGACCTGGGTGCGTGATATCTCGGCCGTTGCTGCATCCTCCATCAGGTTATACAGCGGCACGCAACCATTGGCATTGAGCCAGGAGGCCATGTACTGAATCCCGACGCTGATGTTCGTCCGGAGCCCGTCTTCGGTTATGGTCCCTTCGGGTAGTTTGAGAAGATCTTTGGCGGTGACCGACACGTCTTCGCGTAATTTGACTATCTGATTGGGCGTCGGCATCGCCTTATCGAACTCCTCCAGGGCGATGGACACCAGACCGGGATGGGCCACCCATGTACCGTCATGCCCATCGGTCGCTTCGCGGGTTTTATCCTCCCGCACCTTGGCCAGGGCGGCTTCATTCCGTTCAGGATCGTTTTTGATGGGAATCTGGGCTGCCATCCCCCCGATGGCATGGGCACCGCGGCGATGGCAGGTTTGAATCACCAGCAACGAATAGGAGTGCATGCAGTGGCATGTCATGGTGATCTGGGCCCGATCCGGGAAGATATAGTCCGGGGCGTTTTTAAACTTTTTGATGAAACTGAAAATGTAGTCCCAGCGACCGCAATTCAATCCGGCCATGTGATCGCGGAGTTCATACAGGATTTCATCGATCTCGAATGCCGCCAGAATGGTTTCGATCAGCACCGTGGCCTTGATCGTGCCCACGGGGATGGCTAACGCCTCCTGGGAGCGTACGAAAATATCGTTCCACAGCCGTGCCTCTAAATAGCTTTCCATTTTGGGAAGATAAAAATAAGGCCCGGTCCCCTTTTCGATCAGGGTTTTGGCGTTATGAAAGAAGTACAGGCCGAAGTCGAAGATGCTGGCGGATATCGGCTCCCCATCGACAAGCACATGTTTTTCCACCAGATGCCAACCGCGGGGTCGGACAATCAACACGGCAAGTTTATCTCCGAGCCGATATTGCTTGCCCTGGGGGCTGACAAACTCGATGGTGCCATTGACGGCATCGACAAGATTGATCTGGCCCTGGATGGTCGCCTCCCAGGTCGGTGAATGGGAATCTTCGAAATCCGCCATAAAGGTCGACGCACCCGAATTCAACGCGTTGATGACCATTTTGCGATCCACCGGCCCGGTAATTTCCACCCGTCTGTCCTGGAGGTCTTCGAGAACCGGGGCCACTTTCCAATCGCCATCGCGGACATGCTGCGTCTCGGGTAGAAAATCGGGAAATTTGCCGCTGTCGATTTCTTTTTGAACCGCCTTGCGCCGTTCCAGCAGTTCCCTGCGCCGGGCGTCGAATTCCCGTGCCAGGGCCCCGACGAACTGAAGTGCCTCGGGAGTTAAGATTTGTTTGAATTCATCAGAAACAGGCCCGACAACTTCGATACCATTGACCTTCAAAGTGGCTTCCATAATTGCCCTCCCTCCGCTTGAATGACATCCTGGATATAAGAAAAATGGAGATCTATACCGCTTGCCATAGATATGTTCCGAAATAAATATGGATGGCGGCATACGTGGTTGTAACAAAAAAACGTCCCGCAATCGGAACGTTTTTTGACAACCACTATTAAGAAGACGCCCGGGTTACGACTGTTTATCAGGAATGTCCCTTAGAACTGAGGGCACGCCATTCACGGCGGGCCCCTCAATTCCGGCAGGAGCTTTCAATGTGTTTCTAAGATAGGGGACAAATACGTGGTTGCAATAGCGGCCCACATCAATATATGCCGTGTAACACGTATGAACAATGACGACAATAGCTGAAACGTTCATTCAGCGGTATCACTGGGAACTCAGGTTTAACCTGCGTTGCCTGAGGCTCTCACCATGAGAACCGGAACACGCGATGCACCGAGAACCCTTTCGGCAATACTGCCTCTCACCCAGCGGCTGATGCCGGACCGCCCATGGGTCGCGATGATGACAAGATTCATATCCTGGTTTTCGATATACTCGGCGAGCCTGTCCGCCACCCTGCCACTGAGCACCACGCTGGTGCATTCTCCTGCTTCGGATGTCACTTTTTGCACGACTCCTTCCAGGTAAGCTGCCGCATCCGATTTTCGTTTTTCTTCAATCCGTTTTAGGTCGGCAATCATTTTCTCACGGCTCGTGCTGCTGATGCTGGCTGTATCATCAAATATCGAAGGCGATGGTTCCACGACCCGGACGAATACTGCGGCGGCCGACGGGAAAGCTGACATGAGAGCTTTGACATGTGGAAGGACCCGGTCTGCCAGATCAGAGCCATCTAAAGGGACCATGATACGTTTATACATCATTCCCTCCTTTCCCCGAATATGGCATGACATCGTTTCAGTATAATGCCTTTATCCGGTGAGATGTCCGGACAGGGTTGCCTGTCTTATCAGGCCAGTGTGATAGAGATCGGGATCGGGCATCCAGCGACAATCATTACAGGCTCGCACAAGTACGGCTATGAGCGACGTCGGTGAGGCTAAAGGAATTCTCGAATCAACGGCTTCTACGGCGAAACCAGCGAAACCAGATTGCGGTAAACAGGTGGGAACGGCATTTTCGGTAGCGGGTCGGCACTGCCGGCCATTAATATTATAGTAATAAAATAAGTTAGTTAACCTATTTGTCAACCAGAATCCGATTGAAGATGCGACCTCCTTCGAACCGCGCCTTCGTGCCCAGCGCTCGTTCAATGCGCAGGACTTCGTTCCATTTGGCCATGCGTTCGCTGCGTGCAAAGGAGCCGACTTTGAGCTGGCCTGCATTCGACGCGACAGCCAGATGACTGATGAACGCATCTTCGGTTTCACCGGATCGTGCAGATACCACCGGCATCCATCCGGCCTCACGGGTCAGACGGATCGCTTCCAAGGTCTCGGTCACAGTGCCGATCTGATTCAACTTGATCAGAACGGCGTTGGCGACACCCCTCTCTATACCTTGCTGAATCCGGCGGATATTTGTGGTGAACAGATCGTCTCCGATGAGCTGAACCTTACGGCCCTACTCGGTGTATAGCATATCCCATCCGCTCCAATCAGTATCGGCCATGGGATCTTCGATTGCAATGATCGGGTATTTCTCGCACCAGGATACCATGAGTTCAGCAAATTCCTGGGTCGTGAAGGTTTTGTCCTCGAGCCTGAATCTATAAGTGCCGCGGCCCGGATCATAGAGGTCGCTGGCGGCAATATCCAGGGAAATGGCCACATCGGTTCCGGGGGCATAGCCCGTTCGAGCGATGGCTTCCATGAAAAGCTCGAATGCGGCTTCATTTGTTTTAAACTCCGGCCAGTAACCGCCCTCGTCGGCGATACCGGCAAACTGCCGGCGCTCTTTTAAAATGTCGCCGGCCGCATGGTAGACGTTAAACGTCATCTCCAGTGTGTCCGCATAACATTCCGCACCAACGGCCACCAGCATGAAATCCTGGACATCGATGCGCCAACCGGCGTGGGCACCGCCACCGATGATCTGAATTTCCGGAAGGGGTATCAAACTCCCCTTGCCCTTGCCCAGATAGTCAAACAGCGCTTTATCCTGAGAGATGGCCGCCGCCCTTGCGGCGGCCATGGATACGCCGAGAATGGCGTTGGCACCCAGTCGCTGTTTATTTTCTGTGCCGTCCAGTTCGATCATCCGACGGTCAATGGACTCCTGGTCATGAACATCCTGTCCTTTCAGCAAAGGGGCAATTTCGTTGCGGATGTTGGCCACAGCCTGAAATACAGACCGACCTCTATATCGGGAGTGACCATCCCGGAGTTCCAGGGCCTCATACTGGCCGGTGGATGCGCCGGACGGTACCAGACCGTTTCCGGTGATCCCGTTATCGAGGGTGATCTCGACTTCTACGGTGGGATTCCCTCGGGAGTCAAAAATCTGAAAAGCGTCGATGGATTCTATTCTCATAATAAAATCGTTCCACGATTTTATGAAACGCGACGATGTCGCTCATAATAGCGAAAAGCAAAGATTGCTATGAACCTATAAACAAAACCAAAAATGCGGAAATCGGCCGTACCATCACCTCCACCGCACCTCCCCTCGAGGGGGAGGCCATTTGCTCTCCCTCCCCTGGTGGCTTGTGGCGAGCCAAGGCGAACCAGAGGGACGTAAAGGGAGGGGGGTGGAACGGAATGTTTGCTTTCAAACTCTATAACGTCGCGGCCTGAGAATACCAGGCGGCGCTGGTGTCGGACAGATTGTCCATGCCGCCCATCAAGGCTTTCTTCGTAAACCGCCTTACCCATTCCCTGGGTTCGGTCTCCGTCAGGTATTCCACCGGGGACTTGCCGTCGATGCGGGCCAGCAGAATCATCAACAGGAGCCGGCAGGTCCGCTGCTCTAGCTCAATGCGTTCACGGTCATCCGGATGTCGCGCGGTGAAATAGGATGCCAGTGTCTTACCAACCATGGCCGCCAGAATAGATGATGCGGACGGACGGTGGATCGCCTTCAGGTGCAGGCGCGTCAAGAGAAACGCCAAATCAAAAGCCGGATCGCCGTACCAGGCCACTTCGCAGCCCAGCACTACCAGCCGGGACTCCGAGACCAGAATATTTTTGGGGCTGTAGTCTCCGTGCACCAAGCATTCCCGGGTGGACTCGAGACGGGACACCTCTGCTTCGAACATGGCGGTGAGTTCCGGATGCCGGCTACCGGTAAATACCAGGTACGGTTCGGAGCGGAGCTGGTGAAAGTCGTCCGTGGAGTCGAAACGTTTACGGGCATGTTCGTCTCCCGAAGATGTTCGATGTATCACGCCCAGCGTGCGGCCCGCCTGGTGTGCCCAGGCCGGCTCATATCGACCATTCAGCATCGACTGTTTCCAGTTCAAAAAGCTGTTTCCCAGATACTCCATGGCAAAATAGCCATCCCCTGTGAATACAACGCGGGGAACCGCCTCGGGAAGAAAAGCGCCGACATATGTCAGATATTCCTGTTCGAAGCGATTTCGGGAGATATCTGCAAACCAGTCCTCCTGGACATTCAGCTTTTCCAGGGCCCGTTTTACGACCCACTTTTCCGAGCCATCCTCCACAAGATAAATGTCCGAAGAGACTCCTCCGGTCAGTGCTGTTGCCCGGGCAGTTGAACTGCGGATATGACCGTCGCGCTTTAGTTGGTCGAGTATATTGGGGGCGTTCATTGTGTTTGGTGTTTGGTGTTTGGTGTTTGGGATTTTGTGTTTGGTGTCAGGTGTCAGGTGTCGGGTGTCGGGTGTCAGGTGTTTGGTGTTTTGTGTTTGTAATTTGTGATTTAGAAACTTGGTGCTTGCCGGATTGTCCATTGAAAATCCGGCCTATGCTTCACACATGTCGTTTTCAGCACACCTGGTTGTAGATTTCGGTGGCAGCATCGAGCGCTCCCGGGGATGGGGAATACCCCTGGGTTTTGAGAACGGTCTCCAGGGCGGCCAGGAGAAGGAACACGTTTTTTCGGCGGCAGGAATGCCCCATCAATCCGATGCGCCAGAGCTTGCCGGCAAACTGACCCAGTCCTCCACCGATCTCGATGCCGTATTGATTGAGAAGTATTTTCCGTACCGCAAGATCGTCGACCCCTTCGGGAATCCGTACCGCGTTGAGCATGGGCAGCCGAATGGCTTCCGGAACGAGCATGGAAAGGCCCATGGCCTCGATACCGGCGACCAGCGCCCGATGATTCAGGCGATGCCGATCGTGTCTTGCGTCAAGACCTTCCTCGGCAATAAGGCGCAGTGCTTCGCGCAGGCTGTAAATCATATTGATGGGGGCCGTATGATGATACTTGCGGTCGGTGCCCCAGTAATCACGGACCATGCTCAAGTCGAGATACCAGCTCACGACAGGACTCTTTCGCTGTTCAATAGCGGCCACGGCTGCCGGACTGAACGACACCGGTGACAGCCCCGGAGGACCGGAGATACATTTCTGCGTCCCGCTGTAGGTGGCATCGATGCCCATCTCATCGATCGATACCGGCATGCCGCCCAGGGAAGTAACGGTATCCACCAGAAACAGTGCTCCGGCATCATGGGTGATCCGGGCCAGATCTTCCAGAGGCTGGCACACACCGGTGGATGTTTCGGCATGGACCACGGCCACGACCTTTGGGCGTCGCCCATTGATGGCTTTTTGAACCGCCTGAGGGTCAATGGCTGTTCCCCACTCCGCATCGATGCGTATCAAATTGCCGCCGATGCGATTCACAATATCCGACATCCGCGTCCCGAATACGCCATTGACGCAAACCGCGACGTCGTCTCCGGGCTCGATCAGATTGACAAAACAGGTTTCCATTCCGGCGCTCCCCGTTCCTGAAACCGGAATGGTCAACTCGTTTTCTGTTTGAAACAGGAAACGGAGCAGCTGCTGGACTTCATTCATAATTCCCAAAAAGTAGGGGTCCAGGTGACCGATGCAGGGAGCCGCAATAGCCTGCAGGGTTCTTGCGGGCACATCGCTGGGACCGGGCCCCATCAACAGCCGGTCTCCAGGGTTGATGTCTCGAAAATCATCTGCGTTGAGTATCGTCGATCCTTTGCACGCCTTCTCCATTACCTTATGACTCCTTCTATTTTCGATGGTGTTTATTCTACTTGAAAATCAGACCCTCTATTCAACGGATGACGCATGGATGTCAAGATTCTAAAAACCGGGGTGCTGTCTGGAAATGATTTAGGACACACCTCAGAATTCCGTTCCGAAGGAAATACGCCTGCCTGTTTCAATGTCGCGGAGTCATCGGGATTGGAATCGGGTTCGGAATCGGTATCGACTTCGAAGATGGCCGTTCGGAATCGATTCCGATACCGATAGCGACCCCGACGCCGAACATGTTGGGATCAAGTGAGCAGCGCGATGGCTTCCACCTCGACCTTCGCGCCTTTTGCCAATCCGGATACTTCAATGCAGGATCGGGCCGGGAAGGTGCCGGAAAAGAACTCAGCATACACCTCGTTCATTTTCGTAAAATCGTCCATGCTCGTTATGAATACGGTGGCCTTGAGCACCCGGTCCATGGAACAGCCGGCCTCGGCAAGAATGGCCTTCAGGTTGTTCATGACCTGACGGGTCTGTTCCCGGACATCATCGCTGACGATCTCTCCTGTTACGGGATCAAGTGGCAGCTGGCCCGTCGCAAAGACCAGAGTGCCTGCTTTAACCCCCTGGGAAAAGGGGCCGAAAGCTGCCGGAGCGTCTGCCGTTTTTATAGCCTTTATGTCTGTCATTTGCGATGGCTCCTCGTCGAAAGTGGTCTAAACGTTTAGCTGCTGACCTTGTAGGCGGCCAGCTTCTCCAGGGCAAGCACCATAGCTGAATGATCCAGCCCGCTGTCTCCCTGGGCCGCCACGCTGTTAAAAAGTTCCTGCACCGTAGCGGTATTGGGCAGCGACATCTGAAGTTTCCGTGCATTGGACAATGCCAGGTTAAGATCTTTCTGATGGAGCGTGATCCGGAATCCCGGATCGAATGTCCGCTTGATCATTCTCTCCCCATGAATTTCGAGGATTTTGGAGGATGCGAATCCGCCCATCAGCGCTTCTCTGACTTTCGCCGGATCGGCTCCTGCTTTGGAAGCAAATAACAGCGCCTCCCCCACTGCCTCGATCGTCAGGGCCACGATAATCTGATTGGCCACCTTGCAGGTCTGTCCGTCACCGTTGCCACCCACCAGTGTGATGTTCTGGCCCATCAATTCGAACAACGGCAACACTTTGTCAAAGGTCGTCTGATCGCCGCCGACCATGATCGTCAGTGTGCCCGCTTTGGCGCCCACCTCCCCACCGGACACCGGAGCATCCAGGTAGGTGCATCCCAGTGCGTTAATCTTCTCGGCAAACGCCTTGGTCTCGACCGGAGAAATGGAGCTCATGTCCACGACGATCTTGCCACTGCGTAATCCCTGAGCCACACCATCCTCGCCGAACAGAACCGTCTCCACATCCGGCGTATCCGGGACCATGACAATGATCACGTCCCCGAATTCGGCGGCTTCTTTAGCGGAGGACACCGCCTTTGCCCCTTTTTCCAGAAGATCCTGGGGAATGGGGTTGAGATCGTTTACTGTCAATTCATGGCCGCCATCCAGCAGATGCCCGGCCATTGGCGCTCCCATGATTCCAATTCCTATGAATCCTATTTTCATGATGTCTCCCCCCTTCTGTCATTTATACGGAGCAAACCAGCCAAGTCCATCTTCGGTGGTTCCCGCCGGAATGTATTCACAACCGATCCAGCCGTCATACCCCGCGGCGTCGATGGCATGGAACAGGTTGGGAAAATTGATCTCCCCGGTTCCCGGTTCATGGCGGCCGGGATTGTCGGCAAGCTGCATGTGGCCAATCTGCTCCAGATGGGTTTCAATGGTCGTTATCAGATTCCCCTCCATTTTCTGCATGTGATAAATATCGTACTGTATGCGGATGTTGGAATGGCCCACCTCCGCCATCAGCCGCAGTGCATCCCGGGTGGTCACCAGATGAAATCCAGGTATATCCTGATTATTGAGTGGTTCCACCAGAAGCCGGATGCCATCGGATTCGAGCCTTGCAGCCGCAAATTGGAGATTGGCCACGAGTGTCTTGTGGACGTCATCGACAGCGATGCCTTCGGGAGTGATGCCGACCAGGCAATTAAGGGATGGACACCTGAGCGCTTTGGCATACTCGATCGCTCTTCCCACTCCCTCCTGGAACTCTCCCTCCCGTCCGGGCAGACAGGCAATTCCCCGTTCTCCGGACGCCCAATCGCCAGCAGGCAGGTTATGCAGCACCTGCTGAAGACCGCTGGCGCCCAATGCGTCGACCAGTTGTTCTTTCGGCCAATTATAGGGAAACATGTACTCCACCGCTGTAAACCCGGCCTTGGATGCACGAGAAAAGCGGTCCAGAAAATCGACCTCGTTGAACATCATTGTCAGATTCGCGCTAAATTTCGGCATGATCCATCCCTCCAGATTGATGACGGCCAATTGGACACAGAGACCGTGGAAGAAAAAAGCCAGCCGACATAATCGACTGGCTTTTTCTATTCCGGTATGGAGCCTCCGTTCGGTCCAGAAATGGATTTAATGTTTCACCGTTTCTCTTTAAGGAAAGTAATAGAGGATTTCATCAATGCGCTTATCTGAAAAGCCTCAGTCAGGAAATTTTCACCACGCAGTTCACGAAGGGGCACAAAGAAAGATAGTTCCATTTCATTTCGTCATCTTCGTGCCCTTCGCCTGCCGGGCCATAGCCTCAGCGACGGCTGGTGGCCTTCGTGGTGCGACACATCCTTTCTTATATCACTTGTGCTTTCCGTATAACCGCATTCATCAACCCTTCAAAAGATTCGATGAAATGTTGATTTACAGCAGCTTTTGCGCCCAGCCGTCATCCCCCAGCTTTATCTTGATGCTCAGAATGATGTCGGACTTTCGGCTTGCCGCATCCGGGGCTTGAAGCGCTTTCTGGTAGACACGCCGCGCACCGGATGTATCCCCCAGGTAGGTCAGCGTCCATTCCGCCACAGACGTGAGTTCCCGGGCGCCGGATAATTTCGATTCGGCCGATTGTACCAATCCCCGTACGACATCTGCATCCCCGGCCTGCTCGGCGGCAGAGCGCACCAATACCTCATAATCATCGGGATTTTCGCAGAAAGACTCTGCCTTGGTATACAGGGTCCGTGCCCGGTCGGTATCACCCAGCCCGGACAAAACGGCACCGGCAGCAGTCGTGCAGCCAACAACGTCGGAACAGGTGTCAGCTGCCTTGTCGAACAACTCACCCGCCCATTGGGCATCGCCCAGCTTGTCATTGACGACTCGTGCCAGCCGGATAAAATCAGTCACCTTGTCGGCCTTCTGCACAAGGCCGGAGTATAGGATTTTCGCCCAGTCCGAATCCTGCAGATTGGCCAGTATCCCGTCCACCAGATCATTGGTTTTGATGAGGTCATCGCATTTTTCCTGCTGGGCGGTATAAATCTCCCGAACCCAGTCGGTATCCTGAAGGTCGGCGGCAACGGCATCGGCCAGCGTCAGATACTCAGGGAAGTAATGCGCCAGTTTCTCGGCCCTTTTGTACAGCTTTCGCCCGTAATGTTTATCTCCGGTCTCGGCCACCACCTCCCGGGCCAGCATGATAAGAGCTCCGGAAGTTTCGCATTCGTTCTCACGGTTTAAAAAATCGGTGTATAGGGCGGCATTGGCTTCCCGTCGTTCCTGCTGATCCTTGATCGCATCGATCCAATCCGCATCGTCGGCGTATTTGAGGATGGCTTCGGCGGTCAGCTTAAACTCGTCGTTGGTCTTGACCGCCAGTTCCGCCCCTGCCAGCACCGTCAGGGCGCCGGGCGTGTCTTGTATTTCATCGGCCAGCGCCTGGGCCACCTGGACAAGCTGTTTGGATGTCGGATTGGCCGCCAGGGTTTTCTGGTAAATCGCTCCTGCCGCAGCAGCATCGCCGATATCGGCCAGGATAGCTTTGGCCAGTTTGGAGAGCTGATCGAATGTTGTAAACAGTGCCTCGGCTTTGTTGTAGATATCCAGAGCCAAGGCTTTGTCCTCGAGGGAATCGACGATCGACTTGGCCAGAGTCATCAACTCCTCGCCTTTTTCCATGCGGTCGGCCGC
>Ga0056111_1000097_pt1 | contig 14659 bp, 10 predicted proteins | sample WorMetloBBELIZE2_FD_83874 | JGI IMG/M metagenome (GOLD analysis project Ga0056111, IMG submission 83874) | Marine gutless worms symbiont microbial communities from Max Planck institute for Marine Microbiology, Germany - Olavius longissimus B... ... | reverse complement strand
TGTCCGCATCGCCTCCGGCAAGCACCGCCTCGGCCATCTCCGAGGTGTTGATCCGATTGCTGGTCACCAGGGGTATGTCCACGGCGCCCTTGAGACGGGCGGTCACCCAGGTAAAGGCCGCCCGGGGCACCATGGCGGCGATGGTGGGGATTCGGGCTTCGTGCCAGCCGATGCCGGTGTTGATAATGGTGGCGCCGGCGGCTTCCACGGCCTTAGCCAGATCGGTGATCTGCTGCCAGCTGGATCCACCCCGGACCAGATCGAGCATGGACAGACGGAAAATCACGATAAAGTCTTTTCCAACGGCGCTTCGCACTCGTTTTAATATCTCAAGGGGAAAGCAGATCCGGTTTTCAAAAGAGCCCCCCCAACGGTCTTCCCGGTGGTTGGTTTCCTTCGCGATGAACTGATTGATGAGATATCCTTCCGATCCCATGATTTCGACGCCGTCATAACCGGCATCCCGGGCCAGGGTTGCACATTGGGCAAAATCGTCAATCTGCTGCTCGATACCATTCTCCGTCAACGCTTTCGGCTTGAACAGATTGATCGGCGCGCGGATCGGAGAGGGAGCGACGATGTCCTGCTGATACCCGTACCGGCCCGTGTGAAGGATCTGCATGGCTATCTTGCCACCGGCTTCATGAACTGCTTCGGTCACAATCCGATGATTGGCCACCTCAGCTTCCGAGGTGAGTGCAATCGCACCGGCCGCCACCCGCCCGGAGTCGTTGGGCGCAACACCGCCGGTAACCATCAGGCCGACTCCGCCTCTGGCCCGTTCGACAAAATAGGCCGCCATTCTCTCAAATCCGTTCGGTGCTTCCTCGAGGCCGGTATGCATGGAGCCCATCAGCGCCCGGTTCTTCAGTGTGGTAAATCCAAGGTCGAGCGATGACAGGAGATTTGGATAGAGTGGGTGGGGCATGGTTTCCTCCGATAACGGATGATTCGTATCTGGTGTTTTGTGTTTGGGTTCGTCCGTTCGATGCTGGGTTCTCGATTTTGGATTTTAGATTTTGGATTGGCGGTATCGCCTTGCTCTCTCCTCATTCCTGTCACCTGAAACCCGAAACCTGCCATCTGCGACATGACATCAGGATCTCGCTTTCCCTGTATCTTGTATCTTGCATCCTGTTTCCTGCATCCTGCATCTGTTCTTAAATGTGTATCACCAGCGCCGGGATTTTCGAGCGGCGGACGACACGTCGGGCGGTACTGCCCATCATGGTGCCCGCCAGGCCGCCGTGGCCGTGGGAACCCATGACCACGATATCGAAAGACTCCTTGTCGATGGTGTCGATAATGACTTCTTCCGGCCGGCTCTGCTGCACGCGGACCTCTTCCACTATAAAAGGGCAGGCGGTCAGCTCGGAACTCATCTCCTCGCAGAATCGATCGAGCCGCCCGCGGATCAACTCTACCGCCTTTTCCTGGTTTTCGTTGCGTACGTCCTTCCAGCGGTCCTCCCCCATCATGCTCGACAGCAGCATATTGGTGTTTTGGGAGAGGGTTTCCACCACGTGCAAAATCGCTATCTTTCCATGCTAGCGATTGGCCAGGCTGGCGGCATGGACAAACGCCTGACGGGCATTTTCCGAAAGGTCTGTGGCGTATAAGATTTTTATATACACGGGGATCATCTGCGTCCTCCATGGAGTCTGTAATAATTGTTCCTAAGTATGAATTAGCCGCAGACACACGCAGACTTGCGCAGAGATCGTTTCTTTTTTTTGCCGGGCGACCTGCCCGGGCAAAACCAATCATGCCTTTCAGGCAAGAATTCGAATTGTTTTACCCTATGTGCGTCATATTACCCTTGCAGATATTATTGGTAAAATTAATCTGTGTCTGTCTGCGTCTGTCGAGCGAGCGCAGCGAGTGGGCGGCTATAAAAAGATCTTGCCCGGATTCATGAGGCCCTTGGGATCGATGAGGTTTTTGATGGCCTTCATCAGCTCGCAACCGGCGCCGTGCTCAAGGGCCATGAACTTTCGCTTGCCAATGCCAATCCCGTGTTCTCCGGTACATGTCCCGCCGATCTCCACGGCCCGCTGGACAACGGCATGGTTGATCGTTTCAAGCGCCTCCCACTCACCTGCGTCGTCCGGCTCTCCGACCAACACGACATGCAAGTTTCCGTCCCCGGCATGGCCGAACACATAACCGGTAGCCCGATGTTCGTCGACCATTTTCTGGGCGTATACCACCATCTCCGGGTAATTGGATATAGGCACGGCCGCGTCGACGATCAGGGTTTCTTTTCCGGGATGGGCCCGATGGATCGTTTCCCACGCCTCGTGACGGGCCCGCCAGAGCTCCTGCCGTTCCTTTTCTCGAACCCCGAAGCGGAAGTTCACCGCACCGGCCTCTTCACAGAGCTCTCGAGCCATGGACCGGGCTTCCTGCAATGTGGCTTCGCTGATGCCGTGGAACTCACAAAACAGGGAAGGGACTTCTTCCAGCCCCAAATGCTTTTCCGTATTCATCAGCCGTATCAGCGGCGGCGGCAGGAGCTCCAGGGCTGCCGGCTCCAGGGCGGAACCGATCATCAGGGCGACGGCCCGGGATGCCGATTCCAGATCATTGAATGTGATGGTCGCCGCCAGGTGATGGGCCGGCAGACCGGCTAATCGGAGAGTGGCTTCGGTGACCACGCCGAGGGTGCCTTCGGATCCGACGAACAGCCGGGTCAGATCATACCCGGATGAGGATTTCGGTGCTTTTGTTCCCGTGTGAATCACCTGACCGCTGGGAAGCACAACAGTCAGCCGCATGACATAGTCTCGAGTGGAACCGTATTTGACGGTCTGGACCCCGGAGGCATTGTTGGCAATCATGCCGCCGATGGTGGCGTCGGCCCCGGGATCCGGGGGAAAAAATAAACCGAATTGGCCGGTTTCATGATTCAATGTCTTTCGCAGCACCCCGGGCTGGACGTCGGCCTGCAGATCTTCGGGACGGATACCGATGATGCGATCCATGCGGCTGCAGTCCATCACCAAGCCCCCCATGGTGGGTACCGGATTTCCTTCGGTGCTGGTGCCGGCACCCCATGGCGTCACGGGGATGTTCTGCGAATACGTGTATTGAAGTATTTGGGAAATCTCCTCAGTGGAATCCGGCCAGACGATGGCTGCCGGCAGGGTTCCGCGGTGGGGCGAAATATCGTGTATGTGCAGCTCCCGGCTCGAGCGACCTGTTGAGAAACGATCCGGTTCGACCAGGCCGGAAAGAAACTGAAGCTGTTCTGCGGAGAGGGATTCCATGGGGTGTTCTCTGGTGAATGTCGATTTCAGTTGGAAGTTTTCTCTTAACCCTCATAGGCACGACTCTCAATGCGCCCTTCCGGGGTTGCCGGGTGTTCCAGGATACAGGATACAAGATTCAGGATTCAGGCAAATACGATGGGACATCGGGATGTCGCTTTTTTGCATCCCTGTATCCTGTATCTTGTATCATGTGCCTTGAACTTTGAGCTTCGAACTTTAAGCTTTCAGCTCAGAAACTATCCAAAATCCGCATTCCAAACTCCAAAATCGAGTCATCCAGTATCAAGCTTCCAGTATCAAGCTTCCAGTATCAAGCTTTCAGTATCAAGCTTCCGCCATTCCTTTTTTAATTTCGGTGAATGCCGAAATTAGAAAGGGCCCGAGAGACTCGGGCCCTTTCTATTGGTTTGAAGATCAGTGTCCGGGTATTAGAACAGACCAGTCACCTTGCCGGTTTCCACGTCCACATCCACACGGCGGAAAGCCGGGTTGGAGCCGGTACCCGGCATCAGGCTGATGGTGCCGGCGCAGGGGCAGAGGAACTTGGCGCCGGAGTAAATCAGCACGTCGCGAACCGGAAGCCGCCAGCCCGTGGGCACACCTTTGATGGTTCTATCGTGGCTAAGGCTCTCATGGGTCTTGACCATCATGGTGGCGAAGTCGGCGTACTTGGGATCGTCTTCCAGCATCTTGGCTTTGGCGTTGGCTTCGGGAGACCAATCCACGCCGTCGGCACCGTAGACTTCCTTGGCGATGATTTCCACACGGTCGCGCAGCTTCATTTCCAGCGGATACAGGAATTTGAATTCGTTCTCCTCCTCACAGGCATCGATGACGGCATCGGCGAATTCCAGCGCGCCGTCGCCGCCCAGTTCCCAGTGCTTGGATTCGGCGCAACGGGCGCCGGCAGCCTCGGCGGCCTTGCGTATGACGGCACACTCGGCATCGGTGTCGGTGTAGAAGCGGTTGATGCAGACCACCGGGTTGATACCGGCCTTGCGGATGGTGTTGATGTGATGCACCATGTTCGCGCAGCCCTTTTCCACCCACTCCAGGTTCTCCTTGGTGTACTCGTCCGGCAGGGCTTTTCCGGTCACGACCGTGGGGCCGCCGCCGTGCATCTTCAGGGCGCGGATGGTGGTGGTCAGAACCGACACATGCGGTTTCAGGCCGGAGAAGCGGCACTTCACGTTCCAGAACTTCTCGAAGCCGATGTCGGCGCCGAATCCGGACTCGGTCACATGGTAGTCGAAGAGCTTCAGGCCGACGCGGTCGGCAATGATGGAACTCTGGCCCACGGCGATGTTGGCGAACGGTCCGGCATGCACCAGGCAGGGGTTGTACTCGGCGGTGCACATCATGGTCGGGTTGATGGTCTGGCGCATGAAGGCCGTCATGGCGTTTCCGACTTCGAGATCGCCGGTGGTGACCGGCTTGCCGCTCTTGTCAAAGGCCACCGTGATGTCGTTCAGACGCTCTTTCAGGTCGGCCAGGTCGCGGATGACCGACAGGATGGCCATACACTCGGAACCGACCGCGATGCCGAACCTGGACTGCATGGTGAAGCCGTCCATACGGCCGCCGAGGCCGATGACGATGTTCCGGAGGGCCTGGGCGCAGAAGTCGATGATCCAGCCCATTTCCACGCGGGTCGGATCGATGTTCAGACGCTCCCTGCCGGTGAGGCGTGCCAGCTGTTCGTCGTTGTAGTTGCGCTCGTGCTGCATACGCGCGGTCATTGCCACCATGGCCAGGTTGTGGGCGTTCATAATATCGTTGATGTCGCCGGTCAGACCCAGGGAGAACTCGGTCATGGGGATCAACAGGGAGTTCCCGCCACCGGCCGCGGTCCCCTTGACGTTCATGGTCGGGCCGCCGGAGGGCTGCCGAAGAGCGCCGCCCACGTTCACGCCGCGCTTGCCGAGACCTTCCATCAGGCCGCAGGACGTCGTGCTCTTGCCCTCACCCAGGGGGGTGGGGGTAATGGCGGTTACCTCGATGTACTTTCCATCGGGTTTGTCTTTAAGGCGATCGATGATCTTGAGAAAATCGAGTTTGCCCAGCCGGCCCATGGGCAGCATCTCGTCTTTTTCCAGACCCAGTTTCTCGCACCATTCGTCCGGCGTCGGCATGTTTTTTTCGGCTTCTTCAGAAATCTGCCAATCAGCCATGTTTACTGCATCATAAGCCATCAGTCCATTCCTCCTCTAGGTTAAGGTTATCAGTATCTCCTTCCCATTTGGCTTAACCGCCAAAAAAACGACTCGGTGGTACTGCAATACTTTGATAACAAACGAAAAATCTCCTTATCACAAGGTTTCTGATTTAGCAAGAGCTATGTGAAACGGATCTGTATTATGAATGTTATCAGGATCTTCCATCAGTCGAAAATCGGGAAAGGGAGAGACCTAGCCGGATTCAAGATGCAAGATACAGGATGAGGAAGCGCGAGTTGCCGGTTTCAGGTGTCGGGTGTTGGGGCTTCGCCCTTCAGGCTACGACCCCACAAGCAGATGTCGGATGTCGGAGGTCGGAACTCGGAGGTCGGATGTCGGAAAACCCTCGCACGGGCCTACGGGAAAACACGCCAACGGCTCCACAGGCAGGGTTTCTGGTGATGAGCTCAAAGTTCAAAGCTCAAAGTTCAAAGCACATGATACAAGATACAGGATACAGGATGCAGAAAAACGAGATCCTGATGTCCCATCGTATTTTCCTGAATCCTGAATCTTGGATCCTGTATCCCGGAACAACCGGCAAACGGGCAGACGGGCCCACGGGCCCACGGGCCAACGGGCCAACGGGCCAACGGGCATAGCCAGTACCTAATTTTGAAGCTGTTGCAATTGATAATAAAAGCCCCGGTCGGACATGAGCTCCGGGTGGCTTCCGGATTCAATGATGCGACCCCGGTTGAGGACGAGGATCCGGTCCGCGGACATAGCCGTGGATAGTCGGTGGGCGATGATAATGGAGGTCCGGCCGTGCATCAAATTGTACAGGGCTTCCTGGATATGCTGTTCGGTTTCCGAGTCGATGTAGGACGTGGCCTCATCGAGAATAATCAGGTCCGGATCCCTGGAGAATGCCTTGGCAATGGACAGAAGTTGCCGCTCACCGCTGGACAGGGACGATCCGCCTTCGGACAGTTTTGTATCGAGTCCTTCCGGCAGGCGTTCAACCATCTCGGTGCACTTGGATGATTGCAGGATGGCGTTCATCTGGGTGTCGGTTACACTCGGGCGGCCCATTGCGATGTTATCACGAACACTTGCGGAAAAGAGAAACGGGTCCTGGGTAACTAGAGCTGCCCGGGTGCGAAGATCGGTGATGTTCACATCCCGGATATCCTGACCGTTGACGAGAACGCGCCCGTCATTGGGATCATAGAATCGCAACAACAGGTTGATCAGGGTGGTTTTCCCGGAGCCGGTGGGTCCCACGATGGCCAGGCTCCGGCCGGATTCCAGGTGGAAGGAGACATTCTGCAACACGGGTTCGTTTTTCAGGTAGGCAAAATCGACCGATGCCATTCCTATGGAATGCACCTTTTCCACCGGCGTCCCATTGGATGGTTCGGGAATCCGGTCGTCGGTGTCGAGAATCAGAAAAAGCCGTTCGGCCGAAGCCATGGCATTTTGCATGACATTGTATTTTTCGGCAATGTCCCGGATGGGCCGGAAAAACATACGCATGTAAGAGATAAATGCGACCAGAGCCCCCAGTGTGATGCTTCCCGTCAACACCCGTCCGCCCCCGTAAAAAGTGAGGAGCGCGACAGTGACCGCGCCCAGTAACTCAATGATCGGCATGAACACGGCAAACACATGAATCTGACGCATACCGGCCAAGTAGTTCGCATGGTTGAATCCGTAAAACCGGTCTGAATTCGCCCTCTCTCGACCAAAGAGCTGAATCACAGAAATCCCGCCTATGGTTTCCGAAAAATGCGTGTTGATCTCCGCAATCCGGATCCGGAGTTCCCGAAAGGCTTCCCTGGCCAGGCTGGCAAATTTGAAGGAAGCTAAAATAATCAGGGAGAGCACTGAGAACGAAATGAGTGCCAGCTTGTAATCAATACTGAGCAGGACGACAGCGATGCCCACCAGAAGGAACAGGTCCTTGAATACAAACGCGATGACCGAGGTAAACAGCTCATGCATATTTTGCACGTCATTGGTCACCCGCGTCACCAGTCGGCCGACGGGATTCCGGGTAAAAAAGGATATGGAGAGACCTTGTATATGCCGAAACAGGCGCATGCGAAGATCGTGCATGATCAGTTGCCCGGCATATTCCATGATCATTGCCTGGATGAAATTCAGCACAAGACTGGCCGCCACCAGGGCCAGCAGCAGAGCGGCGGCCACGGCCAGTCCGGATCGGTCCTGCCTTCGGAGTTGCGTCAGATCTTCTTTCGACAGCCGGCTCAATCGGTCAAAGGGGATCTGGATCGATTCTCCGTCGATGATGAACAGTTCCGGGTGCCGATCGATAATTTCAAGAGATTCCGGATCCGTGGCATCCACTGAATAAAGGCGGACGGCCTCATTCCCGGGTTCCGTCCGGTTCACCTGGGTTGGCTGAGACACGGCCTGTTCCGGCACGATGTACCGGTCGATGGCTATTTTTGTGATGTAAGGCAGGGCCAGATCCAGAAGGGTGATCAAGACGATGAGGATAACGGTACCGGTAAATAGCAACCGGTAGGGTTTGACAAACGGGTAAAGCCGGGACAGAAGCCTTACGTCATAAGGCTTGCCAAGCTTTTCCTCCTCGAAATATCCGTAGTCTGTGTGCATGGGTTGATTCCGTTATGTCGGCCAGCCACCCGGCGGGTTGCCAACCCCAGTCTATCCACGAATCTCCACTGGTTTCCGCGGTCCCAGGGAAGCCGTTTCCGGACAGGCCTCGGCTTCGATCTGCTGGAGCCGAAATGTCCGTCTGTAAAAATTGTCAAACGCCGTCAGTTCTTCATGGGTTCCGCTCGCCGTGATACTGCCCTGATCCATCACCAGAATCGTATCGGCAAACTGGACCGCTGATATCCTGTGGGACACGATAATGATGGTTCGGGTGCCGACCATGGCCTGGATGGCATTCATGATTATGGTTCCGGTGGCCACGTCAACCTGGCTGATGGGATCATCCAGGATGAGTATGGGTGCGGGCCGTATGAGAGCGCGCGCCAGAGCGACCCGCTGTTTCTGACCGCCCGACAGGATCACCCCTTTCTCTCCCACGATGGTGTCCCACTGACTTGGAAAGTCCTCCACCGTACGACGCAAGGCCGCTTGTTCGGCAGCCGCCACCATGCTTTCGGCGGAAGGTGGCCCGCCGGCCAGGATGTTGTCCCGAATGGATCCGGAAAAGAGAAACGGTTCCTGGGGAACATAAGCGATCCGGGATCTCAGATCAGACAGACGGCTGCGGCGGATATCCCTTCCGTCGAGGAGGATCGCTCCTTTATCGACATCATACAGCCGGGGTATCAGACGGAGCAGGGTTGTCTTTCCGCTTCCGGGGGGGCCGACAATTCCAAGGGTGCGGCCGGCATCGAGTGAGAACGACACATCTTCCAGGGCCGGTTGTTTGTTGCCCGGGTAGGTAAACGACACGTTTTTGAAACGGATGCGACCATCTACGGACGGCAAGGGCTTGCTATCCGGGGCATCCAGGATATCGGGAGGGGTCTGAAGAATCCGGTCGATGCGATCCAGGGATGCCTTTCCCCTTTGAATCAAGTTCGTCACCCAGCCCATGGCCATCATCGGCCAGGTCAGGAGCCCGATGTAGCTGATGAACGCCACAAAGTCACCCGGTGTGATGGTCATCTCAATAGTCAGGCGCCCGCCGAGATAGAGCACGATCACCATACTCAGATTTGAAAAGAACGGCATCATGGGAAAGAAAAAACCGGTGACCCGCACCAGTTTGAGATTTTCGGAGACGTAATCCCCGGAAATGGAAGAGAGCTTGTCCCCTGATGCCTGTTCCCCTGTATACGCTTTAATGATACGGATCCCTGCAAATCGTTCCCGAACCGCTTCGGTCATGTCAGCGAAGGTTCCCTGGACCGCCTGGTAGGCCTGATGCATCCGGCGGCTGAAGAGCCGGGTCCCAAAAATGATAATCGGCATCGGTATCAGCACAAACAGGGTTAAGGTCACATTGATGTATGCCATGAAAGCAATTGCCGAGAGCCCCAGAACAATACCGTCCGCGAGTGCCACCATTCCCATACCGGTGGCCATGCGTACATGATTGATGTCGTTGGTGGCATGGGCCATCAGATCACCGGACGTGACCCTGTCAAAATAGGCGGATGACAAGGTCTGGATGTGATCGAAGAGTCTATTTCGAAGTCCTTCTTCGATGATCCTCGAGGTACCGATCAAACAGCGCCGCCAGATGTAGCGGAAGATGCCGATCAATGCGGCAATCACGACGATATATCCGGCATAGGTGAGCAGGTCTGCGCCTCCCACTGAGAATCCGGTGAGCCCATCCACCGCCCGCTTGATCACCCGGGGGATCAGCAGCTGCAGCACATCGACAATGATCAAACACAGTATACCGAAAGCGACTCGCCATCGGTGCTTTTTGAAAAACGGGGTTATGAGATGTGTCGAGGGTCGACCTGCCACTAATTACTCCACTCGCTGACGGTTCACTCTTTGGTAACCGATGATCCGAAAAGCTCGCCTCCGTCTTCGGCGAAACCCAATCCATGCATCATACAAAAACATTGAGCCGATTGCCGGTTCAACGTGACTACAATATAGGCGGTTTGCCGGGATAATCAAATCCGACCTGACGCCAAATTGACTTTGACCATGCCCATTGTTATCCTCTGTCACTATGAAATTGGGTAGTGTGGTACAGTACATTGATCGTCAAAAAATCGTCTGTGCCGTTGTACTTGAAGTAAAAAATAGCCGCCTCCGGCTCCTGACCGAAGGGAATAGAGAGATCAATCTGGCTGCCAGTCGTATTCTTCACGCCGGGCAGAACGGACTTGATCTGTCCATCGGCAGAGCCAGCCTGGTGGACATCCTAAAAACCAAAAAGCAACAGCGGCAGGCCCTTGCCGATCAGATCCGGATCCGGGAGCTATGGGAAGTGCTCAACGCGGAACGGGAGTGGATCGATCTACAGACGATGACCGAGTTTTGCTTTTCCGACCCCCACAACGACGACCAGAACGCCGCCGTCCTCCACGCACTTTTTGAAAACCGTAATTATTTCAAGTTTGGCCAGGACCGGTTTCTTCCCTATACCGAGGAACAGGTCGAGCAGATTGCCGCCCAGGCCCGTGAAAATGCCCGACGACGAAAGCTTGTCGAAGATGGCGGCGACTGGCTAAACGCTGTGTTGAATCACCCCCGGCCGACCGTCTCCGCCGATAAGCAGGACCTGGTAACGCTCCTTGAATCCTTTTATCTCGATGGCAAGGATAGCTCCGAATTCCCCATTGGCAATGCCATCCTGTCCCGGGCTGGCCTAAAAGATCCGGACGGCATATTCCGTGCCCTCGTCAAGCTGGGACTCTACGACGAGCATGAAAACATAGACATTCGCCGTTTCGGGATTTCCGAGGAGTTTCCGGAGCCCGTTCTGAATCGGGCGGCGGAGTTGACCGCTGCGGGAGTCTCCATGGGAGGTGACCGTCGCAAGGACCTGACCGATCAGCCGATTCTTACCATCGACGGTCAGGCGACCCAGGATTTTGATGATGCCTTGAGCATCGAAAAGATCCGGGACGGTTACCGGCTCGGGATCCATATTGCCGATGTGGGACAGGTGATTCCCAGGGGCGACGTCATCGATCAGGAGGCACGGCGCCGCGGCAGTTCCATCTATATGCCCGATGCCAAGATTCCGATGCTGCCGGCGCAGCTGGCCGAGGGGCTCTGCAGCTTGAAAGCCGGGGACATCCGTCCCGCCATCTCGGTAACGGCGCTGCTTTCCCCAAATGCCGATGTGCTCGACTATGACATCTTTCCCAGCCGCATTCGAGTGTCTTCCCAGTTGACCTATTATGACGCCAATGTTGCCGTGGAGGACAACGCAGAGCTAAAGATGCTCCATCACGTCGCCACGCAGTTCCGGGAGAAACGACTGGCTGCAGGCGCTGTACTGATTTCGGTCCCGGAGATGCACGTGTGGATGGATCGGGATAGAGAGATCTGTGTTTCCCAGGTCAATCGGGAGAGCCCGGGGCGGATGCTGGTTTCAGAGCTGATGATCATGGCAAACTGGCTAATGGCGAGATTTCTGAAAGACCATAATCAGCCGGCGGTATTCCGTTCCCAACCCAAACCCCGTGAGCGGCTCTTTAAAAATATGGAGGGATCCCTGTATCAGAACTGGATACAACGAAAGCATCTAAGCCGTTTTATTCTCAGCCCGGAGCCGGATTATCATTCCGGGCTCGGGTTGGAGGAGTATGTCACGGCCACTTCACCGATCCGTAAATATTTTGACCTGGTAACGCAAAGACAGATTCGTGCGGTTCTCGGCCTGGGCACAGCCTATTCCGCCGATGAAATAGCTCAGTTGATTCAGACCCTGGAGTTGCCCATGAGCCAAGTCACCCGGACCCAATTCCGTCGGCACCGTTACTGGGTGCTGAAATATCTGGAATCCCGTGTCGGGCAGCCCGAGGAGGCGATCATCCTCTACCGGAAGAAAAACAGCTATCTTATCCTGCTGACGGACTACATGCTCGAATGTGATCTGCCCGCTCCGGAGACTACCCGACTCAACCCGGAAGACCTGATTCAGGTGCGGATTCAGCGGGTGCATGCACGGAAGGATGTTTTGTCCGTTTACCTCGGATAAAAAGCTATCTCAAAATCGCGTCTAAGGGCCCATGGCGGCGTTGCATGCCGAAAACAAATGCTCACATACTACCGTGTATGCTCCGCTTTGTTTCCGTCCTGCGCTTGTTGAACACCATAGTTGACAGAACGGAATGTGAAATCCCGCCGACAGCGGGGCCCTGAGCCCTGATCCACACTTTTGAGATAGATTTTAGACTAATCATTTATTCAGACTTCAGAGCAGCGACCAGCCCCCTTCCAGCCTCGTAGGCTTCCGCCAGATATTCGGGATGCTGATCCACATCCCCCTCAAAGTCGAGTTCCCGGTACAACAGGGATTTCCACAAGGTCGTATCCAGGACATCGAACCAGTACCTGACCGTCAGCAAAATGCCTTCAAAGAGCCGTTTCCCTCGGGTTGCTCCGACCCCGATAAACAGTCCCCTTCGCTTGGGTTTCCACTGACCGGGCGGTATCTGATCGATCCAGTGCTTTTTGACCCACAGGGACTGGCAGCGATCCATGAGTATCTTTGTGTGGGCCGAGACGGTATAGAAGAATACCGGAGAGGCGATCATCACCCCATCCGCCCCCAGGAGCTTGTCCCGAATGGTCTGAAAGTCATCCTGGATGATGCAATCGCCGGATTTCTTGCAGCCATATATCTCCAGGCAGGGTGACATCTTTAAATCCCGCAGCACGATCCGCTCCACATTGGCACCGGCATCACGGGCCCCGTCGACCGCTCGGTTCATGAGTGTGGCAGTGTTCCCCTTCCTTCTTGGGCTTCCATAGATAGCGATGATGTTTGGCATTCCGTATGCAAGCTCCTTTATGATCCTCAGAAATGCTTCTGGGTAGCGGGTTGTGCCGGGGCATCAGGCGTATCAGGGTATTTCTTCGAACTTATTTTTCGAATGGTTCTTACGCACCTTGTTCGGGTCAAAGATACGGCCATTCATGGCGATGTAGACGCCTTCAGGGAGGATCTGAACCGCGGTCACGGCGCCACCGATGTTGAATGCCGCATCACTGGCCTTGAATCGTGCCGGAGCCATGGCACCGGTAAGGACAATGGTTTTTCCCGCGATTCCCGACAAGCGTCTGGCCGTATCGATCATCGTGTCGGTACCATGGGTGATCACTATCTGTTTCAATTTTTCCGAGGTCACATGGCGGTGTATGTTTTCCCGATCCATGTCGGACAATTCCAAACTGTCCTTTCGAAACAACGACTCAATGGTGAACGACAGGTTTACGTTGGCTTCTTTGAGAACCTCGGAAATCTTCGAAGTGCCGACTTCATAGGCACTTTTTTCGTCGAAATAGACCTTGTCGATAGTTCCGCCGGTGGTGAATATTTTGATTCGCATGGGGGATCTCCAGTGCCCGAAATAGTGCTTGGATAATGTTACCCTCATATACCGTTTTAAGAAGCCTCCGGCAATTGGAACCTGCCGAGCTGGTATTTCGGTGGACCCCTTGTGACATTGTCACCCGGCCTGACGCCAAGGTTATGGGCTGCGATGACCGACGGACAGTTATGTGTTGAACCGCTTCCGAAGATGTGTTATAAGTTGCTAATTTTAAAACCGAAAATTGTGAGTGTGCGACACTGGAAATGGTTGACGATATTTATTTGATGGAGAGCGACGAAGAGGCTATCCGGCTGGATATCAAAACAGATCCGGAAGCTGTTCACCGGCAGGCAAAATGGGCGGGTGTGACACCGGGTATGCACGTCGCCGATCTGGGTTGTGGCTCGGGTAAAACCACCAAAGTCCTACACGACCTTGTCCAGCCGGGAGGCACTGCGGTGGGCCTGGATTTTTCCGAAGCCCGGATAGAATTCGCCAAGAAGACTTATGGCAACAACGGTGTCCGGTTTCAACTTCGGGATATCCGCGAATCCATGGGTGACCTTGGCCTGTTCGATTTCGTATGGGTCCGATTTGTTCTGGAATATTATCGTAACGAAAGCGAGAACATCGTCCGCAATATCACCTCGTTACTGAAACCCGGCGGCATTCTCTGTCTCATCGATCTGGACCACAACTGCCTCAACCATTACGGGCTTCCATCCCGGCTGGAACGTGGCATGCATGGCATCATGGACCAACTGGAAGAAAGCGCCAACTTTGATCCCTATGTCGGTCGAAAACTATACGCGTTTCTCTACGACATGGGCTTTACCGACCTCGATGTCCAGATCGCCACCCACCACCTCATTTACGGTGATTTGGAGGAATCTGTGGAGTTTAACTTCACCAAGAAAGTGGAAATCGCCGGAAGAAACTCCGGGTACACATTTCCGGAATACCCGGACGGATACTCCGGATTTTTTAAAGAGTTCAAATCCTCGTTCAAGTCTCCCCGTCGATTTACCTACACACCGGTTATCTGCTGCAAAGGGCGTAAGCCGAACTAGCCCAAATATCTCATGAATGCAGTTATCCCTACAGCACGAGCTATTTGAATAATTGCTTTGTCGCACCACGAAGAACACCAGCCGTCGCTGAAGCTATGGCACGGCAGGCGAAGAGCACGAAGGAAAACCGCCTA
>Ga0056111_1000096_pt1 | contig 14749 bp, 10 predicted proteins | sample WorMetloBBELIZE2_FD_83874 | JGI IMG/M metagenome (GOLD analysis project Ga0056111, IMG submission 83874) | Marine gutless worms symbiont microbial communities from Max Planck institute for Marine Microbiology, Germany - Olavius longissimus B... ... | reverse complement strand
GGGGGCAAGTCAAACAAGCGGACGCCGACGATGCATTCCGGCTCGGGCGACTGATTGCGCAGCATGGCTGGGTGCTTCTGAACGGGGGGCGGAACTGCGGGATTATGGAAGCCTCCGCCAGAGGAGCCAAACAAGCGGGTGGATTGACCATCGGCATTCTGCCGGACGAAGACACGGCCGGAGCGTCGGACGCTATCGACATTCCCATTGTGACCGGGATGGGCAGCGCCCGAAATGCGATCAATGTGCTCTCCAGCGACATCGTCGTCGCCTGTTCCGGGGGCGCCGGGACGTTATCGGAAATTGCCCTGGCCCTGAAAGCCGGTAAAACCGTTGTGCTCCTCAACATGGATCCCGGATCCGCCTGGGAAGCCTATCGGAAAGCAGGGCGTCTCCTGGACGCGAGGGATCCGGAGCACGCCATTGAGTTGATAAAAATACATACAGGGTTCGAGGATTCAAGGGGTCAAGGATTCAAGTGAAAAGATAAATGCAGGGTTCGAGGGTTCCAGGATTCAAATGATGTGAAAAACTTTGAACCCCCGAACCTTGAACCGTGAACCTCTGTACCTTGAACCCCTGAACCTTTGAACCTTGAACCCTGAAACCTTATCCCCTTGAACCCTCGAGCCCTTGAATCCTTGAACCCTCGAGCCCTTGAATCCTTGAACCCTATTCTCTAATCAACCCCACAGAAAGAACCGCTTCGGCAAGGGCGAGATCCTCAGGGGTGGTAATTTTCAGATTTAGATCGCTGCCGGGGATGATGGTCACCGGCCGCCCCATGCGTTCCACCAGTTGGGCGTCATCCGTGATATCCTCGTTCTGGTCTCCCTGGAAGTGATGGGCTTCAAGGACCAGGTCGTAGCGGAATGCTTGAGGTGTCTGGGCCGCCCACAGGGATTCTCGCCGGACGGTGCCTTCGATGACCGCATCCGTCCGGACCCGCTTTAGGGTGTCCTTGACGGGGATCGCCATAATGCCGGCGCCGGTTTCTGCCGCCACGCTGACGCACGCTTCGATCTGATCCGGAAGGATGAGCGGACGCACCCCATCGTGGATCACCACGATGGTTTTTTTGTCGTCAACGGCAAGCAGCCCGTTGTAGACAGAATCTTTTCGCTCCGCACCGCTGGCAACCAGATGAACCGGGGTGGCCGATTCCGCTTCAGCCAGAATGATGTCCCGGCAGAATTGAAAGTCGGCTTTGGGAATCACCAGATAGATGGTCTGTATCATCGGGCATCGGTCAAATGCCCGGAGGGTGCGAGACAGGAGCGGACGCGCACCCAGTGTCATATACTGTTTCCGGGTGTCCGATTGCATCCGGACGCCCTTTCCCGCTGCCACAATAATGGCGGTTGCCTTTGCCGTTTTGCTGCTGTTCATGAGAGTAACTCGGAAAAAGCTTATAATTGGTTTTAATGCCCCATCTAAAGTGGTTTTCAGAATAACGATCCTTTTGCCGGCATTGATTCCTCCCCCTTGAGAGGAGGGTCTGGGTGGGGGTGAAGCTGGTCCCCCTCCCCTTTCCCCTCCCACCAGGGGAGGGGTATCGACAATCGGAACATATTTTTAAAAACGCGTATAACACCGAAGATCACGGCGCGGGCCGATCCGCCGTCGCAACGCTATGGCGGGGCAGAGGCGCAAAAGTGCATTGTGATTCGGAAGTGATCTGAGGCTTTGAAATCACTTCTAGCGAAGATAACTAAGCTCTTTCGGCAACGGCGTCCCCTTGCCCATGGAGTCTTCGCCATAATTGACACTGGCCAGAATTTCGATATCCCTCAGCGCCCTGGCATCTCCCTCGAAACGCACCTGGGTGATATTCTCTTTCTGTATTTTTCCACCGGCCCACTGGATGTCCAGCACGCTGCTGGCGTCAAATCGGTCTTCTCCCACACACAATTCCACCCGTCCCCCGTAGTACTGTACTATCTTGGCCACCAGAAGACTGGGGCGACTGTGAAAACCGAGCTTCACGGGAATGCCGGTGGTGATGGCGGTGCGTTCGATGTTTTCGTTTAAAATTTCCTGGGCGAGATCTTTTCCTGCGTTGAGAAAATGGCAGGTATAGTAAAGCCCGTAGTTCACCGTGCGTTCCAGCAGTGTTTCAGGATCCACCAGTTTAGACAGGCGGGTTTGGACCGATTTATAGATGCTTTTGTAACCCGCTTCATGAAGATGACGTTCATAGAAGTGAAGTAATCTTCCGATCATCTGCAGCAGATGAAAAACAACCGAGAAAAAACCCCTCAACTGTTTGAATTTGCGATCACCAAATCGATATCCGCCGTAGATGACGTAGGTGTCAAAGGAGGATTGCAGGTTGTGAACCAGCATTTCAAAACAACGGATTTCAACTTCATTGACTTTCTCTGGCACGATCTGGTGGAACTGTGCCTTCTCATAGGGCTCGTAGAATCGCAGATGATCCAGTTGCTGGGCGATGGAAAGAAACTCGCTGGCGATCTTGACAATGTATTTCTTCTGAAGATCCCGATTTTCATCATCGATGTCGAATTCCAGCATTTCACTCGTGGTGACGCCGGGGAAGTCGGTCGGGGAAAGACGGTTCTCCGGGATCCTGATCTTTAACCGGCGGGCTTCCTCGAGAATGACCGGAGCCATTTTCATTAGAGAGCTGGTGAGAAAGTCCAGTGTGCGAAATCCTTCCTCCCTGAATTCCGAACTTTCCGGGAGATCGTAAAACTGGATCCTGTTGGAGATGTGCTTCTGTGAATAGCCGCCCAGGCTCAGATGGCGCACAGCAGCTGTCAATTCCCGGTAGAAATACCAGTCTTTGTTATTTTTGGCGCCGTGAAAATCAAGAAAATCTTCTATAAGCTGGGATGTGGAAATAAGTTTCGAGTAGAGCTTTTTCGTGAAAACATACCGGGAGGGATCGAAGTTTGAAATGTAGAGGCAGCACCCCAGGTAATCTTTGGAGAATACATTGAGCTTCTCGGAAAAAGAGATGTCGGGAAAATTCCGCTGGGTATCCATGGGTGGTTTTTTTGCTTTGTGACAAGTAATCAAAGCTTCCAAAATTTACAATTCCCCTCCAAATCAGTTGGAGAGGAGGGGATTAAATTTAAGGGTTCGAGGATCCAAGGGTTCAAGGGTTAAGAGGTTCAAAGGTTAATGGATAAGGGATTCTAACTTTTTCACTTCACTTGAATCCTGCATGTAATTCTTCACTCGACCCCTTTTTCTATCTTTTCACTTGAATCCTTGAACCCTTGGACCCTTCTCTTAAAAATCCGTACGGCCGAAGCAGTCAATAAGCCGAATTCTGTCCCTGCAACGGGTTGCCCCGAAGCAGACAACGATCATTCATCTGTGAATGACGGTTACCTGTCATTTCTTGCGACCTACCCGGAAACTCGGGCGGGCAGCCCTCGGACGCTTCCCTATTTGGCCTTGCACCGGGTGGGGTTTGCCGAGCTTCCCCGGTCACCCGGGGAACTGGTGCGCTCTTACCGCACCGTTTCACCCTTACCGCGAAGGATTTACCGAAGTAAACCGGCAAATCCTTCGTGGCGGTTTACTTTCTGTTGCACTTTCCTTCGCGTCACCGCGACTCCACGTTATGAAGCACCCTGCCCTGTGGTGTTCGGACTTTCCTCTGGAGTCCAGATAACTCCAGCGATCGTTTAGACTACTGCGACCGTAGGACAATTAAAGAAGGGGTCAAGGATTCGAGGGGTCGAGGGTTCAAGGTTCTGGGTTCAGCGTTCTGGGTTCACGGTTCGAGGTTCCCTTGGAACCCTTGGTTTCTTGAATCTTTGAATCCTTGAATCCTTCATTTATCTTTTCACTCGAACCCTTGAACCCTTGAACCCTCTATACAAAAAAATATTCACATTTGTCGGCTGAATCAACTCTACTGCTCAGTGGGCCCCATACCCCGAGCCTCTCTCATCCCTCTTTCCAGTAGATGATCCTGTCACACCAGAGACAAATTTTCAAGCTGTCGCGGCGATGGAGCTCATTGTACATCTGGGGTGGAATATTCATGTGGCAGCCCTGGCAAACGGCAGAGATGACAGGTGCGATGCCGACACCATCTTTCTTCTTTTTGATGCCGTTGTAGATGCGCAGCAACTCGCCATCGATGTCATTGGAGACGTCTGTTGCCCGGCCGTCCAGATCGGCAAGCCGAAGCCGCAGCGCTTCCTGTTCTTTTTCTATGACGGCTTTCTTATCTGCAATCTGCTGGTCCAGTTCCTCGCAGTCCTTTTCGTGCTCGGAAATCTGTTTTTCCAAATCCTCGATGGTGTCCAGAGAGTCGAGCATCACATCTTCGATGGAGGAGTTCTTTTTCTTTATCTCATCGATCTCCTTGAGCATTGCCTGGTATTCCTTGTTCGTCTTGACACTGCTCAATTTAGCCTGGCTTTTCTTAATATGGTCCAGATTGAGCTGGGTATCGGATTCGTTGGAACGGTATTCTTTTTTTAATTCTTCCACCCGGCTTCGGCAATCCTCAAGCTGGGTTTGCTTCTCGTCGCTTTTCCCGGCCAGGGCAATCAGCGCCGCCGGGGGTGTCTCCAGTTTCCGGCGGAGCCTTCCCATTTCAAGTTCAAACTCCTGGAGCGTCGCCAACCGATCTAAATGTTCACTGTCGATCTTGTCCATTGACCTTATCCCCGATGATGGCAGAAATCAGTTGTTTTTCCATGACCGTCAGGATAACCACCCCACGATAATCCCGCCGGCCGTCATTCCCCGGGAAGACGCTGAGTCCTGGCAATGAAAGGTCGAAACGCCCGTCATCCCCTATTTTTTGCGGCGTACGACGATCTGCCGAAATGGTTCGACCTCATCACGATAAGCTTCCAAAACGATCCCCGGGTGGGTCTCTCCAAGGAGGCGCGTCATCCGTTCCGTCAATGCCTCCACGATAACATGCTCAGAGGCAAAATGGCCGATGTCGACCAGGCCAACCCCGGCGGCTTCGGCCGTTCGGGCGTCGTGATATTTCAAATCCCCGCTGACATATGCCTGGGCTCCGGATGCCAGAAACGCGGAAATGAGGGATGAACCGCTGCCGGAACATACGGCCACCTCTTGAACCATTAACTCCGGCGGTCCGGCGACACGCACCGATGGGAGATTCAGGGCCCGGGCAATGCTTTTGGAAAATTTTTCCAGCGTGATGGGATTCGAAAGCGTGCCGATCCGACCGAGTCCGACATCCCGATCCATAGCCGCCAAGGGGAACACATCAAACGCCATTTCTTCGTATGGATGAACTTTCCGGACCTGCTCGATGAGAGCGGGCAGCTCGGTGAACGGGACCAGGGCTTCAATTCGGGTTTCCTCGACCTGGGTGAATTGGTCCGCGACTCCAGAATACGGCCGTGCGGCATCCCGGGGCCGGAATGTGCCCATACCCTTCACCCGGAATGTGCAATCGCTGTAATTTCCGATGGTGCCGGCCGAGCTGGAGATGATGGCCTCCAAAATTTCGCGCTCCTTCTCCCGGGGGGCATACACAACGAATTTATAGAAAGTCTGTTTTGATGTTTCCTGCATCGGCCGCAGCGGTGCAACACCGATGCGTTCGCAAAGAATGTCGTTCACCCCACCGGAGGCGGCATCCAGATTCGTATGGGCAACAAAAAGGGCGATGCGATGCTCAAGGGCATACGAAACGATGGCGCCGGTGGGAGAGGAGGGGTCGAGACGGGAAAGCGGACGGAAGATCGCCGGATGGTGGGTCACCAGCATATCCACCCCCTGCGCTGCTGCGGTCTGTAAGGCGTCCAGGGTGGGGTCCAAGGCCATCCAGACCTTTTCCACAGGCCAGTCTCGTTGGCCGACCTGAAGCCCGATACGATCCCATTCTTCGGCCAAATGGGCGGGAGCGATGGACTCCATACATCGGACAATGTCGGAAACGGTTGCTGCCATTTTCACAAGCCCCGGTCAAAAGGGTTCAACCACCAAAAAAAGGCGTGGCGACGATCCGGTGCCACGCCTCGTTTCCTCTTGAACCACCCGGCTGGCGACGGCCGAACCAAAACGGGTCAGGGAGGTTAACATCCATAAGTGGGCCCACCTGGGATCGAACCAGGGACCTACCGGTTATGAGCCGGTGGCTCTGCCAACTGAGCTATGGGCCCATCAGAACATCGTGTGTTTGCTTCCCCAGACGCAACAGCCCCCTTGAAGTTCCCCTTTAGGTTTCAATGAAGCTTTTCAGCTTTCGGCTCCGCGTCGGATGGCGCAGTTTGCGCAACGCCTTTGCCTCGATTTGCCGTATGCGTTCACGGGTTACAGCAAAGTCCTGCCCCACTTCTTCCAACGTGTGATCGGCTTTTTCACCGATGCCAAACCGCATCCGGAGAACTTTCTCCTCACGCGGGGTCAGCGTGGCCAGCACCTTGCGTGTCTGCTCAGCCAGGTTGAAACTGACTGCCGCATCGGACGGCAGCATGAATTTCTTATCTTCGATGAAATCCCCAAGGTGACTATCTTCTTCTTCGCCGATTGGGGTTTCCAGAGAAATCGGCTCCCTCGCAATTTTGAGCACTTTACGCACCTTTTCCAAGGGGATTTCCATTTTTTCGGCAATCTCTTCAGGCGTCGGTTCCCGCCCCAGTTCCTGTACGAGATAACGGGAGGTTCGGATCAATTTATTGATTGTCTCAATCATATGAACCGGGATCCGGATGGTTCGGGCCTGATCGGCAATCGCCCGGGTGATGGCCTGTCGGATCCACCAGGTGGCATATGTGCTGAACTTGTATCCACGCCGGTATTCGAACTTGTCCACAGCTTTCATCAATCCGATGTTGCCTTCCTGGATCAGATCCAGAAACTGAAGGCCGCGATTGGTGTATTTTTTAGCGATGCTGACAACCAGACGCAGATTGGCCTTTATCAACTCGCTTTTGGCCATCTTCGCCTTGAGATGGCCCGCATCCACATCTGCGACAATCCGTTTCAGGGATCGGTTCTTGGCTTTGAATTCCAGCTCCCGTTGAATCACGGTCTGATTGAGCTGCCGGTATTCCGAATAGACCGTGCTCAATTCGACCCGTTTTAAGGTGGAATAGGAGCGCACCCATTTTATAAATTTTTTCTCGGATGTGGCATGGATCCGCAACTCCGTGACCGGTGTTCCGACGTGTTCAGCGCAGCCGATGATCTTCCGGTTCATGGTGTCGAACCAGAGAATCTGGCCTCGCACCGCCTGCTCCAGTTTTTCGACCACGCTGCTTTCCAGACGCCAATCTTTCAGAAGGTTGAAAATTTTGAGGTTTCGCCTGGAAATGCACCGTCGAATCCGACGGCTTTCATCGGCATCCGATTTTCCGCTGAAAAGCTTTTCTCTCAGTTCTCGATTCTCCGCGTCGATCTCCCGGATTTGTCGTATGGTCGACAGAAAACTCTCGATCTGAAACACCTCGTCCACATACGTGTCCCCCTCATCCAAGTCTCGGAGCACGTGTTTGGGACGAAGCGATCCGTTTTCGATGCTCTCGCCAAGGCGCAAAATGGAGGCCACTGTATCCTGTGTCTCGAGCAGCGCTTTGAGTACCTCTTGCTCACCGGACTCAATTTTCTTGGCAATTTCAACCTCGCCCTCACGACTCAAAAGGGTGACCAACCCCATTTCCCGGAGATACATTTTTACCGGATCGGTAACGGTACCGAATTCCGATATGCCACTACTATCCACCTGTTTGCCAGTCACCTTCTTAGCGGCAACAGGCTTGTTATGTTTGTTTTTTCCGTCCACGATTTCGATATTCATTTCGTTGAAAATAGCCAGGGTTTGATCCATTTCTTCGGAAGATATGACGTCTTCCGGGAGAACTTTGTAGATGTCGTCGTATGTCAAATAACCTTGTTTTTTACCCCGTAATATCAGGGTTTTTAAATCTTTTTGACTGATGGTCTTCTTTTGGTTGCTTTTTTTGCCGACTTTTTTCGACATACGAGATGACCTCCTATCTCGACCAGAATGTCCTACTATCTCTTTATGCGTTCAACAGGCGTCAGACTACGCGCTGCCCAGTAATTCCTGTCTCTGTTTTTGTTTTCGCAGTGCCAGTTTGTATTTCTTTTCTAGCAGCCGCTCGAGCCGATCTCTGTCCTCAGCCTTTTCAGCCTGTTTAATTTCTTCCAGCAGCCTCCGCTCTTCACTCCCAGGCCGCTGCTGAAGGAATTCATGGATCAGTTTCAGGCCATCCCGCGTGTTCCACGACTCGGTTTCGATGGACAAGGAAGCGATCAGCGCCTCACCCCCTTCAACGGCACTGGCGATTCTGTCGGTAACATCGTCATCCCCATGGTGATCGGCCATCACCGAGCCGACAGTCCGCAGCGTGTCGCTTTCAAAATGATCCAGAACCCCCCGCTGCACCACCTCGGGAATCATCGCGGGAAACTGAATCATCATGGTGATGATCTTCCGTTCCAGCCGCGACCCCGGAGATGGCCTCCCGGGCCCCGTTTCGGGGGGTGTTCCCGTCATGTAATGGGCGGACGGTCCACTGGACTCCTGCCGCCGGACCCTATCCAGTACAGCCTCTTCGCTGACATCGAGACGCTCGGCCAACATGCGGACGTAAAGACTCAGCTTGACCATATCCCGAATGCCTGTCAGGACCTTGGCCATTTTGCTGATGATTTTCGATTTTCCGTGTACCGTAAGCCCATTGTCACGAATCGCCGACGTCATCAGAAACGTCACGACATCTTGAGCGCCGTCGGACGCTTTTTCAAACGCCTCAGATCCATTTTCAGAAAGAAAGGTGTCCGGATCGTGTCCGTCCGGAAGCACTATAATCTGAGCATCCACATAACCTTTGTCAAACACGCGAACACTGCGTTCCGCGGCTTTAAGACCGGCGGTATCGGAGTCGAAGACAAGCTTGACGACACCGTTTTGTCCGATCAGACTGCGAAGGATTTTGACATGCGCCTCCGTCAGCGCCGTTCCCAGCGTAGCGACACAATTGGGAAATCCATGCTGCACCATGGCCAGAAGATCAAAATAGCCTTCGACAATATAGACGGCCTGTCGATCCCGGCACGGGGCTTTGGCCGCGTGCAGGCCATAGAGTGATCGGCTTTTGCTGTAGATCGGCGTTTCCGGGGAATTCAGGTATTTCGGCAGTGCGTCATCAAGAACCCTTCCGCCGAAGGCAATGACGTCGCGGTTCGCACTTAAAATCGGAAAAATGATACGGTTACGGAATCGATCATAGAAACCGCTGTGATCCTTTCGCGCCAGGATTAATCCGGATGTTTCCACCAGCTTCAGCGAAATCCCCTTCTTTTGAAAGTGATTCAGGAGCCGATCCCATCCTTCCGGCGCATAGCCGAGTGTAAAGGATTCAATGGTGGGCTTCGAAAACCCGCGGTCTTCCAAATACGCCATCCCTTTTTTCCCGAGCGTTGGATGGTGGAGAATCCAGGAGAAAAATTCCATGGCCATTCGGTTAATGGCCAGCAAGCGCTCTTTTTCGCTCATGCGCCGCTTTTCTTCGGGAGTCATCCGGCGCTCCGGCAGATCGATGCCGTACCGTCTGGCCAGGAATCGCACAGCCTCGGGAAACGCATACCCATCGTGCTTCATGAGATAGGTGATCGCGTTGCCCCCGGCACCGCAACCGAAACAGTAGAAAATTTCTTTCTCGCTGCTGATCGTAAAGGAGGGGGTTTTTTCGGTATGAAATGGGCACAGTCCCACGAGGTTTCTTCCGGACTTTTTCAGAAGAACTGATTCAGAGATGATATCGACGATATCTGTAGCGGCTTTGACTTCCGCGATTTTATCTTCGGGAATGAATGGTGCCAAAGAGTGCCCCCAAAACAAACGCAGCGAGGATAACGTCTGAACACAAGGGGTTGAATGGAAAGATTCGTGAGCAACAATATGTGGTATTTTTGGCTGTTTTCACCACGATTTATCGCTGAAAACGAATGAATTTTAGTTAACCTAGCGCAATAATTGATTAATAAATAATTGTCAAGGCTTTTTGGCGGCTGCGGCGGCCGCACCGATGGCCTGCTCAAGATCCAGCGCCCCGCTGTATAGCGCCTTTCCGGTGATGACGCCGACCACTCCCGCCGATTCAAGGGGCAGCAGACGGATAATATCCTCCATGGAGGAGACGCCTCCGGATGCCACCACCGGGATATCGATGGATTCGGCCAGCCGTCGGGTCTCCTCGATGTTGGGCCCGGTTTGCATCCCATCTCTGTGGATGTCTGTGAAGTTTATGGCGGCAACACCGCTGTCTTCAAATCGGCGGGCCAGATCGACGGCAGTTACAGCTGTAGTTTCCGTCCAGCCCTCAATGGCCACCCGGCCGTCCCTGGCATCGATACCCACCACGATGCGATCCGGGAACTCACGGCAGCTGGTGACAACGAGGTCCGGGTTCCGTATCGCCTCGGTTCCGATGACAACCCGTTGGATACCCATGTCCAGATACGTCCGGATGGTCTTTAAATCCCGGAGGCCGCCACCTACCTGGATATCCACCTGAACGCGGTCAAGAATCCGCCGGATGCTCTCCAGGTTTCTCGGCTGTTGTTCCAATGCACCGTCGAGATCCACAACATGGATCAGCGATGCACCAGCCGCTTCCCATTTTTCGGCCATTGCGGCCGGATCATCGGAAAAAACGGTTTCCGCATCCGGCCGTCCCTGGAGAAGCCGGACGCATTTCCCATTTCGGATATCGACTGCAGGAATCACAATCATACTAAGATCAACTCCGGATTGGTTGTGATTGTGGGTGAGAAACCTCTGTGCACATCTTTCGCCTACAGGAAATCATACAGGGTTCAAGGGTTCGAGGTTTACCCGCCTCCGGCGGCGCCACAGGCGACCAGGGATTCGAGGGGTCACGTGAAAGACTGAGAATTCCGATATGCCTACAGGTTAGGGCAAGGATTCGAAAATCCGTGACAGGGCGGCATTGGCCATCTCCCTTGCGGTAATCCACCGTCCCTGCCTCTGGATGAACTTGCCGATTTGAAACAGGTTGTCGCTGAGTGGGGCTTGGGTTTCATCGGCAGACCCGTTCCAAAGGATCCGGCCGCTGTCGCTCAGCACCATTTGCACATAAAAGGCCACGGATGCCGGTGTTTCCGCCGCGAGTCGGCTGCCCTGTCGTTCCCTGAATCGAAAGATATGACCGACGATCACCGCATCCGCACCCAAGCGTCGCCCCATCCAGGTGACCGCTTCCCGATCCGAAGAAGGCGCCGGAACACCGGACAGCACCTGCTCGTAAACACCCCGGATGCGTGACGGCGGCAGCACCTCGTACGCTGTACTCTCCCTGAGATGGTCAAGGATTAAATCCGCCAAAAGCACGGGTGCGTCTTCCATCACGGGGCCGGTAATAAAGACCTTCCCCGTAATCGGAGAGCGGACGCTGGCGTTTTGGCCGTAAATGGCGGCTATATTCTTCACCGGGAGAACGGCCACGCGCATGGATGACGACGCTTCTTCGATCCTTTCCGAGGCGGCGGCATCATCCGTTCCGGGTTCGAGAGTCTGCGCTGCGCAGGCGACAAGGGCCAGAATTTCGATTACGGCGATCCACCGAAACATCACCGAAGCTTTTGACGCCACACCGCCGGATATGTTCGCGGCCATAGGGTTCACGATTATAGAACACCCTTGGTGGAGTGCACGGCACCAATCCGCTTGTCGATGCCCGAAGCCTGATCCAAAGCTCTGGCAGTGGCCTTGAACACGGATTCGATAATGTGGTGTTCATTCTCTCCATACAGGACATTGATGTGCAGATTCATACCGCCCCGGGTGGCAAAAGCGCGAAAGAATTCCTTGGCCAGCGCGATATTGAATCCGGATCCGACGACGATATCCGAGGGCGCCCGGAACACGAAATAGGGGCGTTTCGACAGATCCATCGTTACGGAGGTCAATGTCTCGTCCATCGGCGTCACGGCATGCCCGTAGCGCCGTATGCCCACACGGGACCCCAGGGCCTTGTCCAGGGCATTGCCGAGCACCAGCCCGACATCCTCCGCCGTATGATGGAAGTCCACCTCCAGATCCCCTTTGGCGGCGACGGTCAGGTCAAAAAATCCGTGCACCGCAAATAGCGTCAGCATGTGATCCAAAAAGCCGATGCCCGTCGAAATCGCATAATCGCCGCTACCGTCGATCTTCAGGTCGATCTGGATATCGGTTTCGGCGGTCTTTCGTTGAATTTTTGCCCTTCGGTCCATAGTGGGGGATTCCTTAGTTTCGCAATCATCGCCAGTGGGTCTCGACAATAAGAGTAAGGATTGTTAACTTCGAATCCGGGAAAAGTCAAGATAGACCAGCGCTTCGCGGGATTATCCCAAAGCTGGAAAGCGTTTCCCGGCACCGGGATGCGGTGGGGATGTCATCGAACCGTTGCGTTGCGGAACCCGGAGAGCTGGGTTATGCTGCCGAAATTCTCAAAGAAGAAGCCACAGATATTTGGAAATGTTGAGTCTTTCCGGGAGGTAGCTGACATATGCCGGAGGAAGCGTTTCGGCAGTCCGAAGGATAAAGGGAAAGAGTGGAGATGAAGGGATTCGAACCCTCGACCTCGGCGTTGCGAACGCCGCGCTCTCCCAGCTGAGCTACATCCCCACGAAAGTGCTGTTCCTATTATCAGATTGAAGATACCCGGTCAATACGGACCCATCAAGGAAAGACAGGGAACATGAAAGTTCAACTCAATGATGCCTACAAGCGGTATACCCTGGATCAGGATAAAATTATGTTCCCCGGGGAAACGATTGACAATTTTCGGAAGAAGCTGGCCGCAGTGAATCTGGACATTCTGGAGGAGGTCATCCGAATCGATAATGGCCGCCTGGGCATTCCGGTCTATTTCAGTACGTGCGGCAGGGATGCCTTGGAGATCATCGGCACTAAAAAACAAATGGGCAAAGGGGCTACCCCGCAGCAGGCCGAAGCCAGCGCGGTCATGGAATTGGCCGAAAGATTCAGCTTTTTCAGTTTCGCGAAAAATCCGGATAATTTCACTGTGGGAACGTTTAGCGACATGGGGGCCGATGCCATCCCGTTTGATCTCATTGCCGCCTCGGTTCATGAACATGCCGACGACGCATCGCCGTCCCTCGAGATTTTTCAGGATCTACCGATGCAATGGGCTCGCGGATACAATCTCACCCGTCAGATGGAAACGGTCGTTCCCTTTGATTGGTTTTTCGCCATCAATGAGTTCAACGGCCCGTCTGCCGGCAATTGCCAGGAAGAGGCCTTGTCCCAGGGCATTTGCGAAATCGTGGAGCGCCATGTGTCGTCTCTCGTCAGCCGGAATCAAATGGTGGTGCCCCACATTGATCCAAACTCTGTTACGGACCCCGTCGTCACAGAGATGATCGGAAAATACAGACGCGCGGGGATCGAATTGGTGCTGTCTGATTTTACACTGGATATGGGAATCCCATCGGTCGGCGCCCTTGCCTACGATCCATCCACCTTTCCCTTTAAAAGCGAAATCGTCTGGACGGCCGGTACCACACCATCACCCCTGAAGGCTCTGAGCCGGGCGCTAACGGAAGTGGCCCAATTGGGCGGCGACTTTAACACAAGTGCCAACTATGTGGCCAGCGGGCTTCCGAAGTTTACCGATCTTTCGGAAGCCGACTATGTGACCCGTCCCGCAACGGTGTCCCCCGTAACCGTCCTGCCGGACATTTCCGATGATAACATCCGTGTGGAGGTCACCAATCTCATAGCTGCACTGGCAGACAGGGGAATGGAGGTCATCGTTCTGGAAACCACCCATCCCCAGCTTCAGATTCCAGCCTTTTACACGATTGTTCCCGGCGCTCATTTCCGGGAACGGGCCGAGGGCACCAGTGTCGCCATGTTTACGGCAAAGCTGGCCGTGGAAAATCTACCTGCCGATAAAGCTCTGCTGGAATTGGAGCGCATCGATTCCAAGATGCCGGGCAAATACTACATCAAATTCTATCAGGCCATGTGTCGAATGGCGGCCGAGGATGGGGCCGCTGCCTTGGATCTGCTGTCCCGGTCCCTGGAACTCAATCCCAAGGCGGAAGACATCCCCAGCATTTACTCTTACATGGGGATTTGTCTCAAAGATCTGGGACGATACCGTGACGCGTTGGAGGTGCTGTCCAGAGGTTTGACCTACGATCCAGACCGCACGGATATATATAACACCATGGGCTTCTGTCACTTTAAACTCCAGGAACACAGGGAGGCCATCGCGTGCTTCCGAAAGATTCTGGAACGGGATCCGAGTTCTGCCATCGATTATGCGAACATCGCGTCCAATTACAGGGATATGGGAGAAACCCAGAAAGCCATTGACTACTATGAAATGGCCCTGGCCCTGGATCCGGCAATCGAGTTCGCCAGGGACAATCTGGAGCGGTTGAATCAGACCTCCCGGGGCGATGCTTAGCGCCACATGTGAAGGGGTTCAAGGTTCAAGATTCAGAGGCTTGGGGCTCCGCCCTGGGGGCCTGAGGCTTAGGGCTTCGCTTTGCAAGCTACGACCCCACCAGTCGCCCTCGGGGTCGACTCCACAAGCAAGAGGCCGAGTGAAAAAATCCGTACAGGATGCAAGGGTTCCAGGATACAAGGAGTGGATTGGACGGATAAACCTTTGAACCGTGAACCGTGAACCGTGAACCCTAAACCTTAAACCCTCGACCCCTTGAATCCTTGGCCCCTTTTCTAATTGTCCGACACACCCTCAAGAGCCGG
>Ga0056111_1000094_pt1 | contig 15363 bp, 17 predicted proteins | sample WorMetloBBELIZE2_FD_83874 | JGI IMG/M metagenome (GOLD analysis project Ga0056111, IMG submission 83874) | Marine gutless worms symbiont microbial communities from Max Planck institute for Marine Microbiology, Germany - Olavius longissimus B... ... | reverse complement strand
ATGGCGCAAAAACATCATATAAATCAACCACTCGCGGCTTGGTCTTCTTCTTGGCCTGCTCGAATATAGCCTGTAAGGGCTCAAACTGCTCTCGGCTTATATCACTTGGGTAGGAATCTCTCAAGCCGTTGAATCACATGATGGCTACGTGTAGTTTTGGATTGGGACGCATGAGGACTATAAGAGAATCCTGGACTGATCTTCTTTAGCAAAAGACCGATTTCGAAAAATCATCATGTCCCTCATCGTACAGAAATACGGCGGCACCTCCGTCGGCAGTGTCGAACGGATCAAGGCCGTCGCGGACAAGGTCAAGACCTGGCGCGAGCGGGGCGATCGGGTGGTGGTCGTGGTCTCGGCCATGTCGGGCGAGACCGATCGTCTCGTCGCCTTGGCCAAGGAGATCCAGACGCGGCCCAACCCGCGGGAGATGGATGTACTGCTGTCCACCGGCGAACAGGTCATGATCGCCCTGCTCAGCATGACGCTGGAGGGTTTGGGCTGTCCCGCCAAGTCCTACACCGGGGGCCAGGTCCACATCCGCACCGACAGTGCCCACAACAAGGCCCGCATCCGCAAAATTGACGGCGCCCGGGTCAAGGCCGATCTGGATGCCGGATGCGTGGTCGTGGTGGCCGGATTTCAGGGGGTGGACGAAGCGGGCAACATCACTACCCTGGGGCGCGGCGGCTCGGATACCTCAGCGGTGGCCATGGCCGCGGCTCTGGGTGCCGACGAGTGCCAGATCTACACGGACGTGGACGGTGTCTATACCACCGACCCGCGTATCGAGCCGCGGGCCCGCAAGCTCGACCGCATCACCTTCGAGGAGATGCTGGAGCTGGCGAGTCTGGGCTCGAAGGTCTTGCAGATCCGGGCGGTGGAGTTTGCAGGCAAGTACCGGGTTCCCTTGCGGGTGCTCTCCAGCTTCGAAGCCGGGGAGGGTACGCTGATCAGTTTCGAGGAGGAAGCCGTGGAAGGTGCCGTTATCTCCGGCATTGCATTCAACCGCGACGAGGCCAAGCTCACCATCCTGGGCGTTCCGGACCAGCCGGGTGTGGCCCACAAGATCCTTGGCCCCATCGCGGAGGCCAATATCGAAGTCGACATGATCATCCAGAATGTCACCGCCGACAAGGCCACGACGGATTTCACTTTTACCGTTCACCGCAACGACTATGAGCGGGCACTGGAAATATTGGATGCCACGGCACGGTCCCTGGCGGCGCGGGAGGTTGCGGGCGACGATCGGATCGTCAAGATTTCTCTGGTCGGTGTCGGCATGCGTTCCCACGCCGGGATCGCCAGCAAAATGTTTGCCGCCCTGGCGAAAGAAGGTATCAACATTCAAATGATATCCACCTCGGAGATCAAGATATCCGTGGTCGTGGACGAAAAATACTTAGAGCTCGGCGTGCGGATGTTGCACCAGGCCTTCGAATTACACTATGGGGACTGAGAGCCTGCCTGGTGTATAGGTTGTATCTGTTACGGAATCGAGGAGGTGCGGAATCGAAGCGGCCGGTCAGCTTTCCCACTTGATCTCGTTAAATTAGGCTTGGCTATAGCCTCAATCGAGCAAAAAATCTGCCGCGACCCCTCACTCCCTCGCTACGAACGCACAAGCCGGACAGGCCCTGATTTCCCCGGTGATAGTAAGGCAGTGGTAACAAAAAGACTTTGGTGTAGTCAGAGCTGTTGTTAGAATTGGGGAAGGTGGAGTTTGACTCTGAATTCCATGCTTGGTTGGCCGTGACCGATCTCCGTTCAGTGGCATCGAGAAAGCGCTGGGCCACGGCGGAGACGGGTCACGATCTGGAAAAGGAGATGAGAGAGAAAAAACAATGTTGATACTCACCCGACGGGTCGGCGAAACCCTGATGATCGGCGACGAGGTGACCGTTACCGTACTCGGCGTCAAAGGAAATCAAGTGCGCATCGGCGTCAACGCACCCCGCGATGTAGCGGTGCACCGTGAAGAGATCTACGAGCGCATAAAGCGGGAGCAAGCAGAGCAGGCTACCCAACAGGGTGAAACCGCCCCCGATGGCGTGTCCTAAGTAGTCAAACGCCGCAGGCAGGGGGATATGACCTTCACCCCTGATCGGGTTTTGTGATGTTATCTGTTGTTTGACCTAAAGAGAAGAGATATCTGTAACAGCGTGCCTGCAAGTCGTGGGGGTAACCTGGGGTTGCGGATGCCGGTACCGCGTCTTGTTTCGGAGAGATGGCCGAGCGGCTGAAGGCGCTCCCCTGCTAAGGGAGTATGGGTTAATAGTCCATCGAGGGTTCGAATCCCTCTCTCTCCGCCAGTTTTGTTTTAATCCGCTGATTCAAAAGGAATTTCGAGAGCTTTTTATTGTCCCAGCACGCTAGTCCAAAACTATGCACTTTAGTGCAAGGCTTTAGCTGCTACACAGGTATTCTCTCAAGCAATTCGTGAATGGTGGAAGAAGTGGTCATCATACCGTCTCTTCACAGCGAAAGTCCGGGGCTAAAAAAACGATCCGGGTGAAAACCTGTTCGGATGATTGGATCGGGTGTTGGGACAACAGGAAATGTCATCTCCCGAATGATTTCGGACTTTCAGTCCAAGAGCAACCTATGCACTTTCAGTGCATAGTGGTTGAGTTCTACCCCACCTTTGCGGCGCTGTGTGGAATCGCGTGCGACCCATTCCGGCAGCACGCAGATCCCTCGTAGCGCGGTCTGATTCGTCCCTTCGATCTTGGCGTGCAACACCGTCATTTGTTTAGTACGGCATGTTCGTTCATGGGTGGGCTCCGTGGGATGAAGAGGCCAATTCTTCGTATTTCGTTAGGCTCTCTATGGATTCCAGACTGATCGAAGGGGATGGCGGTCCGTAGTACTCTGACCGATGACAGAACAGGCAGTCTTTTCTTAACAACAACAGTAAGTTATACGACGCCCCTCTGGCTTGCTGAGAAGGCGAATTTGCGCAACATATCCTACCAGTCTGGAATCCATAAAGAGCCTTTCGTTATTGTCGTAGTGACAATAGAGCGGCGTACCTGAGAACGCAGTGACCTACAATAGCTTGACCAGGGCCGCAATAACCGCAACCTGGGCGAACATCATCGGGACGATCCACTTGATCAAATCTAGCTTGACGTTCGCGATTTCGGTTTTGAGTTCCGAACGAACCTGCTTGATCTCGGCCTTGAGGTCCGAATGGACCTGTCCGATCTCTTTGCGCAGACAAAGTTCCGTTTCGCGCAGATGGGCCCGAGTAGCGAGATCGGGTAGGTGGGGATAGCGTTCTTCCAAACGCTCGATAGCCTCTGCGATCAGTTTCGCACGGGTCTTGTCGTCCGGTGCTGTGGCGAGCGCTTCGTAGAGCTGAACAGCGGAGGCCATGGCCATAATCTGCTATCCGGTATGGATTTAGGCAACCTCACGGGGGCTGGATGTAGGAATAGGATGGTATGACGAGGTGGGCCTGTGCGGGCTAAGATGCGGTATTCGCGCCGTCGCGAGAGAACGAAACCAAATGCGAATTGGTCGGGGTGAGAGGATTCGAACCTCCGGCCCCTACGTCCCGAACGTAGTGCTCTACCAGACTGAGCTACACCCCGATTTCGATTTAGTAGGTGCGCGCAACCGTGAAATCCGCCAGCTTCTTCAACGCCGTGCGCTGGGCCGATTCGGGAAGCATCTCAGCCGATTCCTTGGCTAACTGTGCGTGCTGGCGCGCAACCGAAATAGTGTAGTCGATGGCCTCTGCCGATTCAATCGCCTCGGCAACCGCATCGATTCGATCCCGCCCACCGTTCTCGACGGCTTGGCGCAGGAGCTTACGTTCCTGGTCGGTGCCTACTTCCATCGCCCGGATGATTGGGAGTGTGGGCTTGCCTTCGGCCAGGTCATCGCCCAGATTCTTGCCCAACCGGGCATCGTCGGTACGGTAGTCGAGGGCATCATCCACCAGTTGAAAGGCGATTCCGATCTGGAGTCCGTATTGTGCGGCAGCGACTTCCATTGGTTCCGGGACCTGGGCAAGCACCGCACCCAGGCGAGTACCAGCCTCGAACAGGGTCGCGGTCTTGCGCTCGATGACTTCCAGATAACGTTCTTCGGTGGTATCCGGATCGTTGCGGTTGAGCAGCTGTAACACCTCGCCTTCGGCGATGCGGTTGGTCGCGTGGGAGAGAACATCCATCACCCGCATATTGTCCATATCTACCATCATCTCGAAGGCGCGGGAATAGAGGAAATCACCAACCAGGACACTCCCCTCGTTGCCCCACACTGAGTTGATAGTCTCCCGGCTGCGGCGCAGTTCCGACCCGTCGACGACATCGTCGTGGAGGAGAGTAGCGGTGTGGATAAGTTCCACCACGCCAGCAAGATCGGTGTGCCGATCACCCTGATAGCCGCAGGCGCGAGCCGCCAGGAGCACGGTGAGCGGGCGCAACCGCTTACCACCACTCTCGATGATGTAGTGACCGATTTGGTTGATGAGGGTCACATCGGACTTGAGTCGTCGCAAGATCAAACGGTCGACGATTTGCATGTCCTCTGCGACGGGAGCGCGAATCTCCGACAAGTCCATACTATGAAGAGACCACTATTAAAGGTATTGACTCGATTGATGCTAGAGGCAAGGCAAGAGGCTGTCAAGCCGGCAATTCCTCTGCGTGACCTCCGGGGTTTCATGAATTGCCTTCGCTTGCGTGGTCTGAATATGAAAGATTTGAACTGGATGGTTTGACTTGATCGGCGGCTCAGGCTAGCATTACCCTCTTCCGACTTGTCCCGCCCCGGGGACGCCAACCGGCCAGATTGTTGGAGAGATGGGTTTCATGTACGCAGTGATTCAAACCGGAGGCAAACAATACCGGGTTGCCCAAGGCGATACACTAAAGGTCGAGAAAATCGCTGCAGAAGCTGGCGCGGTTGTCGAGCTCGACAAGGTGCTCATGGTTGCCGACGGTGAGGACATCAAGGTTGGTAAGCCCTACCTGAACGGCGGCAGAGTCACGGCTACTATCAAGTCCCATGGCCGGGGCAAAAAGGTCAAGATCATCAAATTCCGCAGGCGTAAACACCACTTGAAGCATCAGGGCCATCGTCAGTGGTTCACGGAGCTTGAGGTTACCGATATCAACGCCGGTTGAGGGGGATGGTACCATGGCACACAAAAAGGCAGGCGGCAGCTCCCGCAATGGTCGTGATTCAGAGTCTAAACGCCTTGGCGTCAAAATTTACGGCGGCCAGGCGGTCCGGGCCGGCAATATAATCGTTCGTCAGCGGGGCACCAAGTTCCACAATGGTGAGAATGTGGGCCGCGGTAGAGATTACACCCTCTATGCGCTGGCGGAGGGCATCGTGAAGTTTGCAGTCAAAGGCCCCAGAAACCGCAAATACGTCAGCGTCGAAACCGCTTAATTTCCTTATTTCCTTAGGCTCTTTATGGATTCCAGACTGGTAGGATATTTTGCGCAAATTTGCCTTCTCAGCGAGCCAGAGGGGATTCGTATAACTTACTGTTTTTATTGATAAAAGGCTGCCTGTTCTGTCATCGGTCAGAGTGCTACGGACCGCCGGCCCCTTCGATCAGTCTGGAATCCATAAAGAGCCTTTCCTTATTTTCGGGTCCTAAGTCCCTAAGGTGGAAAAGCCTCGTCGGATAACGGGGCTTTTGCGTTTTATGAAGTTCGTCGATGAAGCCAGTATCCGTGTCGAGGCCGGTGACGGCGGTAGCGGTTGCGTGAGTTTCCGGCGCGAGAAGTTCATCCCCAGAGGCGGCCCGGATGGTGGTGACGGTGGTGACGGCGGCAGTGTTTTTCTGGTTGCGGACGCCAATCTCAATACCCTTGTGGATTTCCGCCATCGGCAAGGATTTCGCGCCGAGTGCGGGAAGGACGGCAGGGGCCGTAATATGACCGGTCGTAGCGGCGAGGACCTGCTGGTACGGGTTCCGGTCGGTGCCCGGGTGTGGGACGAAGAGACCTGGGAGTCCATCGGCGAGCTCTTGCGTGAAGGTGAGCGTCTGCTCGTTGCCCATGGTGGTTTCCACGGTATCGGCAACGCCCGCTTCCGGTCGAGCACCAACCGCGCGCCACGCCGATCCACGCCGGGAACGCCTGGAGAGCAGCGCCGGCTTCACCTGGAACTCATTCTACTCGCGGATGTCGGGCTGCTGGGCTTCCCGAACGCGGGCAAATCGAGTCTGATCCGCAAGATATCCAGCGCCCGGCCGAAGGTAGCGGGCTATCCCTTCACTACCCTATACCCCAATCTGGGCGTGGTCAGCTCGGGAAACGGGCGCAGCTTTGTCGTCGCGGACATACCAGGTGTCATCAAGGGTGCGACTATGGGGGCGGGGCTGGGCATTCGCTTCCTCAAGCACCTTGCCCGTACCCGATTGTTGTTGCACCTACTGGACATCGCCCCCCTAGACGATCTTATCGATCCGGTGCGACAGGTGCGTGAGATCGAAAGTGAGCTCAATGCCTACGATGGAAACCTGGCACGGAAGGAGCGTTGGCTCGTGCTCAACAAGCGCGACCTGCTGGAGCCCGCGGACTTTGAGCGGCGGCGTGCCGAAATCCTGAATCGGCTCGGCTGGACCGGCCCGGCCTTCGGTATCTCCGCCGTCACGGGCGAGGGTACGGAGGGTCTGACACGGGCCCTGATGCGGTATCTGGACCAGGAGCGCCGGAAGGCGGCGATGGAACCGGACACGACGGTCCCGAACCAAACTACGGACAATGGGGGTGACTGGCATCCCTTGGCATGAAGCTACCGGCTTGCCCCCAGGCAGCACTTGGGGGACACTCTCTTCCATGACCGAACGACTCGACAAGCTTGCCGGGGACCTGGGGAAGCGGCTTGAGGCCGCCGAGCTTATGTTGGCCACCGCCGAGTCCTGTACCGGGGGTTGGGTTTCCAAGGTGGTGACCGACATCCCCGGCAGCAGTGCCTGGTTCGACCGCGGCTTTGTGACCTATGGCAATCCTGCCAAGCGGGAGCTGCTGGGCGTTTCCACCGCCGCTATCGCCGACCATGGCGCGGTGAGCGAGGAGGTGGCCCAGGAGATGGCCCAGGGTGCTTTGGAGCACAGCCGGGCGGACGTGGCAGTGGTGATCACCGGCATTGCCGGGCCCGCCGGCGGCACCGAGGATAAACCCGTGGGAACCGTTTGCTTCGCCTGGGCGTTCAAGGGCCGGATACCGCTGAGCCAACGGGTGCAGTTCGCGGGTAACCGTGAGGAGGTGCGCCACCAGTCGGTGCGCCTGGCGCTGGAGCGTCTGTTGGAGCTGCTCAAGGACGGTGACTGAGCGCCTGTTCTTTGCACTGTGGCCCGGCGAACGGCAACGAACGGCGCTGGCTGGAGTCCAACGGGACCTGCCGGACCATGGGGGTCGTGAGACGCATCCGGAAGATCTCCACCTCACGCTGGTCTTTCTCGGTGATCTGGATGCGGAACGGCGCGCCTGCGCGGAAGAGGTGGCCGACTCGGTTCGGGGAGTTCCCTTCGTTTTGAATCTGGACCGCTGTGGCTGTTTTCCGCGGGCACGGGTCCTCTGGTGTGGTGCCTCGGCGTGGCCGCGACCGCTACTGGATTTGGTGCATGCCCTCGACAGTGGCTTGCGGGGTTGTGGCTTTCGCCCCGAACGGCGGGCCTTTACGCCGCATGTGACCTTGGCTCGTAAGGCGCGGCCGCTACCGGCGCGGGGAATCGAACCCCCGGTTGTATGGCCGATTTCGGCGTTTGCGTTGGTAATCGCACGCTCGGGGGAATGCCCCAGGTACCGGGTGGAACGCAGCTGGTCGTTGTTTCCGTGACGGCCTCGAAAGACGCGCCTGACCCGCCTATCACCCCCGGCGTCTGACAGCTAACTTATGCGGTCGAGATAAAATCCCCCGCATTCGATCCGAAAATCCCAGGAAACGTGGTCTGTCCCAAAGGAAAAAGGCTCTTTATGGATTCCAGACTGATCGAAGGGGACGGCGGTCCGTAGCACTCTGACCGATGACAGAACAGGCAGTCTTTTCTCAACGATAACAGCAAGTTATACGACGCCCCTCTGGCTTTCTGAGAAGGCGAATTTGCGCAAAATATCCTAACCAGTCTGGAATCCATAAAGAGCCAGAAAAAACCAAATTCTACCGATGTCATCAGTACTTCGGCACTGCTGTACGAGTCGGCCATGACCCAACGCCTTGATGAAGTTTGGATTTCGATCCGGGCAGCCGCTGATCGTTCCCTGAGTTCGACGGTATGAAAGAGCATGCCCGTACCGAACGCATCGGGACCGAGCTCCAGCGTGAACTCGCCCAGGTCCTGCGTGCAGAGGTGAGGGACCCGCGCCTGAAGCTCATCACCTTGCAGGAGGTGCGGGTGAGCCGCGATTTGGCCCATGCCAAGGTCTACTTTACCTGCTTCCCCAGCGACGAGGGCGGTGTCGAACAAGAGCGTCTGCTCAACGGTAGACTCGCGGGGTTTTTACGCCGGGTCCTGGCCCGGCGCGCCCGGCTGCGGACCGTGCCCCGGCTGCGTTTCATCCACGACGAATCGATCGCCCAGGGTGAGCACCTCTCGCAGCTGATCGAAACAGCGGTGGCGACGGCCGAGCCTGGGGCGGATATCGACGCTGATGGTTGATGTGTGGTGACGTTCCAATACTTGCTTGTTCCCGGACCGGGCCATGTTCCACGATCGGAACTTCAAGAACCTGATTCTCGACTACTTGTACCAGGCACTGGGTACCAGGCGCTGGCCTCCTTTATAAGCAGCTTAAGTACCTGGATTTCATCGACATCTACGCCGCGCTTGACGATAATGAACGGGTCGAATATCAACGCGATTATCCCGACGAGGCCAAGACCATGAGCCGATTGCCGAACGCTTCCGCGAGGAGGGCAGGCAGCAAGGCAAGCATCAAGGCGAAACTTTGGTCTTGGAACGCTGGTTACGCCTGAAATTCGGTGCCTTACCCGATGAGGTACAGTGCCGGATCGAGCAGGCCAGCGAGCAGACCCTACTTATGTGGTCCGAGCGGGTCCTCACCGCCGACCGTCTCGATGAGGTTTTGCATTGAAGTGAGTCGGAATCGTTGGTCATAAGGGCACAGGGTCCCTGATCTTTCTCCGGGATGCCATTGGTAATTTAACGAAAACCCAGGTGGAACCGGCCGCTCCCGTGGGACAAGTGGGCTATCATGCAACATCGGCGCAGACATGGGCGTAACGTCAGCGGCATCCTGCTGCTCGACAAACCTCGGGGTATCTCCTCCAACGAGGCCCTGCAACGGGTCAAGCGGTTCTTCAAGGCCGCCAAGGCAGGTCACACCGGGAGTCTGGATCCTCTGGCGACCGGACTGCTTCCGGTTTGTCTGGGAGGGGCCACCAAGTTTTCCAGCTTCCTGCTGGATGCGGACAAACACTACCGGGTGCGGGTGCGGCTGGGGGTCACGATGACCACGGCGGATGCCGAGGGCGAGGTCGTCACGGAGGTATCCGCCGATGGCGTGAGCGAGCGGGATCTACAGGCAGCGCTCGCTCGCTTCCGTGGCCCCATCGAGCAGCTGCCGCCCATGTACTCCGCGGTCAAGCACCAGGGGGAACGGCTCTACAAGCTGGCGCGCCGAGGTATTGAGGTGGAGCGTACTCCACGGTCGGTGACTATCCACCGGATCGAGCTACGCCGCTTCGAGCCGCCGGAATTCGAGATCGATGTGCACTGCTCCAAGGGGACCTATGTCCGTACCTTGGCGGCGGACCTGGGGGAGGCGCTCGGGTGCGGCGGCCATGTGACGGATCTCCGCCGCACGGGCGTCGGACCCTACCTGGAGTCCGGGGCCCGCTTCGTCACCTTGGACGAGGTGGAACGGCACGCCTTGGCGGAAGGTCGGGATGTCCTGGATGCCCTGCTGTTGCCCCTGGAGAGTGCCCTTGGTCACTGGCCGTCGGTAGGCCTCTCGGAAGACGCCGCCTTCTACCTGCGTCAGGGGCAGGCGGTGCTGGTGCCCCAGGCGCCGACGGAAGGTCTGGTCAGGCTTTATGACCCATCGCGGAAGTTTATCGGCGTCGGCTGCATCCTGGATGACGGCAAGGTGCAGCCGAAGCGGTTGTTGTAAACGAAAACGACGAATCAAAAGAATTCGCTTTTCCGAGAAGTAGTGGGATGAAATTGCTGCATTTCATGCTGCATTCTGTGCTATGTGGGAGGAGGACAGGACCATGCACTGGGCCGACGTTGTTGCCGATTCGAGTCTCGATAACCTCCCCTACAAGATCGAGCTCAAGGAGCACGGTCAGATCCTGATGACACCGCATTGGCCCCTGCATTCCGAGCTCCGGAGCGTGTTGCAGGAAGAACTCAATCAGCTTCTTCGATTCCGGGCATGAATTGGCGCAATCGAACCTGGTGCCTTCCTTTCCGACTCGTATCGAAATCTGAATTGCTACTACCAATAATTGCAACCGGCTATGATTGCCAATCCATTTTCTCCGGCCCGATCCCCTGAGCTCATTGTCGGGGTGGTCGCTATCGCAAATGCGGTTGAAGGCGGTTGATGCAGATCGCCGCCGGGGTCTTTTCAAAGTTTCCACACGGGAGACGATTCCATGCCAATGAGCGCAGCAGAGAAACAACAGGTCATCGCCGAATACCGGCGCGGAGAGGGCGATACCGGCTCTCCCGAGGTGCAGGTCGCCTTGTTGACCGCCCGCATAAAACAGCTCACCGGGCATTTTTCCGAGCACAAGCACGACCATCACTCCCGCCGGGGCCTGGTGCGTATGGTCAACGCCCGTCGCAAGCTGCTCGATTACCTCAAGGGCAAGGACCAGGACCGCTACCGCAGCCTGATCTCCCGTCTCGGCCTGCGCCGCTGAGGACCAGGAGCGGTTGACATGCGGCGTTCTCAGGTCCGGTCCGCGTGGCTCGAGTCGCGGCACGTCGGAATGGATTTACTATTCCGCCTGGCTGTGCCTGGTCGGCACGCAAGACACCGCGCATAAGTGTCAACGGCGCTTGGTCATTGCCGGGTCCCCGGCCCGTAACCGAGCGATAGGAGCCGAACGATAAGGGATCGGGTCCGCAGAGACCTCCCAGGCCCGCTATCGTTGACGGTTGAGATCTGGAAACGCCGCGATGATTACACCACATCGGGCCCTAAGCCTGCCGAGCGCAACCGAGCTGGCCAGCGTACTACCAATGCCCTGAGGAACAACCAGTGACACCCACAAAAAAGACCTTTCAGTTCGGCGACCAGACGGTAACTTTGGAAACCGGTGAGATCGCCCGCCAAGCCGATGGTGCCGTACTCGTCACCATGGACGACACAGTGGTCCTCGTTACCGTGGTGGTGGACAAGCGCCCCGGTGCCGACCGTGACTTCTTTCCCTTGACCGTGGACTATCAGGAAAAGACCTACGCCGCCGGCCGCATCCCGGGCGGCTTCTTCCGCCGTGAGGGCCGGCCGAGCGAGACCGAGATCCTCACCGCACGGCTCATGGACCGCCCACTCCGGCCGCTCTTTTCGAAGGGCTATAACCAGGAAGTCCAGATCATCGCCACCGTCAAGTCCCTCAACCCCGCGACCAACCCGGAGATTCCGGCCATGCTCGGCGCTTCGGCGGCGTTGGCGATATCCGGCGCACCCTTCAAGGGTCCCGTCGGGGCCGCCCGGGTCGGCTACAGGGACGGCGCCTATTTACTCAATCCGCCCGTTACCGGTCTCGGACCGGACACCGACCTGGACCTGGTCGTGGCCGGCACCGAGCAGGCCGTATTGATGGTCGAGTCCGAGGCCAGGGGACTCTCCGAAGCAGTCATGCTGGGGGCGGTGCTCTATGGTCACGAGCGGATGCAGGTGGCGATCACGGCCATCAGGGAACTGGCGGCCGAGGTCGGCAAGGCCCCGCTGTCATGGACGCCGACGCCGGAAGATACCGATCTCATGGCCGCGGTGGAGTCCATCTGTGGTGCCGGTCTGGGCGATGCCTACCGCATCGCGGACAAGCTGGAGCGTTATGGCGCCTTGGACCGGGTCCGCGGCGCGGCGGTGGAGGCGCTCGCCGCCGGTGAGGAACCCAAATGGTCGGAGCAGGCGGTGAAGAACGCTGTCGAGAGGTTGGAGGAAAGGGTCGTCCGGGGCCGCGTTCTTGCCGGAGAGCCGCGTATCGATGGTCGTGACAATCGCACCGTGCGCCCGATCACTATCCGTACCGGCCTGTTGCCGCGCACGCACGGCTCGGCCCTGTTTACGCGCGGCGAGACCCAGGCCCTGGTGGTCACCACCTTAGGGACCGAGCGCGATTCGCAGATCGTCGATGCCCTGGAGGGCGAGCGGCGCGAGCCCTTTATGCTCCACTACAACTTTCCCCCCTTCTGCGTCGGCGAGACCGGCCGGGTCGGCAGCCCCAAGCGGCGTGAGATCGGTCATGGTCGCCTGGCCAAGCGCGGGGTGCTGGCGGTCATGCCAGGTCCGGACACCTTCCCCTACTCGGTGCGCGTGGTCTCCGAGATCACCGAGTCCAACGGCTCCAGCTCCATGGCGAGCGTCTGTGGGACCAGCCTGTCCCTGATGGACGCGGGGGTGCCCGTCAAGGGTGCGGTAGCCGGCGTGGCTATGGGACTCATCAAGGAGAGCGATAATTTTGCCGTGCTCACCGATATCATAGGAGACGAGGACCACCTCGGTGACATGGACTTCAAGGTCGCGGGTACCGCCGAGGGGATCAATGCCCTGCAGATGGATATCAAGATCGGGGGCATCAACAAGGAGATCATGGAGACCGCCCTGGCGCAGGCGAAAGAGGCGCGGATCCACATCCTGGGGGAAATGAACAAGGTCATCGACGTGCACCGCGCCGAGATGTCAGAGCATGCCCCACGCATCATCGACTTCAAGATCCACCCGGAAAAGATACGCGACGTCATCGGCAAGGGCGGGGCCACTATTCGTTCCATCACCGAGGAGACCGGGGCTACCATCGATATCTCCGACGACGGCCTGGTCAAGATCTTCTCCGTAGACAGGAATGCCGGTGAGGAGGCCAAGAAACGCATCGAGCTGATTACGGCCGATGTGGAGGTGGGCCGGGTCTACGAAGGCAAGGTCGCTCGCCTCATGGACTTCGGCGCCTTCGTTACTATCCTGCCTGGACGCGACGGCCTGGTGCACATCTCTCAGATCAGCGAGGAGCGTGTGGAAAAGGTCAGCGATAAGCTGGCAGAGGGCGACATGGTCCGCGTCAAGGTCCTGGAAGTGGACAAACAGGGCCGGGTCCGTTTGAGCATGAAAGCGGTGGATCAAGGCTGATCCGAGGCATTTCAGGGAGCAGTTATCAGTTATCAGTTGTCAGGGGACCCCCTCTGACAACTATTCCCTGCCCCCTGTCTCCTACCAATCGATGCGGTTGGCGCGGGGAATGCGTACACCGTCCGGTAAGCCCGGAACCACCGCGCTCACCGCATCCTGCGCCCAATGCGAGTCCACGCGGGTAGGCCACAAACCGCATCTGTGGGTGGCAGGTATGCCCAACACTCCCGCGAATCGGCGCGAATCGATTTTCACGTGGATTCGCAGGATTCGTAGTGTTATTTGGTGCTGTCCGGACAACGCCAAATCATTCAGGATTGCTGATAGACCCGCCGGTGCATGGCATCCAGCGCGGCGAGGTCGATGTGATCCGATCCTTCCAGGGTGCCCCGGAATACCTTTACCGGGGAGTCGGGTCCACCGAGTCCATCCGTCACCAAGGCCGCGCCGGAGAAATCCTGGTCTCGGGTGTAGGCGTTGACCGTCACCAGCAGGGCCCGCAGGTCGGCCCCGAGTGCGGAGCGAACGCCGTGAGCGGAGTCCTCGATGGCAACGCAGGCGTGGGCCGGAAGCCGCAGCTCGTCCAGGGCCAAGCGAAAGATGTCCGGCGCCGGCTTCTTGGCCGGTACCACATCGCCGGCGGCGATGACCTCGAACCAGTCGCCGAGATCCGCGTCACCGCTGCACGCCAGCAGGGTGCTGACGTTCTCCGGTGTGGTGGTGGTGGTGATGGCGAGACGCACACCCGCGTCCCGGGCCTGACGCAACAGACGCATCACTCCCGTGCGCAAGGGGATCCGGCCTTGGCCCAGGAGCTCGAGGTAGTGCCGGGTCTTGCGCCGGTGGAGGTCCGCAATGGATCCGTCGAGATCGCCGGGGGGGTCGAACGGAGGCCACCAGCGTTCGATATAGTGGCGAATCCGCTCCTTACCCCCGGTGACCGAGAGCAATTCCCCGTAAAGCGCCTCGGACCAGTTCCAGTCGAGACCGACCTCGGCGAAGGCCGCATTGAATGCGCAGCGATGGCCGTCCCGCTCCGTATCGGCAAGGGTCCCGTCTACATCCAGCAGCAAAGCGTCAAACCCATACATGTGTACTCTACCCTCTTTTGAAATCGAGCACTGAAGCCTAACCAAGAGCGATTCCGGATGCGGCTATGGCTTCCGGTCTCTCGGTCTACCCTAGCGGAAGATATCGGACCTGACCTTCCCATTCTCCATCCACGCTGCAGGTTGCCAGGAGCAGGATGTCATTGATGGCCGACCGGAGTGCCACCGTACGGCCGACCTCGAAGACGCCCGGCATGGGCTTACCCGCGCGCACGCGGTCGTAGGCGCAGGCCGTAATGGTGGTGACATCGTGAGTCAGCAAGATCCGTCGATGTCGATCTGCCCACTCCAACACGCTCAGGTCATCTGCGCCGGCAAGGCCGACGTCTTGAACCCGGACCAGATCGATACCGGTCTCTCGAAGACGAACCCCTCGAACGATGTTGTTGTTGAAGTTCTCGTCCGCGAGTAGCCGGATCACGGTGAGCCCTGTTCGGCTTGGCGTGCTGACAGGCGCGCACGTATTCCGGCGGGATTGAAAAGCCGTTCGTTTGCTTGTCTTACCTCTGCCGACTGCTGTTTTCGGGCCTGGAGGTAATCATTCACCTCGGCAGTGTGGGCAAGGTAGTAAGCGATGACGGCGTAGACCTGACCCAGGGATAGCGTCGGATACTGTGTGGCGATCTCCTCGGCAGTTGCTCCATCCTGGAAGGCTCCAACGACGGTATCCAGGGTCACGCGCGTCTTACCCACGTGAAATACATCGGCGGCACCGGCTACTAAGGGTGGCGTCTCGGCCGCAACGACCATGGTCATTTTGCTTCTCCAGGTTGGTTAGACAAGGCTCGGTTTGAAGGCGCCACGTTTTCTATGTTTTCTACCCGTCGGCGCGATATGCTCGATGACCAATTCGACAAGTTTACGTAACAAGCGCCCGAGCCGATCCAGCTTCCGGATCGGGTGGTGGCTAACAGGCTGTCTAAGGACTAAACCATTGATTGTCCCAGCACGCTAGT
>Ga0056111_1000093_pt1 | contig 15651 bp, 14 predicted proteins | sample WorMetloBBELIZE2_FD_83874 | JGI IMG/M metagenome (GOLD analysis project Ga0056111, IMG submission 83874) | Marine gutless worms symbiont microbial communities from Max Planck institute for Marine Microbiology, Germany - Olavius longissimus B... ... | reverse complement strand
TTAGGGACGTTGCTTGCCGGACTGGCGGGTGTCATGGCCGGACCCATTCTGGCGGTGGAAGCCGGGATGGGAGAAAGCATCCTGATCCTCACCTTTGTGGTGATTGTCATCGGAGGCATCGGATCCATCCGGGGCGCCGTAGTGGGCGCATTGCTTGTGGGCATGGTGGACACCCTGGGGCGTGCGTTTCTTCCGGCATTGTTTCGCCTCTTTCTATCCGCCGCCCATGCCGACGGGGTAGCCGCATCCTTGGCCTCGATGTCCGTATATATCCTCATGTCCGCGGTCCTGGTCTGGCGACCGCGAGGGCTCTTACCGGCGTTTGAGTGATGATAAAACCAACCCGAAAAGCCTTGTTTCTCGTCACTGGGGCCGCCATATTGCTGACCTTGCCGGGATTGGCCCATGCATCGGGCGAGCCCTATCTGGTGTCACTGTTTAGCCGTATTCTGATTTATGCCCTGGCTGCTGTCAGCCTGGATCTGATATTGGGCTACGGCGGTATGGTGAGTCTGGGGCATGCCGCATTTTTCGGCATCGGTGCCTACGTCGTGGGCATTTTTTCCTTTCACACGGTCGAGGGCGTACCGCTGATGTCATGGCCGTTCTTGTTCCATGGCCATGACGGCGGCCTTGTCGTTTGGCCCGTGGCGATCCTGCTCTCCGCCGTAGTTGCCGCAGCCGTTGGAGCCCTCAGCTTGCGAACCAGCGGTATGCATTTTATCATGATCACCCTCGCCTTTGCCCAGATGCTCTATTATCTCTTTGTTTCCCTGGAAGCCTATGGCGGTGATGACGGTCTGAGCATGTTTTCCCGAAACTCGCTGCCCTTGATCGATCTGGGAAGCGATACCAGTTTTTACTACCTGTGCCTGGGAAGCCTGGCACTGTATCTGTTCATCGCCTACAGACTCGTCCATTCCAGATTCGGCATGGTCATCCGGGGCATCCGGGAGAATGACCGACGTATGCAGGCATTGGGCTTCCCCACCTTTCGATACAGACTGGCCTGTTTTATCATCGCCGGCGCCGGTGCAGGGTTGGCAGGGGCCTTGATCGCCAACCAGACCGAATATGTCAGCCCCGCGCTCATGCACTGGACGCGATCCGGAGAAATTCTGATCATGGTATTACTGGGGGGCATGGGAACTCTTTTCGGTCCTGTGGTGGGGGCGGCCACGCTGCTGCTGGTGGAAGAAATACTGTCCATTTATACGGAGCATTGGATGGTGTATCTAGGCCCCTTTTTGATCCTCGTAGTGCTGTTTGCAAAACGGGGAATTTACGGATGGATCATCGGCCGGGAGGAACACCATGCCTGATGCCCTTCTGATGGTAACGCGCTTGAACAAACGGTTCGGTGCCGTTCAGGCGTGCCGTAATGTCTCCCTGGCGATCGAAAAGGGCCACATCCATGCGCTCATCGGACCGAACGGGGCCGGAAAAACAACCGTGTTGAACCAGCTTTCCGGTGAAGTTTTTCCCGATTCCGGTACCGTCCGTTTAAATGGTCAGAATATCACCCGAATGCCGGTCCACCGGCGCGCCCTGCTCGGACTGGCCCGTTCCTATCAGATGACATCCGTGTTTGAACGGTTATCGGTCAAAGAAAACCTGGCGCTGTCCATTCAGGCCCATCGCGGTCACAGTTTCCGTTTCTGGAAATCGGCGCGTTCGGATCCCGCACTGCGCCGTGCCGTGGTACCGGCCATGGAACGTGTCGGCCTGGAGCACCGGGCCGACATTCTGGCCGGAAACCTGTCCCACGGAGAAAAACGGCAATTGGAGGTGGGAATGGCACTGGCCGGCGATCCCATGCTATTGCTTTTCGACGAGCCCATGGCCGGGATGGGGCCCGGCGGTGCGGTGGAGCTTTCGAAGCGGATTCAGGCCATTAAAAGCAAGGTTACCATTCTGCTCGTGGAGCATGACATGACCGCCGTCTTCTCCCTGGCCGACAGGATCACAGTGCTGGACTATGGAACGGCCATCGCCAGCGGAACGCCGGAGGACATCCGCTCAAACGCCGCAGTACGACAGGCATATCTTGGCGATGAGGCCGAATAATGCTGCATGTCGATGCCATTGAAACCTATTACGGGTCCAGCCAGATACTATTTGGCGTCAGCCTTGAGATCCGGAAGGGGGAAGTGGTCACCCTGTTGGGCCGAAACGGCATGGGCAAAAGCACCACGGTACGGTCCATCATGAGTTTGACGCGGGTCCGGAGGGGAAGGATTTCCTTTGATGGAACAGACATTCATCAACTCCCGAGCTACGCCATCGCCCGTCTGGGAATCGGCCTGGTACCGGAAGGGCGTCAGATTTTTCCGAATCTGACAGTGTATGAGAACATCATCGCCACCGCCGCCAATCGCCACGGGGAAGCGGAACCCTATACCCTGGAGGGCACTTTGTCGATTTTTCCGCGTCTGAAAGATCGCTTGAACCACTACGGAAATCAGCTCTCCGGGGGAGAACAGCAAATTCTGGCGCTGGTCCGGGCATTGATGACGAACCCCAAACTGCTCATTCTTGACGAAGCCACAGAGGGCCTGGCGCCGCTGCTGCGGAAGGAGATCTGGCAGGGTCTGACCATGCTGAAGGAATATGGCCAGCCCATTCTGGTCATCGACAAAAACTTGGATGCCCTGATGCGGATTGCCGACAGGCACTACATCATGGAAAAAGGACAGGTGGTGTGGTCCGGCGGAAGCAGCGAGCTTGCAGGAGACGATGAACTGAAAGCCCGCTATCTGGGCGTTTGATCATACCATTGGGCAACGATGCGTGAAACCGCGACGATATCGATTACAAGCCGAAGGCGAGCGTACCAAACACTGCCAAAACGACAATCAACACCATACACACGCATTCCAACATACCATCTAAAAATCTCTCCAGCATGATACCCCTTTCAATGATAAACCCGGATACAGGCTGCAGGATTGAAGATACAGGGATCCAGGATTCAAGATACAAGGATCCAGGATAGAAGATGCTACCCCATGGACCGGGAATTATAGCTGATGTCAGAATTCCGTTCCCATTGAGAGACGGTATACAAATACCAGCGTATCGGAGTCATCGGAATCGGGGTCGGGATCGGGATCGGTATCGACTTCGAAGATAACCGTCCCGTCTCGATTCCGATACCGATCCCGACCCCGAGCATCTATGGGTGCGCATTCTGTCAATACGGGATTGTGTTGACAGAAACACGCGTCACTCAAACGGGACATATTTTTGAAAACGCTTCAAGATGATCGCTCCCAGCATCCTGAATCCTGTGGCTTGGATCTTGTATCCTACAATTCCCGGCAAACCCTTCGACCCGCATCGCTCGCTCCCCTCGACTATGCTCGGGACAGGCAGGGTAGAAGGACCCACGGGCCTACGGGCAAACGGGCCAACCGGCAAACCGTCTAAATCTGTTCGTAGAAATACTCCCGGGCCTCCTCCACGCTGTCGAAGAGGATCCAGTCATGCCGGAGCACCTGGTTGTTCTGCCTGCGGATATGCTCGATCATGGTGCCGCCGTGATACTCGAAATGGTCCTGGTACTCGATAAAATGGTCGTTCTCGGTCATGAATCCGTCCTCCTGTTTGGGTTTCCCGGAGACCATCCTTTGGATGATCCTGGCAGACACCCTAACAGACGAGTTTGACAGATCCGGTCATAACAAATCGTAAAATACAATTTCTTATAAAAATTTTGAATCAACTGTGAGTTATCGCGTATTCCACCGGTGGGCCTCTATAGGGTATCGCCGTTACCATATAGACGTTCTGATAGAAAGTCGGGTCCGGGGTCTGGATTGATCACAGCAAGATGAATTCTGCGGGAATCCAAGATTTGCCATGATCGGGGTCGGACTCGCTATCGGAATCGGCATCGAAACCGTACGACCGCTTTCAAGATCGATACCGATCCCGAACCCGATACCGATTCCGGTGAACTTGAAGAATGCCGGTCGGCAATGAACGACCGAAGGTATCCAGCGAAAATAAAAAGGCGGCAACCTGTCATGAATTATCTCATGCAGGTCACCGCCTTTTGAATGTTATGGTGTGATACGGTACAGCAGACAGCCGGCTGTACGGTGAGTTTAACCGGTAACGTATTTAAACGATAGGGTCACCCTCGCTCTGAAGGCGGCGACTTTCCCGTCTTCGATTTTCATGTCCATCTTGCTGACCTCCGCTACGCGAAGATCCCGGAGGCTTTTTCCGGCAGTCTCCACCGCAGCTTTGGCTGCCTCTTCCCATGAGGTGTCACTGGATCCTACCAATTCGATGATTTTGTATACACTTTCCGCCATGTCCGCCTCCTTCCGTCAGGGGTTTAAAGGGCATCATCGGGCCATGATGAACAACAAGAAAAAATGATCGTGAGATAGTATTCTATTTGGCATGGGCGGTGTCTTGTCAAGAAAAATATCGACCGTCTCAGCCCCGCCGATCGGCATGGGGGGCTGGTGCATAGACGGTTGTTGGGCTGATTTCCTTGATGTATTTCCGGATACCCTCGACAATCCCCTGAACCAGCGCGTTCTGGTAGGTTGGATCCGTCAGCCGCTTGCACTCCCGTTTGTTGCTGATAAACGACGTTTCAATGAGAATGGCCGGCATTTGGGCACCCAGCAGCACATAAAATGGTGCCTGTTTGACGCCCTTGTTCTTGATGCGGCTGTATTTTTTCGCGAGTTGTCTGTGCATGGCACCCTGGACATGCACGGCCAGTCGGCTGGATTCGTTGATCTTGGCATTCTGCATAAGGTCCAGGAGAATCGTTTGCAGATCACTGATATTCTTTTCGGAGGTGGCGTTTTCCATCGCCGCCACCATGATCGCCTCATTATCTGTTGCCAGATTCAAAAAATAGGTTTCAACACCGTAGGCCCGCCGATCCCGGTGGGAATTGGTATGGACGGATATAAACAGATCCGCATTTTTCGTGTTGGCCAAGGCCGTCCGTTCCTCAAGGGTCAAATACCGATCTGTGGTACGGGTCAGGATCACCTCCACCCCGAGCTGTTTGCGCAGTTTCTTCGCCAAACGCTTGCTGATACTCAGCACCACATCTTTCTCATGGACCCCTTTCAGGTATCCGGGTGCACCGTAATCCCGCCCCCCATGACCCGGATCGATCACGATACGCCGGACACCAAGGGCCAGCTGTTTGGCCAGCGCGCCTGGGGGAATGTCTTTGCCTTTGCCGGCCGCGTTTCCGGAGGCCTGACGTCTGCCGACGTCGTGTGATTTTCCCCACACGTCGATGACCACCCGAAATGGATTTTTCAGGGAAAAGATCTTATACGTCTTGAAGGACTTGATATCGATGACGACCCGCACCGAGTCCGGTGTGTACTGACCGGCCCGAACGTCACTGAGCAAATTGTCGTTAATGGGGACCGTCCTCTCGATATTGTCTCCCAAAAGACTGTTCGACAGGTCGACAAACAGGCGTTGCGGCTTGTTGATGGAGGGATCTTTCTTCAAGAGCCGATGGACATAGGCCGTATCGTCATCGGCGTCGATGACGACCCGGGTGTAGTTCGGATTGCTCCAGAACCGGAGCCCTGTTACGGATACCGCTCCATTGCGAAGGTTCGCCGGGCCCGGTGGGTTTTTTGTCCCCCAGGCGGTCCCGGATGAAGACCTCTGGGATGTCCCGCTTTCACGGGCAATGACATCGGCGGGCGAGCGGACAGTATCTTTTTTTGGAGGGTCACGGGACACCGGCGCGTGCCCCGTGATCCGCACGATCTCTTTCCGGGCACGGGGATGGTATCGGCTCTTTGGAAACTCCAGGAAGATTTTCCGGTATCGGAACAACGCTGCGTGTTTATCATCTGCTTGGAAACTATGCTTATACAGGCCTTCATACATCTGGCCGGTCAGGTAAAGACTCGCGGCAGCCCATACACCATCCGGGTCGTGGGTATAGGCGGATTCCGCCCGGTCAATACAGGTCATCCAATGGTGACGGTACTTTTGTTTCCTCTTGTCCTTGCCCAGTTTTCGAAAACATGCATCCGCAGCAAGATACTTGGCTTTGGCGCCGGCTTCCTTCCGGGAGGCGGAGGATGATCGGGATCCGGTCTTTGTCGTTGATTTTTTTTTCGGTTCATGACCCTTTATCGCCCGAAGTTCGGCTGCGGCTTTTCCGCGATAGGCGCTTTTTGGAAATCGCTTGAAAATCCGCTTGAAAATGTCGATGGCCTCCTGCTTATCTGACGGCAGACCGCTTTTACCGTAGAGCGCCAGATACAGCTTACCGCTCATATACAGTCCGGCGGCCGCCCAGGGCCCGTCCGGGTCGCTCTGATAGACCGACTCGAATTTTCGGATGCATCCCATCCAGTTATGACGGTATTTCATCCGGTCCGGATGCTCCCGCAAGTGCTGATAGCAGGATTCGGCCGCATAATAACGTTGTCGGGTGGTCATTCCGGTATCTGCCCGACAGGGCAGCAGGATCACGGCGATCAGCACCATTACACTGCAGAGCATCCGGGCGCCCCTCAGCCGTTTATCAAATCCGGAATCGGTTGCTGTCAAAACGTGATTCACGAACGGTCCTTTTCGATTCTCCGTTTCGCCATCTGCTGGAGTTCATCCAGTACATTCAATGCCTCCAGCGGCGTCATGGTCGAAATGTCCAGCTGTTTTAGACGGTCTACGACCGTCTGACCGGGAGTTCGAAACAGGTGAAGTTGCGTCTGCTCCGCCTCGTCCATGGGGGCATCGCCGGCGAGCACTGGTGATGCGGCCGGACGGTCGTCCCCGCTTTCAATGGCAAACAGGATTTTTTTGGCCCTCTGGATCACCCGGTGTGGAAGACCTGCAAGACGGGCGACCTGAATCCCGTAGCTGCGATTGGTGCCTCCCGGTACCAGTTTCCGAAGAAAAATCACTTCATCGTTCCATTCTTTCACCGCAATATTGAAATTGCGGACCCGATGCTGGGCGTCCTCCAGACGCGTGAGTTCGTGGTAGTGGGTCGCAAACAGCGTTTTCACCCCCCGTTCCTTCAGCCCGTGAAGATATTCCGCCACTGCCCAGGCGATGCTGAGCCCGTCGAAAGTGCTGGTGCCTCGGCCGATTTCATCCATGATGACCAGGCTATCGGGCGTTGCGTTGTTGAGGATATTGGCAGTCTCTTCCATCTCCACCATAAACGTGCTCTGTCCCTGGGACAGGTTGTCCAGGGCACCCACACGGGTAAAGATGCGATCGACGACGCACGTGCTTACCTCCCGCGCCGGAACGAACGCCCCCATCTGGGCCATGATAGCGGTAAGCGCCCCCTGGCGAAGGATCGTGGATTTTCCGGCCATGTTCGGACCGGTGATAATCAGCACCTGGTTGCTCTCATTGTCCAATTCGATGGAATTGGGGACAAACCGTTCACCGGTGAGCATTTTCTCAACCACCGGATGCCGACCATCGGCCACGTGAATACGGCCGTCCGGGTTGATGTCCGGGCGTGTATAATCCTCCTGGTCGGCAACTTCCGCCAGAGCCAGCAAGGTGTCCAGGCGGGCGATAAACCGGGCTGCCTGCTGCAGGGCCGGATGCTCTTTGGCAATCCCATCGCGAATATCCCTGAAAATACGGAATTCCAGAGCGGCCCGCCGCTCTTCGGCGCTCAGTACTTTGGCCTCAAAATCTTTCAGATCTTCCGTAATATAACGCTCGGCATTCACCAGGGTCTGTTTGCGGACATAGTCTTCCGGAACAGATTCCGATCGGGCCTTGGGCACCTCGATATAATATCCAAACACCTTGTTGTATCGGACTTTCAGACTGGAAATGCCGGTTTTGTCTCTCTCTGTAACTTCGAGACGAGCAAGCCACCCCTTGCCGTCCCGGCTTATCTGGATCAACGCATCCAGCTGGGGATCACATCCGGATTTGATCAGCCCCCCGTCATGGAGCGTCGGTGGTGCATCTTCACGGATGGCGGCATCGATACGCCCGGCGATCGCCATGAGCCGGTCTTCCGGTATATCCCAGCGGAACAGGGGCGTGTCCAGATGCGTTAGCTGGGATCGGATTCCGGGCATGGCCATAATCGATCGTTTCAACGCCGTAAGATCACGGGCATTGCCATGCCCCATGCTGGTTTTGCTCGATAGGCGCTCCAGGTCATACACGGATTTCAGCGTCTCCTGTAGGTTGGTGCGAGCGGCGACGTCCCGTTTGGCGGTTTCCACCGCATCCAGTCGGAGATTTATCTGTTGAGCGTCCAGCAGCGGATACCGCATCCAGTGCCTGAGCAGCCGCGCCCCCATGGATGTCACGGTACGATCCAGTACGGCCAGCAAGGTTCCCCGACGGCCTCCGGTTCTGAGATTGGTGGTGAGCTCAAGGTTTCGGCAGCTGACCTCGTCAATCAGCAGGTAGCTGTCCAGAGAATAGCTTTCCAGCCCGGAAAGGTGCCCCACATCCTGTTTCTGGGTTTCACGAATGTAGGACACCAGAGCGCCCGCCGCCCGGATCCCCGACCGCATCTGTTCGCATCCGTATCCCTCCAGGGATCGGGTCTGGAATTGCTGGATCAATTGCTCGCGATTCCGGTTGAACTCAAAGAAACTGTCCTTGAGAAACGTGACAGCGTTTGGTCCCGTTCTTTTCAGAACCGGCCCATAAAATTCATCGGATTGAGCCGTTTCCGGCAGCAATACCTCACTGGGGGAAATTCTGAAGGTTTCTTCGATAACCGCGTCCAGATCGTCGGATTCCGTCAGTCGAAAAGTGCCCGTTGAGATATCCAGATACGCCAGGCCCGCGGATCCGTTTCCACGAACGATGGAAAGAATATAATTGTTGGCCTTGGCGTCTAAATATTCGTTTTCCAGGATCATACCCGGGGTAATCACACGGACCACTTCCCGCCGGACCAGTCCCTTTGCAGCGGCCGGATCCTCGGTTTGTTCACATATGGCGACCCGGTACCCTTTCTCAATGAGCCGGGCAATATACCCTTGAACCGCGCGTACCGGAACACCACACATGGGTATGGGCGTCTTGTCTTTCTTGTTTCGGGAAGTCAGGGTGATTTCCAGCTCCCGTGCCGCGGTGTGGGCATCCTCGAAGAACAGCTCATAAAAGTCTCCCATCCGGTAAAACAGCAGCACATCCGGATACTCCTCTTTGATGGATAGGTACTGCTGAAGCATGGGAGTGATCTTGGGGGTGCTCATGGACTCACAAAACGGCACGATGAAAAAACAGGGCTGGTTATCGGTTTGAGAGAAGCAAAGGATGGCATTGAAGCACAGCGCATTTCAAAGCCTCTTCAGGTCCGCTCGGGACGGGCTTGGGGTGGACGGGTGGGTTGCCTCCTTTCTGAAACGGCCTTTTCGAACACGGGATCGGCTGCCAACTCTCTATTCTTGATTTTCTTTGACCTCGGGGACAGCGGTGTCTTCTTGCGGCATGGGGGACGATGCCTCTGCCATGGCAGGCGACGCTTCAGGCATTGGAGGGGATTCCTCCTCTTCCCGAACAGGTTCTGCCTTCGGAGCGGACGCGGCCTTTATGGCGTCCACTTCCCGTTTGAGCAGTGCGATCTGCTCCAAGTGGCCCTGAATGGCGTCATTTAAGCTCCGAATGGTTTTTCCGGATTTAAATCGTTCCGAAAGGCTGTAGATATAGGCCAGAAGGAGGCCGATCAGAAAAGCGGCAAGGATGAACAATCCATTGGCAAACACCGGTGTCTGATACTTCTGAAAATACACATCGATGCCCAGCTGCTGTTTGTCGAGAAAGTAGCCCTGGTTCTGGTAGACAACCAATCCGATGAATCCGATCACAAGAAGCCAGAAGATCCACTTGGCTTTTTTCATCTCACTCCCCTCGCCTCTGATGTGGCATTATGAAACCCTCTCGCCCCCCATGGAGCCGTTTCGGAATCCGGCCAGCATGCACCATGATGTGATGTTGTTGTCTGTCCGCACTGCCCCATCTGTATTCCGAACGATGACCTGAAGCAGTACCCGTTAGCCCCTTCGGACAGTCTTAATGCTTTGAAATCCTATACTTTTCCCATCGGAAACTCAAGCCTTTTTTCCCCCAGGGACACCAGTTCCACCTCTCCCCAGACGCCCAGTGTGTCTCCCACAATGATGAGCCCGCCGTCGATCCCATCCATTTCTCGAGCCGCCTCAATGGCATCCCGGACGTCACCGGCCGACCGGACAAGATTGCCAATGGCTGTGGCAGCCGCATCCGCCACGGCGCACCGGGATGAGACCACGCACACCGCATCGGCCTTGCCAAGACTCAGGGAATGACCGATGGTTCCGGAGGAGGTGCAGATGGAAATGGGATCCGGCAGCGCCGGCATGCGGAGACCGATTTTGTTGCTCATGGGAGAATCCCCGGCATAAATACCCACGGTCACCGGTCCGTTGGTTCGGATAAATACATCTCCGCCATTTTCGACAATGACTTCATCCACCTCCTCCAGAAGCGCCCGGCCGACAGCTTCGGCCACGGCGCCGGCCACGGCAGCCATGGGGCCGACGCCGGCACATTGCCCGGCGTTTATCATGCGGCTGACGATTTCCGGTGCCGGATCGTTGCGGGACCAGGGCACCAGCGTTGTCGTAAATTCGGGATTGCTGGCGATGTAGCCTTCCACATATCGACGCTGCTCCAGCACCAGCTCCCGAGTCCGTTCCTCCATGTCCCGGGTGGCATGCACCAGCAGGTCGGTTTCCATCACCCGGACCTGAAACGTGACCAGGTTCCCGGGATCAACCCGATGTCGATAGATCCGCTCTTCATGTATCATTGGTTTGTGTTTGGTGTTTCGTGTTTTGTGTTTTGTGTTTGGAATTTGTCATTTGAGAGGTGGTGGAACACGGATGATTGTAGCTCTTATACCGCCCGGGGTGTGGGTCGCAGATGTTCCGGACACTGCATGAGAAAATACCGGTCGGTCATGCCGGCGATGAAATCCCGAACAATCTCTTCGGGTTGGTGATCCCTGACATAATCGCCCGACATGTCTTTTAAAAATTGCCGAAAGACCACGGAGTCGGTGTTTTCGCGGCGCAGATCCTCAAGATATTGGTCAAACAGCATCCCAAAGAGCTGCTCAATCTGCTTCAGGTGAATTTTAACATCCGGATGCATGTAAATCCGTTCGAGATTGAATTCCTTGAGCTTCCTCAGGGCTTCGTAGACCTCGTGACTGAATGCGATAAACGGATTGCCGAAACTCGTACGGATCACATCGGTAACCAGGTTATATACAATCGTGCCGTTGGTGTTGCCGAGAACGGAGGTTATCGATCCCGTGATATCGTCCCTTCGAATCATATCCAGGCGGATGGCGTCCTCCAGGTCCCTTCCGATATAGGCAATGGTATCCGCCATCCGCACCACACAGCCTTCGAGGGTCATCGGAACGAGAGGCATTTGGGGGTCGGTTTTTTTACCGGAGATGGCACGATCCAGGGTATCAAATGTCTTGTGGCGATCCGGTCGCAGCTCCTGGTTATGGACCTCGCCATCATGGCAAAGAATGCCGTCCAGGGTATGGAGACATAGATTCCACCCCCTTCCGTTTCTTTCAACCCGGTCCAGAAACTGAACGCTTTGAAGGTTATGATGGAAATACCCGACCCCATGCACGACACACAACTTGGATAGGATGCTCTCCCCATCGTGACCGAACGGCGTATGCCCGATGTCGTGACCCAGGGCAATGGCTTCGATGAGGTCTTCATTGAGTCCCAAGAACCGGCCGATGGTCCGGGCAATTTTGGATACGAGCTGTACATGCAGCACCCGGTGTGTGATGTGATCGTGTTGTATCAGATAGAACACCTGGGTCTTGTCGATGTAACGGGTATACGCCCGGGAATGCAGAACCCGGTCCACATCCACGGCAAATACTTGACGATAATCGGTTTCCAGCCGCAGTTCCGAACGTCGCCGGAGGCCTTGACCGCTGCGCGTGGCAACCGGCGACAGGAAGGCCGTTTCCCGTTCGTCCAATGCATGTTTCAGGCTGTCCAGCACGGATTCCTCAAATTTCTCCATTATCAATCTTCCGTTCCATTTCTTTTACATAGTCCATACCGGCGGCCCGGAATCCCTCCTTGCCGTATTTCATATTCCCCTCCAACACAACATAACCATCCTTATGGGAACAGATATCGATCCCCACGTCATCCCACTGGCATTTGCGGGCGGTCTCCAATGCCAGATGAACCGCTGCCTCCGGGATATCTTCCAGCTCGATACGGGCACCTACGGCCACGTTGCTGCGAAACTCACCTTCCGGTGCAATCCGCCGGTAGGCGTGTACGGCATCCCCTCCGATGACCACCACCCGGATATCCCGATCGATGGGGAGATATTCCTGAATATAGGCGACCGAGGTTTGGGATAGGTAGTGTTCCAATGTTTTCGGTCGATCAATGAAAAACACCCCTCTTCCCATGGCGGAGCCTCTCGGTATTTTGCCGACAAAAGGGTATTGAAATAAATCCGGAATCCGCTGTTGCTGTCGTTTACCGTAATAGACCCGGGTCCGTGGATGAGGGATTTCCAACAGCTCAAACAGGGCGGTTTGTTTGATTTTGTCCTGGACGCATTTGTAGGTGTGATAGCTGGGGAAGGTGGGAATACCGGCGGCATCGAACAAATCGGCGTAAAAGGTGGTCGGATAATAGATCTTTTGGGCCCCGCGGATAAGGTCCGCTTCCTCCTCTGTATAATCCGAAAAATTGGGGCGCACACCAAGCGTCATGACATTTCGACAGGCCCTCAAACGGGCTTCCAGGGCGACGACTTTTTTCATGGTCATATCCTCTTCACGCGGATTTGGCACGCCATGGCGACTCAGCACTCCGGCAATGCCGGGCAATGCCGCCAGTATACCATCGACGCACCGGGTCAGCGCCTCCGAAAACGATGAGGAGACCGGGTCATTCAGTGCCGGATGTCCGGAGTCCGAGGCGGAGACCACAGCCGGATCAAAGGGAATCGTCCCGAGAAACGGGATCCCCATCTGCGAAGCGGTTTTTTCACCCCCGCCCTGCCGGAATATGTCGATGATCTTCCCGCAGCATGGACAGGGGAAGGGCCCCATATTCTCAATCAACCCGAGGATCTCCATGTGAACAATCCGGCAAAAACCGATGGATTTGCGAACATCCGACAGGGCGACATCCTGGGGTGTCGTCACGATCACGGCTTTGGCATCAGGTACGGTCCGGGCCACGCTGAGCGGTTCGTCGCCGGTTCCCGGCGGGGCGTCGATAATCAGAAAATCCCGTTCTCCCCAGCGTACGTCGGCGATGAATTGCCGGATCACCCCTGTTTTGGCCGGTCCCCGCCAGATTACCGCCTGATCCGGTTCCGGCATCAGGGACTGCATGGAAACCACTCCCAGGTTGGGGTGGAACGGTTTTGGCACAGCAAACCGGTCGTCGGTAATCTCAAGCAGGCCATCGAGCCCCATCATCCTGGCTATACTGGGGCCGTGGAGATCCACGTCCATCAGTCCCACCTGAAAATTCCGATGGGCAAGGGCAACAGCGATATTGGCCGCTATACTGCTTTTTCCGACACCCCCCTTGCCACTCATGATGATGAGTTTGTGGCGGATTTTTTCAAGAGAATTCTCGATCAGCGTATCCTGAAGTTTGAATGCCATGCTGGATGCTCCGGTAGCGCCGCATGGGTTGTCATTGGCAGGCGTGTTGGTATCGGTCATGGACGTCATCCTTTCATTGTTATCGCACGCACGGTCCTGATGGGCTCGCGGCCGACGGCCGGATAATGTTGGAAGCAGGACCTCATCCAACCCCGAACAGCTTGTCAATCCGCATCAGACTTCTCTCGAGGTGCGTCCCGGCCCAGTAAATGCGTCCACATCGGCGGCATTGATGAAATCGATGGTGGTGCTCCCATACATAATCCGGGACCCGGCTCTTTACAGACGCTTTTTCCACCGGTGATACGGATATGTTGCACCGGACGTAACGGGAGAAAGGCCGGAGGTCGCCCCGTTGCATGCCGACCACATCGACAACTTCTTTCAGCTGGTCCATGGGATCATTGCTATTGATGAAAACCATCCGGCCGGTTATGGCATGCTTGGCGAACCGTTTGGACCGGGTCAGGAGGATGCGGTCGGGCTCACATGCAGCAATGGCCCCTTCCATGGTTCCGGTAGATATGTACTGGGCATCCATTCCCAAAATCCGAAGCCATTTTGCCAGTTTGCCCAGCGCCGGATCGGCCAAAAATCGGTGTTTTGGGTCCACCCCCCTCTCCTCTGTCATCGCCGTAACGGAACGGGGAGTATCCGTTGAACTTGGCCCAGGAAGGTGTTTGATTCATATCCCGTGCCTGAAAGAGGGGTCCTGTAAAATGGGGCGATCGACACCGTCACGTGGGAAGCAGAGTACCGTGGAGACGCATCCCCGCCGGTTGTCGCCCGGCGAGCGGCGTCAAGGGTGAACATGCCCGGATCCAAGGGTATGTTTTTCCGGTAGCGAAGAAACTCGATTCTTATCGATTCCCCTCGACTGCTGACAATCTCCAGCCAAGAAGGCAGCCTGCCGGCGTCCGTACCCATGCCTTCCGCAAAGTCGATGTGAAATGCCGGCGTTCCTGAGGTGCTGAAGATTTCGACTCTGGTCACCGAGTGCCCGTCCGGTGTCATCTGGATGCGCTCGACAATGGTTTGTCCGAGCCTCAGAACCAGCATCGGCCCCTCCCTGGCGGCGACCCCGATCACCTGGACGGCATCGTGCTTCCGCAACGGCACACGACCCGATACCAGGGCAATCAAGTCATCGGTTTCCACCGGAACACCAAGCCACTTGCGGATTTGCCGATCCAAAAAGCGTCGCCGAAAAAGACGTCCGTCCTGGAGGTTCCGAAGATAGGTCCAGGTGCCGTCTCTGGCGAGGGTACCGGCCGGTCGACCCGTGGGGTCCATTATCTCAATGCGGACCCGGTCCGGCGGCACGGCCGCCCAGGCGAACCGAAAGCTTCCGGGGGCCGGACCGGATCGAAGATAAAGCTTTCCGATCCCTTTAATGGATGTAACTTCGGCGTTCATTAGGGTAAGGCGCGAGAATAGGCGGCCGGCTTCGGCGGACATCTCGATTTCGGGTATGGGCTGAATGCCCCCGCACCCGGTAAGGATGCTCAGCAGAAACAGGAGGCCGCATGATACCGGCCATAATTTGGCGTGGAGTCTGTTCGGCGCCACTTCAGAATACCGTATCCGGATAGGAGGTCAATACCTGTGATTTCGATGGGATTGCATCGGGGAGCCGTTGAGGCCGGAAAAGCAGTCTGTCCGGGAAGTTCTCCATAATCGGATCAGTACATTTCTTCCATGATCCCTTTTATTTTATCTTCGACCGCTTCCCTGTCCTTTTCCCGGATTTCGAGGGACCGTCGATAAAACTCCAACGCCTTTTCCTTGTTGCTCAGCTTTAGATGAACGTCCCCCACATGTTCCAGGATGATCGGATCGTCGGGAACAATCGCAACGGCCCGTTCCAGATACTTCAGGGCTTCTTCGTAACGGCCTTTCTTGTAGTAGACCCATCCCAGGCTGTCTGTGATGTATCCATCGTCTGGTTTGTATTTAAGTGCTTCTTT